>JAEIGA010007961.1_pt1 | contig 16074 bp, 16 predicted proteins | sample 9270691 | NCBI WGS metagenome assembly JAEIGA01 (sample SAMN17057246, study PRJNA624740) | gut metagenome | biome: biome; isolation source: fecal sample | host: Bos grunniens | place: China: Xizang | collected 2019
GAAAAAAGAAGAAGGGTATTTTACAATAAAATGCCATCAAGAATCAGCAGCCCAAGCCAAGGTCAAGACACTTATCCGAAGCCCCTCCGCTTCCTTCAAAGCATCCGCACAGGCCACCAAAGTAGCACCCGTTGTCAACACATCATCCACCAACAAGAGATGTTTGCCTGACAAGCGTTCAGGAGACATGCCTTCAAATACATCCATCACATTGCTCCAGCGTTCGTAATTGCTCTTACGAGTCTGGGTATCCGTATATTGCCTCCTACGCAAAACATCTTTAAGCACCGGTATTCCAACTACAGAAGAAATCCCTTCGGCCAACAACTCGCTCTGATTATACCCTCTTGCCTTTCGCTTCTTGTGATGCAAAGGAACGGGCACAATTCCATCTATACCTTCGAAAAAGCCGGAAGCAGACAATTCCTTGGCCATGCACCGGCCTAAAAAAGTTCCGACCCTCTGATTCCCATAATATTTCAACTGGAAAAGCACATCCCTCACATCGCCTCTTTTAGAATAATACAAGAAAGAGGAAGCCCTTTCAATCGGCATTTTCCCCCACAAAAGTTTGGCTATCTCATTGTTCACCAGATTACGGAAACGAATACGCGGCAAAGCACACAAACAACTCAAGCAGAAATGTTCCTCTCCCTGCAACAATCTTTTGCCGCATATCACACAATATCGCGGGAAGAAGAATTCCCAGACATCATTCAAAAGCGCCTTCATCACAACCCATTCGCTTCAGACAACGAAGAATCTCATCCATCTCATAACCTCGGGAAGCAGCAAAACGAATCAGTTTGCCATTGCGTTCATAAGCATTCTTGGCTTTGATACCCGGCAACTTTTTTGCAAGCAAATGTTCCAAGACCGTAAAGTACTCCTCCTCATCAATTTCTTCCATCGCCACAACAATATCCGACGAAGCCAGGTGTTTTTGTCGCAAGGTTTGGGCAATCTTAACCCTGCCCCATTGATTGAAACGATATTTATCACGGACGAAAGCCTTCGCATATCGAAAATGGTCGATATAACTTTCCTGTTCCAGATGGTTCAGAATCCCATCCATACACTCAGGAGACACTCCCCACTGATATAATTTTTCCATGACTTCGGCCCTACAATGTTCCGCCATCGAGCAATAAGCTTCCGCTTTAAAGCGAGCTTCATTTTCTGACATTTCCTTTTTCATCTCATTTTATTGCCTTTATCATGCGGTCATTGCCGAACATGTCTTTCCGCAATTCCACATGCTTGTATCCCATATTTTCCAGCATAGACTTCATCATTGCACCATACGCCCTGTTGATTTCATAATAAAGAGCGCCACCCGACACCAACATTTCCAAACCCAATTCCGCAATTTTCCGATAGAATAGCAAAGGATCGGAGTCCGGAACAAACAAAGCGATGGAAGGTTCCCAATCAAGCACATTGGCCTCCATATCCACCTTTTCCTTTTCGGTAATATAGGGGGGATTGCTCACAATGACATCGTAACACGATGTAGGAGGGATTGCCTCCAATACATTTTGTTTACGGAACAAGACATTCACATTGTTTCGCTTGGCATTCCTTTGAGCCACTTCCAACGCTTCATCAGAAATATCCCAGGCTTCCAATTCGGCTCCATTCATGAAATGAGCCAATGCAATAGGAATACAACCGCTCCCTGTACCTATGTCCAAGATTTTGCAACCTTCATCCGATCGGCAATCATCCAATATCCAATTGACCAGTTCTTGTGTCTCCGGACGGGGAATTAGCACATTCCCGTTCACTTCAAAGTCCAGCCCCATGAAGGTTTCTTTACCTATAATATATTGTATCGGTTCATGGTTCTGCAAACGCTTTACAATATCCGACAAAAGCTCTTGTTCTTTTTCAGAAAAGCCCCTATCTTTGCCACCATATAGTTCGAGTGTAGAAAAGCAAAACACTTCCACCAGCAACATTTTTGCTAGGGACAGCGCTTCCGCATCGGCATAACGCCCATGCAAGGCCTCTCTTATTTGGCGAACAAGTGGATGCATATTCTTTATCTACGCTACAAAAATAAGCATTAAAACGACATCTTATGACAAATGATGAAAAATATATCTCCAGATGTATCCAACTAGCAAAGAACGCATGTTGCAATGCCGCCCCTAACCCTATGGTCGGAGCTGTCATTGTACATAATGGAATCATCATCGGAGAAGGATATCACATCCGTTGCGGGGAGCCACATGCAGAAGTAAATGCCATCCGCTCCGTCAAAGACGAAAGCCTACTTAAAGAAGCAACCATCTATGTCAGTCTGGAACCATGTTCCCACTATGGCAAGACACCACCTTGTGCCGACTTGATCATTGAAAAGGGAATCCCCGAAGTGGTCATCGGATGCATGGACCCTTTTTCCATGGTTGCCGGAAGAGGTATTGAAAAGTTACGCAATGCGGGAATCAAGGTTACAGTCGGCGTTCTTGAAGAAGAATGCCAGCAACTTATTCGCCGTTTCATCACTTTCAACACTCAAAAACGCCCATACATAACCCTAAAATGGGCCGAATCAGCCGACGGATTCATTGACAAAAAACGAGAAAATGGAAATCCTGCAATCTTATCATCCCCACTGACCTCAATGGTGGTTCATAAAAGAAGAGCGGAACATGATGCCATTTTAGTGGGAAGAAGAACGGCTTTATTGGACAATCCTTCCTTGACAACAAGAAATTGGTTCGGAAAAGATCCTATCCGTTTGGTAATAGACAAGAATCTGACATTATCAAAGCATCTTCAACTATTTGACGGGAAAATACGAACCCTCGTGTTCACTCAAAAAGACACAACAGAGAACCATCCCCTCGTTGAATATATCCGTTTGGATTTCAGCCAAAACATCCTTCCACAAATAATGGAAGTCCTTTATACATTAAAGATACAGTCTTTATTGGTAGAAGGAGGAAGCATATTGCTTCAATCTTTCATTAATGACGGATTATGGGATGAAGCATATATTGAAACATCTCCCATTTATTTAAATGAAGGTGTAAGAGCTCCAAAGATAGGGAAAAACCACCTTTATTCGACCTATGACTGCTTCGGTAGAACAATATTACACTTTAAAAATGAGGCATTTTAAACGAAAAAATCTGAAATAATAACAAAAAGGCAACTATTTATCCATAAATAAATATAAAACTTGCTTCAAAAGTTCAATTAAGAAAAAAAACTTTCTACTTTTGCAGCTTGTAACATTAGAATCATTTGCAAATGAAATTGAAAGTACTGAATATTATAGCTTGTTTGTTTATTGCGGCATGCGTTATCACATCATGTTTGGACGACAACAACATAGTTTATGAAACTAACTACAAGTCCAGCATCACCGCATTTTCTTTCGATAGTATCGTTACCTATTATCCATCGGTTACAAAAGAAGGTAAAGATACGACTTTAAGTAAATATGTCGTAGGTTCAAACTATCCTTTCATCATTGACCAAGTAAAAGGACAAATATACAATGCCGATTCATTGCCAGTAGGAACAGATGTCAGCAGAGTAGTTGTCAACATCCAAACCGAGGGCTATTATATCTTTATTGAAGCCGGTGAAAAAGATACCATTTGGGTAAATGAAGACTCTTTGGATTTTACCCAACCTGTCCAATTCAAGGTTTTGTCTGAAATGAACACATTCGGACAAATATATACGGCAAAGATCAATGTACACCAACAAAATCCAGATACGATGAGCTGGACAAGATTCACCGGTAATCTCAGTACAGAAATAGAAAACCAAAAAGCGGTATATCTCAATGGCAACATAATTGTCTTCTCTGAAAACGAAACACAAACAACTGTTACATCAACTCAAGATGGAAAAGAATGGACACCGCTCCAAGCTATCAACCTTTCCATTAAGGCTGATTACAACAGTGCCATGGTATGGAATGAAAAGATTTATATTTTAGCGGACAACGCACTTTATGCCTCAGAAAATGGCATCAACTGGACAAAAGTCGAGACCGACCAAAGTTTCAGTACATTGACTGCATCCAGCAAGAATAAACTGACAGGCACAGATACCGATAATTATTACATTGAAAGTTCTGATGCAATCAACTGGGAACGATACGATTCAATGCCTACCGATTTCCCGAATGCTCCATTCACATTCACCTCTTATGCTTTGTCGACCAATGCCAGCATGGAACGAATTGTTTTAATGGGAAACAACCCTGTTGAAGCAGATACAACAAATGTTGTTTGGGGACAAATTGACAACGAACACGAATGGGCTGCAATGACTTATGAGAACAATAAAAAACTGTGTCCGAAATTCGAAAATCCAACAATGATTCATTACAACAATAAATTGTATGCCTTTGGAGGACCAGCAACAGATGGTATATCACTCGCTGCTTTCGAACAGTTCTATTCATCTAAGGACAACGGAATTAGTTGGGAACCAGTAACAAAGGTTCTTACATTCCCTAAAGAATTCAAAACAATTTACGAACAAGCAGAAGGAAACTATTCATGTATTGTGGACAACGACAACTTCATTTGGATTATTTGGAGTAAAACAGGTGAAGTGTGGCGTGGTAGAATCAACAAGTTGGGATTCATAAAACAATAAAAAACCTACAAGGTATGCTATATAAAGAGCAAATAGATAAGAATCGGATTCCTGCCCATATCGCTATCATCATGGACGGTAATGGCAGATGGGCCAAGCAAAAGGAACAACCTCGTAGCTTTGGACATCAAGCTGGTGCGGAAACGGTACATGTTATCGCAGAAGAAGCAGCCCGATTAGGAGTGAAATACTTAACATTATATACATTCTCTACTGAAAATTGGAACCGTCCGGCTGATGAGGTCAATGCATTGATGGCTCTCCTGATGGAATCCATTGAAGAAGAGATTTTCATGAAAAACAATATCAGTTTCCGAATTATCGGTGATGTAGAAAAGCTGCCAACAAATGTACTGAACAGTTTGAACCATTGCATTGAGCGCACATCGGTCAACACTGGAATGTGCCTGACACTTGCTTTGAGCTATTCATCCAAATGGGAAATAACCAATGCCATGCAACAAATTGCTCATAAGGTTAAAGAAGGGAAAATAAATGTGACTGACATCACAGACAAGACCATCGACGAGCATTTATCCACCAATTTCATGCCAGACCCTGAATTAATGATTAGAACTGGTGGCGAAATCAGACTCAGCAATTATTTATTGTGGCAATGTGCTTATTCTGAACTTTATTTCTGCGACACATTCTGGCCGGATTTCAAAGAAGAAGAATTCTGCAAAGCCATTTATAATTACCAACAAAAAGAACGCCGATTCGGAAAAACCAGTGAACAATTATAATATAATATAAAGATGCAATATCGTATTTTATCCATATTATCTATAGCTGCATGTATGCTTTGTTTCAGCAACAATAGCTATGCACAAGAAATTACAGCCGAAGAAAATAACAATCCGGTTATATTGTATACTACCACACCTAAAAAATATGAAATCGCAGAAATTAAGGTTGAAGGTGTAGACAATTATGAAGACTATATATTATTAGGTATATCGGGACTTTCAGTAGGCCAAACTGTTTCTGTTCCTGGTGATGAAATTACTGCTGCCATCAAAAATTATTGGAAGCACGGTTTGTTCTCGGACGCAAGAATCGAAGCTGAAAAGATTGTAGGTAATAAGATTTATCTAAAAATCATCTTGAGACAACGTCCACGAATTGTCAATGTAGAATATTTTGGGGTAAAGAAAAGTGAAAAGAAAGATTTGGAAGCCAAATTGAATTTGGTTAAAGGTAGCCAGGTTACTCCTAACTTGATAGACCGTGCCAAACTGATTATCAAGCGTCACTTTGACGACAAAGGGTTTAAGAATGCTGAAGTGAACATCCTTGAACGCAACATTGAAGGAAACAAGGATCAGGTGAATGTGGATATCATGATTGACAAAAAGGAAAAAGTAAAAGTCAACCAGATAAACATTGACGGAAACACCATTTTGAGCGACAAGAAATTGAAACGCGTCATGAAGAAGACCAATGAAAAGAACAAATTGGTCAACCTTTTCCGTACCAAGAAATTCATTGAAGATAAATACGAAGAAGACAAACAACTTATTATTGACAAATATAACGAATTGGGATATCGCGACGCACAAATTGTTGTTGACAGCATCACACCATTTGACGACCGTACTGTCGATGTCTACATGCGTATCGAAGAAGGAAACAAATATTATTTAAGAAACATTGATTGGGTAGGTAATACAGTATACAACTCTGATTATTTGGCTGCCAAATTGATGATGAAAAAAGGTGACATTTATAACCAGAAGTTATTGAATGAACGTTTGAGCCAAGACGAAGACGCAATCGGTAATGATTATTACAATCAGGGATATGTCTTCTATAATTTGGATCCAGTAGAAGTGAATATTGTCGGTGACTCCATCGACTTGGAAATGCGTATTATTGAAGGTCCACAAGCTACTATCAATAAAGTTACCATCAATGGTAATGACCGACTTTATGATAATATTGTACGCCGAGAACTCCGTACCAAGCCGGGTGACTTGTTCAACAGAAGTGCATTGGAACGTTCATATCGTGAAATTGCACAGATGGGACACTTTAACCCAGAAAACATCAACCCTGACGTAAGACCAAATTCCGACAATGGAACAGTAGACATCAACTGGCAATTGGAATCAAAAGCCAATGACCAGATTGAATTCTCTGCCGGTTGGGGACAAACAGGTGTTATCGGTAAGTTGAGCTTGAAGTTCACCAACTTCTCTATGGCAAACTTGTTCCGCAAGAATGACAACTACCGTGGTATTATACCGCAAGGTGATGGTCAGACCATGACAATCAGCGCGCAAACCAATGGTACATATTATCAGTCATATAATATATCATTCTTTGACCCATGGTTTGGTGGAAAGCGACCAAATTCATTCTCTGTTTCTGCATTCTATTCCGTGCAAACAGACGTAAGCAGCAACTATTACAATTCTGCTTATATGAATAACTACTATAATTATTATGGTGGATATGGAAGCTATTACAATAACTATTACAACAACTATGAATCATATTACGACCCAGACAAATCCATCCAAATGTATGGTGCAGCCATTGGTTGGGGTAAGCGTTTGAGATGGCCGGATGACTATTTTACTTTGTCGGCTGAATTGTCATTCCAACGTTTTATCTTGAAAGACTGGAGTTACTTGTATATCAAGTTGAACAACGGAGAATATATGTCAACAGGTTCTTGCAACAATTTCAGTTTAGGCTTTACATTGTCAAGAAACTCAACAGATAATCCGATTTTCCCTCGTAATGGTTCTGAATTTACTGCATCCGTGCGCCTTACACCACCGTATTCTTTGTTCAGTGACAAAGATTACAAAACATACGGCAAGGACAACTATGAAGAAGCCGCAAGCGTGTATAACTGGGTAGAATACCACAAATGGAAATTCAAAGCAAGAACATTTACAGCACTAACAGACGGACAAAAATGTCCTGTACTCATGACACGCGCAGAATTCGGTTTGCTTGGTCATTATAATAAATACAAGAAATCACCGTTTGAAACATTCTACATGGGTGGTGATGGTATGACAGGTTATAGCACAAGCTATGCTTCTGAAACTATTGCTTTGCGTGGTTATGAAAACGGTTCTTTGACTCCTTATGGTAGTGAAGGTTATGCTTATGTACGATTGGGAGCTGAACTCCGTTATCCATTGATGTTGGAAAGTTCTACAAGTATCTATGCATTGGGATTCGTTGAAGGGGGTAATGCTTGGACTGAAGTCAACAAGTTCAATCCATTCAGTTTGAAACGTTCAGCCGGTGTTGGTGTGCGCATCTTCTTACCGATGGTAGGTATGATGGGTATTGACTGGGCTTACGGTTTCGACAAGATCAACGGTTCATCTCAATATAGCGGAAGCCAGTTCCACTTTATTTTGGGACAAGAATTCTAATACAACAAATTTAAAAGAGATATCATGAAAAAGTACATTCTGACACTTGTAATGTGTACAACCTGCATTCTTGCAGCCAATGCACAGAAATTTGCGTTGATTGACATGGAATACATCATGAAAAATATTCCAGCCTATCAACAAGCCATCAATGAATTGGACCATGCTTCCCAGCAATACCAAAAAGCCATTGATGCCAAAAGAAAAGAAGCGGAAGCATTGTACAAAGCATATCAGCAAGGAGCCTCAACCATGAGTGCCTCACAAAAGACACAAAAGGAAGAAGCCATTGTTGCAAAAGAAAAGGAAGCTGCTGAACTTAGACAAAGATATTTCGGTCCTGAAGGTGAAATGGCAAAGAAACAAGAAGCATTGATCAGCCCAATCCAAGACAAAATATACGAAATCGTCAAGCAGATTTCAATTCAAAAGAATTATGATGCTGTTATTGATAGAGCCTCTGCTGCAAGCATTATATTCGCTTCACCACGCATCGACATCAGTAACGAAGTGTTGTCAAAGTTAGGATATTCAAATTAATTTTATACATTTGCAACGGATAAAGAAAATTGTAATAACTATAAACTATAAAACTATGTTGAAAAAAATCGCTTTAATCCTTATGCTCATCGCTCCGATGAGTGTTTTCGCACAGAAGTTCGGTCATATCAAAATGCAGGAAATTGTATCAGTTATGCCAGAATACACAAAGGCACAAACAGACATCAACACAATGCAGAAAGATTTTCAAAATGAAATCAAGCGTGCACAAGATGAAGTAACAAAGAAGTATGCTGAATACCAGCAAGATCAGGCAAACTTGCCAAAGAACATTCAGGAAAGACGCCAAAAGGAATTGCAAGAATTGACAGAAAAGGGCTACCAACTCCAACAAGATGCTGAACAACAATTGCAACAGAGTTGGATGCAAATGTTGGAACCGATTGTAAAGAAGATTGAAGACGCAATTAAGGCAGTAGGCCAAGAAGGTGGCTATACTTATATCTTCGACTTGAACACAACTAACATCCCTTACGTAAGCGAAACTCTTTCAGTAGATGTTACAGCAGCAGTTAAGGCTAAGTTGGGCATTAAATAATTATTAGTCAATACATTTTTAAAAAAGCTGAAGGGGTTTATAGTAAAACTCCTTCAGCTTTTTTGAAACTATCATAACACATCAAATGAAAAGTCTCCAATCATTACAAGGTCCAATAGGTATATTCGATTCAGGATATGGCGGCTTAACCATATTCGAAAAAATCAAGCATTTGATGCCTGAATACGACTACATCTATTTAGGGGACAATGCCCGTACTCCCTACGGAACAAGATCATTTGAAGTCGTTTATGAATTTACTCTTCAAGCAGTAGAAAAGCTGTTCGAATTGGGTTGCCCTTTGGTTATTTTAGCTTGCAATACAGCATCTGCTAAAGCTCTCAGAAGCATCCAACAAAACAATCTGCCACAAATTGACCCAACCCGCAGAGTATTGGGAGTGATTCGTCCAACAGCAGAGACCGTCGGTACATTGACAAAAAACCGACATGTAGGCATCTTGGCAACTTCTGGTACAATCAAATCTCATTCCTATTTAATGGAAATACAAAAGCTCTTCCCTGAAATTACAGTAACAGGAGAAGCCTGTCCGATGTGGGTACCTATCGTTGAAAACGATGAATATCATTCGGAAGGTGCTGATTATTTCATCAAAAAACACATAAACAACCTTCTGAAAAAAGATCCTCAAATAGATACAGTGATTCTGGGATGTACACACTACCCTCTTTTGATTGAGAAAATCAAGCAATTCACTCCATCGCACATACAAATTATCGCACAAGGTGAATATGTAGCTCATAGCTTGAGAAACTATTTGGACAGACATCCTGAAATGGATGAACGCTGCTCCAAACATGGCATCAGCCGATTTTTAACGACTGAAAGCAAACATAAATTTGAAGAATCTGCTTCCATATTCCTCAAACAAGACAACATCAATGTGGAAAGTATTTCTTTGGAATAACATCAATTCCTATCCAACAAACGCCGACTGAAAAATTTAACTGGATACAAGACGGAAAGGAATCCAATAATCAATACAGTAACGAGAATTAAAACGACATCCTGCCAATGCACACTTACGGGATAAGCATCAACAACAAAAGCACCGGCACTAGCTCCGCTTCCTAGAGTCAAGATACCAAATTCCTGCTGCACCAAACATAAGGTCAACCCTAAAACTACACCCACTAGTGCTCCCATGAAAGAAATCAAACAACCTTCAAACAAAAATATACGGGAAATCAATCGATCATCCGCTCCTAAACCTCGCAATGTAACAACATCGTTTTTCTTTTCAATAATCAACATTGACAAAGAACCAATTACATTGAAACAAGCTACTAATAGTATAAATGTCAAGAACACGTATGAAATAAGTTTCTCAACCTGCATGATTCGGAATGTATCCGCCTGCTGTTCATGACGATTCTGAACAACGAAATCATCGCCCAATGCACCACAAATCTTATCAGCAAAGGCATCAGTATCCACACCTTCCTTCAATTTTAGTTCGACAGAACTTGCCTCCGTATCATATTGAAACAAATCTCGGGCAAATTTCAACGAAGTAATGATATAGGACGCATCGTATTTCTGTTGGTTTACTGCAAACACTAAACCCGATGAATGCAAGTACGATACATTAAAGCTAGAAGCCGGATTGGCTACATTGATCTGTGTCCCTCGCTTGGGTGCATAGACCTCCAACGGATCCAAGAAACGGATTCCTGTACCCAAAATAGAAGTAAGCTCCACACCTGGAATGGCATAGTCCACTATTTCATCGTACAGTACCATCTCTCCACGTCCGTACAAAATGCTATCAATGGCCGTTAATTGGCTGAAATTGTCTTCTACCCCTTTTATAACCACCATAGCTTGTTTCCCATTATACTGTACCATCGCATTATCTTCTAATGATTCTGAGAAAACTTCTATTTCAGGAAAATCGCGCAACTTCTGAATACGCATATCCTGACCATCAAAGACTTTTCCACTGGAAGCAGTAATCTTTAATTCAGGGTCAAAAGCAGTAAAAAAGGTGGCGACCAAATCCTGAAAGCCATTAAACACAGATAAAGTGCATACCAATGCCAAAGTAGCAAGAGCTACCCCACCCACTGATACACCCGATATCACATTAATGGAATTATGCGATTTTTTAGAAAAAAGATAACGCTTGGCTATGTAAAAGGAAAGATTCACGAACGTTACTTTTTCAACAATTCATCAATACGTTCCACATAATCCAAAGAATCATCAACGAAAAATTTCAATTCCGGGATGATTCGCAACTGATGACGGACACGATTTCCCAATTCAAAACGAATGGACTTGGAATTGTTATTGATGTTCTTTACGATTTCTTCTGCCCTTCCAGAAGGGAATACACTCAAATACGCACGAACAATGCTCATATCAGGACTGATACGAACAGCACTAACTGATACAAGAACACCATTCATTGCCTTTGTCTGAAGCAAAAATATTTCGCTCAACTCCTTCTGAATCAAACGACAAACCTTATTTTGTCTCGTTGTTTCCATATAACTTATTTTTTTCTGATTATTGTCAATCCGTCTCGCAACGGTAATATTACTTTTTCCACTCTCTCATCAGAAGCTACCAAATCATTGAATCGCTTTATACCGATGGTCTGCATATCCGTATGATGAGGTTCTTCCAATACATGCCCATCCCATAAGGTATTATCGGCAATGATATATCCTCCGGGGGAAAGCATCTTCATCACTTGTTCATAATATTCTATATACTTCCGCTTGTCTCCGTCCACAAAGGCCAAATCAAAGGTAATGTCCATCTTCGGCAATAACTCCAATGCATCACCTATATAGAACTTTATCTTGTCTGCATACGGAGAACCCTCCAACCAAGGACGGGTAAAATCTTCCTGTTCGTCATTGATTTCAAAAGTATGCAAACAAGCCCCTTCTTCCAATCCTTCCGCCAAACAAAGAGCAGAGTATCCGCTATAAGTTCCAATTTCAAGCACCTGCTTGGGGCGGACCATACGCACGAACATCTTGAGCATACGCCCCTGCAAATGACCTGAAGCCATTCGGGGACGCAATAGCTTAACATGCGTATCACGATAAAGCGCCTTCAAATAATCGTTCTCCTCATCAATATGCTGGAGAATGTATTCATCAAGTGCATCGGTTTCCTTCATTTCCTCACATCTATTTTATAAATAACGGTTTCTGTTAGGAAGTACATAATCAAGGCCATATCCCAACACATCACCCACTACATTGATTTCAAGGAAGGATGTTCTAGAACCTTGCTTACCACTACTCAAATAAGCCACCATATCATTTTCCGACAATACTCCATCATCCATCAATTTGCGTAAAGCTGCGAAATAATATGCCTGTCCATTCGCCTTTTCCGGCATATAGATGGCTTCCACTCCATACGACAAAGCCAAATGACGCATCGTTTTTTCCTTATAACAAATGGCCAGAACCGGATATTTGCCACGGAAAGCCGCCAAGTTACGTGCCGTACGACCACTGAAACTATCCGTAATAATCGCCTTGATATTCAAGGTATCTGTAGCCTTTACAGCTTGTTTAGCCAAAAAAGCAGTTACATCATTCGAACCAGGAATCAAAGGAATCTTGATGTTATGTTCCTGCGATTTGTCCTTTTCGGCTTGAGCCGCAATTTTTGTCATGGTCTTAACCGCCTCCACCGGATATTTACCATATGCTGTTTCGCCACTCAACATCAATGCATCTGTACGATAATAAATGGCATTCGCAATATCGGTAACTTCCGCACGAGTCGGACGCGGATTATTGATCATAGTATGCAACATTTGTGTAGCTACAATAACCGGTTTCTTTGCCAACGTACATTTTTTAATCAACATGCGTTGGATACCCGGAATCTGTTCTTGTGGCACTTCAATACCCAAATCACCACGGGCAATCATCACACCGTCAGCCACTTCCAAAATCTCATCAATATTGTCAACACCTTCTTGATTTTCAATCTTAGCGATAATGCGGATATCACTTCCGTAATTATCTAAAATCTCACGGATGTCCAATACATCCTGTTTAGTACGCACAAACGAATGTGCTATATAGTCAATATCACTTTCAATAGCGAAAAGAATATTATTTCGGTCCTTTTCTGTCAACGAAGGCAAATTGATGCGTACACCCGGTACATTAACACTCTTACGGTTTCCAAGAGTCGCCTCGTTCTGTACCTCACACACCAAACAATCATCACATTTTTCAACTACGCGAAGTTCCAATTCTCCGTCATCAATCAAAATAATACCATTAACCTTCAAATCCTTTACAAATTCAGGATATGAAACCGCAATACATTCACGACAAGTTTCCTGTTCTGGATTACCCACTACCTTTACACGATCACCTACATGATAAAGAATCGGTTCTTTATTAACCAAAGCCGTGGTACGGATTTCAGGGCCTTTGGTATCCATCAGAATAGCGATACGATTGGAAACCGCACGCACATTCGAAATCAATTTTTCAAAACCTTCCCGAGAAGCATGTGCCGTATTCATACGAACTACATTCATTCCCGCTTCAAACAAATCCCTGATAAATTCAACATCACAGCGCAAATCCGAAATTGACGCCACAATCTTCGTCTGTTTCAACATCATAATCTTTCCACCTATTATTTAATCACCTTCAACTCTTCTTATTTCAATAAAAAAGCTTCTACCGCCAAACGATAAGAATGCAAACCAAACCCACAAATCACTCCCGTACAGGCACATGATATCATTGATTTATGACGAAATTCCTCCCGCTTATGAACATTGGAGATATGAACTTCAATCACCGGAGTCGTAACGGCACGAATCGCATCTTGCAAAGCAATGGAAGTATGCGTATAAGCACCCGCGTTCAAAATAATTCCATCATATTCAAAACCAACTTCATGGATTTTATTGATCATTTCTCCTTCCACATTCGACTGGTAATAAGCGAATTCCACAGAAGGATAAAAGCTTTTCAATTCATTCAAATACTCATCAAAAGATTGTGCTCCATAAATTGACGGCTCACGCTTCCCCAATAAATTGATATTCGGACCATTGATAATTTGTATTTTCATATCTCAACCATATTAACTTTTTACTACCTTTGTGGAGAATTTGGGTACAAAGTTAGAAAAAGAAATGAAAAGCAACGACAATACGGACAAGATATTGACTAACTACAAACAATATTTAAGATTAGAAAAATCCCTGTCTGCACAAACGGTAGAAGCTTATTGGACTGACTTGCAGAAATTACTGGATTTCCTGAAAGACGAACAAGTTCATTATCTGGATGTAAAATTAGAACATCTGGAATCTTTCTGCGCCAAACTGCACGACATTGGCATACACCCCCGTTCGCAAGCCCGAATCCTTTCCGGAATCCGCTCTTTCTATCATTTTCTTATCATCGAAGACTATATACAAGCCGATCCTACTCAATTACTGGAATCACCTAAAATCGGATTCCATTTACCCGAAGTCCTGAGTTTGGAAGAAATCGACAGCCTCATCAATAATATTGACCTCAGTACAGCTGAAGGCCATCGGAACCGGGCTATACTAGAAATTATGTACAGTTGCGGATTGCGAGTGTCCGAACTCTGCAAACTGAAATTGTCAGATTTATATTTGGAAGAAGGATTCATTAAGGTGGAAGGGAAAGGAAGCAAACAACGGCTCGTCCCTATCTCACAAAGAGGAATCAACGAACTGAAAAACTATTTCATTGACCGCAACCGCATATCCATCAAAAAGGGATATGAAGACTTTGTATTCATCAGCAAACGGGGCACGAACATCTCCCGCATCATGGTTTTCCACATCATCAAAGTCCTGGCTGAAAACATCGGATTAAAGAAAACAATTAGCCCGCATACTTTCCGTCATTCTTTTGCTACCCATCTTTTAGAAGGAGGTTGTAACCTCCGAGCCATCCAAAGCATGCTAGGGCATGAAAGCATTGCAACGACTGAAATATATATGCACATAGACCGCGCACTTCTAAGAAGTGAAATTATTGAACACCACCCTCGCAACCGAAAAAACAGGGAAAAACACGAGTAAACCACATGTTGCTTCATATTTTTTATCGTAATTGGTTAAAAAATCATTAAGAGAGAGAGGTTTATACCATACTTTTTCCTATCTTTGCCCCAAATAATGTACATATTGAATAATATTACAAACATTTACAATAAATTTTAAGTAACTATGATTAAAAAGTTGTATTTGCCATTAGTGGCATTATTTGTTCTTGCACTGTCATCATGTGGCAAGATGGGTGAATTGTCTTCAGACTATTTCACAACTACTCCAGAAGTACTTGAAGCAATTGGTGGTAAAGTTCCTGTTACTATCAACGGAAAGTTCCCTGAAAAGTACTTGAAGAAGAACGCTACAGTAGAAGTAACTCCTGTTTTGAGATGGAACGGTGGTGAAGTTAAGGGCCAACCAGCTACATTCCAAGGCGAAAAGGTAGAAGGCAATGGTCAGACTATCTCTTACAAGGCAGGTGGTAACTACACTATGAAGGCTTCTTTCGACTATGTTCCTGAAATGGCTAAGTCTGAATTGTATCTTGATTTCAAGATCACAAGAGGTAACAAGACTTACACAATCCCTTCAGTAAAGGTTGCTGATGGTGTTATCGCTACATCTGAACTTCCTACTGCTGCAAGCGCAAATGCATCATATGCTAACGATGCTTACCAACGTATCATCAAGCAAGCTCAGGAAGCTAACATCATGTTCTTGATCCAACAAGCTAACTTGCGCAACAACCAGTTGAACTCTGAAGAAATGAAGGAATTCCACAACAAGGTTGCTGAAGTAAACGCTGACACACAGAACTTCAAGTTGAACAACATCGAAGTTTCTGCTTACGCTTCTCCTGATGGTGGTTTGAAGTTGAACACTGGTTTGGC
>JAEIGA010007962.1_pt1 | contig 16074 bp, 14 predicted proteins | sample 9270691 | NCBI WGS metagenome assembly JAEIGA01 (sample SAMN17057246, study PRJNA624740) | gut metagenome | biome: biome; isolation source: fecal sample | host: Bos grunniens | place: China: Xizang | collected 2019
TATCCGAAGTCCCTATTTGCTCGTAAGTTTGATTTACAAAAAAATGTTGCCCTAACAATATTTTGTAGCGAACAAATGCATCGATAAACAAATGGCTTGTAGGTTTTATTTTGAATCCGAAATAAGCATCGAGAGGAGTATATGTATCCATTTTGTTTTGATTGATGTTTAGATACCAGTTTTCTGCATACAATGCTCTCAACGAATTCAATTCATAATTGCCTGTTACTCCTAAATAAAAAGAAACAACTTTTGGATTGATGTAATATTCTAATTCGACATCAGGAGTAATATTAACCAATTGACCTCTATTTATTGCGAAAAACGATTTTAATCCAATATGTAAATGATAAAGCTCTCTTTTGATATTAAATTTTGGTGAAAATTCGATAACTGACGATACCTCTTGTAACGAGTCGTTGTATTCTTTCGATTTAGAATATAAAAGGTTTTCAGCCCCAAACTTAAATGATAAACTATTCTTTGCAATCGGTATATTAAATTCTGTTTTTACGTCTATTTGGTGTTCGGAAAATTGAGATGGGATACTAAACAGATGATAGGCTGCTTGAACATCATAATAAAAATTAGCTGAAGGTAAGGCTTTATAACCAATGTTAAAATCAATATTGTTAAAACGTTCATAACGCTTAACTAAAGAGTCTGCGGTTGTAGTTTTTGATGCTTTTATAAAGCTTTTATCTCCAAAAATTTCTGTGGTACCATAATAGTTAAATGCTCTATTGTGGTATGAGAGATTTGAGTATAATTCCGAAGCAGAAAAATTTTTTTGGAAGTTAAGATTTGCTTTTGTGTCGAAGTATTGTTGATGCAACCATGTTTGAGCATTGTTTTCTATACGAAAATTTTTCTTTTTACCATTCCACCATTGACCTTCATGATCGATGCGAAAATTTAATTTACAATCAGATGTATTTATAAGAGGATAAGCAAAATCGATTTCCCAATTAAGTGGAACCGCAATTGCCAATTTTGCGTATCCTTTTTTATAGTTTGTTCTATTCATTACGGTTAGAGGTGCTTGTGGAATAGTTACCGAAGGTGATTTTAGATGTAATGGTGTATTGTATTGAGAATATACCACTTCTTTTTTCTCGAATTCAGGTTCCGAAATTACTAAATTTTGGTTCACCTTTTTTGCATCCATAATGACAGGATTGTATTCCCGTTCTATTGTAACATCACGAGCTACCTTGGTTGTATCATTTTGCGTTTGTGCAAAAAGCAAACATGAAACCATCAAAAAAATATTTAAAAGAACTATTTTTTTCATTGCTTTAAAGTTTTTATTCTTTTGTTTGAGTATTTTCACGAGCAATAATTTTATCTAATCGCTCTTTGATTAAATCTTTTATAGAGTCTTCTGCTGTATAGTTGTCTCGTAAGCTTATCAAATATTGTTTTGCTTGAAAATCATCTTCTTGTGCAACATAAATATCTGATAACAAAACAAAGCCTTTTGCAAGCCAATATTGGTAAGGTGTATTTTTACTAATAAAATCAAAGATTTCTTCTTCTGATTTTTTATAGTCGCCTTGCATATAGAAATATTCTGCATATAAAAATTTAGCTTCAGCTCCAGTTTCTTGTAATAAATCTTCTGCCAAAAGTTTTAAATCTTCTTGTGCTTCATCTCTTTTATTTAGAGCAATCAATGCTTTTGCTCTATTATAACGTGCTTCACGTTCTAAATTTAAATCAGAAAGGTCTGTTTTTAAAATTTCATTTGCTACACTTAACGTCGTTTCGTGTTCATTTAGCAAATAACTGCAACGCAAAACGCCTAAACGTGCAATATTCCTGTTTTCAGTATTGTTTGCAGTTAATTGGAGTTGTTTGAAGTGTTTTAATGAGAGGATATAATTTTGTTTATTATAGGTAATTTCTGCGGCACGAATCAAAGCCTCTTCCATATATTTATTTCCATCTAATTGAATAAGTGTTTCAAACTCGTACAAAGCTTTTTCATATTGTTCTGTTTGATAGTAGCAATCTGCTAAATAATAGCGAGATGCAATACAATTGCTTCTGCTTTCAGAAGAACAATATTGTTTTAAATATTGTTGTAAGCCAGCTATGGCGTCTTTGTAATCGCCTTTGATATAGATGCGTTCGGCCGCAACGAAACTTAAAGAATCACTTCTGCTATCAGGCATCACTGCAACATAATTTTTCCCTAAAGTTTTACAATATTCTAAAAATGCAGGAACGTCGTTTGTTTCCACGTGTAAGGATTCTAAACTTTCAAAAGCCATTTGAGCTTCATCGCTACCTTTATAACATTCTATTACGTTGCGATATGCTTTTTTTGCTTGCTCGTATTTAGTCATATTAAAATAGAGCATCCCTATTTCAAGTGAGGCTTTTCGTGCCAATGCACTTTTAGGATATTTTTGTAAAACATCGTTATAAGTGGTGATAGCTTTTTCGTTTTCTTCCAACAAAACATACGAACGACCAATTTCGTAGAGAGCATTGCTACAATAATCTGAATTTGGCATTGTTTGTAAAAGTTTTTCGAGAAGTGTTATTTTGTTAGAATATTTTTTTTGTAATCCCAAAATGAACGCATTTTGGAAAAGTGCATAATCGGCACCTTTAGCATTGTTGTCAATTAGTTTTGAATAGTAATTTCGAGCAGCTGAAAAATTTCGTACATGGAAATTACAATCGCCAAGGCGATTTAATGCGTCCCAGTAGGCAGTATTAGAAATCTCTACTTTTGTTTTCTTTAGGAATTTGTCGAACCAAGGTTGAGCTTCTATATATTTTTTTTCAGAGAAGTAGGTATAACCGATCCCATAATAAGCATCAGCTAATAAGTATTCATCTTTCTTTTGGTATTTTTCAATAAATTTTTGGTAATCGTTGCGTGCATCAATGTACTTTTTCATACGATAATTTGACTCCCCACGCCACAAGTATGCTTGAGACGAAAATGATTTTGAAGTAGATTCTTCGATAGAAGCAGAAAACATTTTTATCGCATTTTTGAAATCGGACTTTGCAAAAGCTTGTGTACCAAGTTGAAATAAAACGTACTCTTTCACTTCTTTCATTCGTGGAGTAAGAGTTTTCATTTTCAAAATAGATTGATAAGCCGAAGCATAATTTTTGTTTGTTAAAAAAACTGCTACAACGTGGTCGTAAATTGTATCGATGTATTTTGATTGAGGAAATTCTTCGACAAAACGTTCTAAGGCGGACAAAGACTCTCCAAATGCCGCCGCAGTTTCGTAAGATGCAAGTGCATAATTGTAAAGGGCTTCTTCTTTTATTGCAGTGTCAAAATCCATTTTTGATGCGGATTCGAATGCTAATTTTGCTTTGTTTTTTTGATTTAAATTCAAATAGCAATATCCTAAGTATAAATACGCATTTTGAGCAATAGAGTCGGCAGTAGATGTTACTTTTGATAAGTAAATTTCTGATGAATTATAATCGTTTGTTTTAAAGCAAGCAACGCCTAACATATAACTAGCGTTACGTTGAATTTTTTTTGATAAGGTTTCGTATTTTTTTAGGTATGTAACGGCTTCTGAATATTTTTCTCCACGATATGCACATTCGCCCATTATCTTGTAGATTTCAGCATTATTTGGGTTGTTAGGATTTTTTTCTAAAACAAGTTTTCCGTGTTCTAATGATTTTTCGTATTTGCAATCGTCGTAATATATTTGTACAATATAGTAAGGAACAACGTCGGCATATTCGTCAAGTTGCTCTAGTACAAGAAAACCTTTTAATGCCGCAGCGTTATTTTTTTGAAGGTATTCAATATAGGAGTAATAATATAAAGCGGTTTGACTAAATTCATTTTTCTCGTCCGACAAAGATTTAAATATTGTTTTTGCTTCCGAATATTTTTTCATTTCGAGTAAGCAATAAGCTTTTGTAAATAAATATTCTCGAGACTCTTTTTCGTCTAATTCTTTTTCATTTACATTTTGATAATAACGTAACGCATATTTGTATTTTTTTTCTTCGTAACGTAGGCGTCCAAGCATGAAATTTGCACGACTTAAGTATGGTGAATTAGGGTATTTTGAGACATAATTTTCTAGTAAAAGAAACGCTCTCTCTTGTTTTAAAATATACGATATAGCCGCTACGTAAAATTCTGCATCTTGTACCATGCCTCGCTGTAGAGTATGAGTGTTTGTGTTCAAAAACTGTTCAAAACAATTTTGCGAAGCTGTATATTTTCGTTGAGAATAAAGATCGTAACCTTCATAATAAAGTTTATCTGAATTTGTAGCATAAGATGCTTGAATGACAGATATCGAAATAAAAACGCATAATGATAAAAATAACCTTCTCATTTTCTATTTTGTATTTTTAATTGCAATATAATAAGCGATAGCTTTGCGGATAGAGTTTAGTCCAACTTCTTCTAAGCAAAAACTGCCCAATTTATAAAATTCAGCAGAGGCAACGTCATCATCAACTTTTATGGAATCAATAGAATCTACCTCGCATTCAAAAAATAAATCTAAAGTTGGGATATCTAAATTTGAATAACGATATGTGTTTGGAAACGAGAACAAGTATGTTTGTTTAAGTACGTTAATACCAAGTTCTTCTTTGATTTCCCTAGCAATAGCCTCTTCTGCAGTTTCGTTCTTATCAACAAAACCTCCGGGCAAATCAAGTGTTCCTTTTTGTGGATTTTTTGCACGGCGACAAAGTAGAATATCCCCATTTTTGTCGCGAATAAAAGCAGCAACAGCTGCCGACGGATTCATAAAATAAATAAAACCACAAGAAGCACATTTGTTAGATTTTTCTGTGTGCTCATAAAAATTACCCGATCCACATTTTGGGCAATATTGAAAAGTATTTAGGCCTAAAACAATATCATTTCCCATTACGGACAAAGGTATAAAAAATATCATCAATCAACTCACCTAATTTCTTTTGTTAGAAGGCTTTTTTTTGCCTACATTTGTGTAGTATAAATTGCCCTATAAAAGAGATGAATAGTTTTTTTAAATCTTTTTTAGAACATTTTTCTGTTCTTCCTTTTGAAAATCCTGTACTAATTTTCTTATTAGTATTATTAATTATTTTGTTTGCACCGTTAGTTTTTAGAAAAATAAAATTTCCTTATATCATAGGGCTTATTTTTGCTGGTGTTCTTTTTGGACCGCATGGGTTAAATTTGCTTGCTAATGACAAAAGTTTTGAACTTTTAGGTAATGTCGGTATTCTTTATATAATGTTTTTGGCGGGATTAGATTTGGATTTGCGTGAATTTAAAGAGAATAAAAACAAAAGTATTTATTTTGGTTTCTTTACTTTTATAATTCCTTTAGCTATAGGTTTTCCTATTTGTTATTATGTGTTGGGCTTTGGAGTGCAAGCAAGTTTGCTTACAGCTGCAATGTTTTCCACGCATACGTTAGTTTCTTATCCTATAGTTAGCAATATGCACTTGTCTCGAAACAAGGCTGTAACAACTACTATAGGAGGAACGATTTTTACCGACACTGCAGTATTGCTTATATTGGCATTTGTACTCGATCAAAACAAAGCTAGTGGTGATTTTGATTGGTTATGGATATTGGCTTCGTTGTCGTTGTTTTTGGTAATAATATTTTTAGTTATTCCCAAAATTTCTGCGTGGTTTTTCAAAAAGTTCGAAAACGAAAAGCAATCACATTTTATTTATGCTTTATCAATAATGTTTTTTGCAGCATTCATTGCGGAACTTTCAGGTTTAGAGGCAATCATTGGAGCATTTTTGGCTGGTTTGGTTCTAAATCGTTACATACCTCACTCTTCGGCATTGATGAATAGGATTGAGTTTATAGGTAATTCTTTGTTTATTCCGTTTTTTCTTATTTCGGTGGGAATGATGGTAAATATTTCCCTTCTATTACAAGGATTTAATACTATAATAATAGCACTTACATTGTCTTTGGTTGCTATTTTGGGAAAGTGGTTGGCGGCTTTAATTACTCAAAAAACTTTTCGGTTTTCGAAAGCACAGCGAAATATTATATTAGGTTTAAGTAGTTCACATGCTGCAGCTACTCTTGCTATCATTTTGGCAGGATTTCAGGTTGGAGTTATCAATGAAGTTATTCTTAATGGAACTATTATTTTGATTCTTATTACATGCGTTTTTTCTTCTTTTATTACTCAAAAAGCTGCTACACAGTTAGTAAAAGAAGAGGATTTCCCTCAAGAGGAGAAAAGAGAGTTAGAGCATCGCGTACTAATACCTCTTGCTAATCCGCAAACGAGTCAAAATCTTATAGAGACAGCATTGCTGATGAAGGAACAGAAAAGAAAAGAATCTTTTTATGCATTAAATATAATAGATGACCCAGAGGCTACGCTTTCGCAACGACAAAAGGGACAGCAAATGCTTGAAGAGGCAGCAAAAATAGCTGCAGCAAGTGATAATCTTTTGCATACGATTACTCGTTACGATATAAATATCGGTTCTGGTATAATTCATACTATAAAAGAAAATAATATTACCGATGTATTTTTAGGAGCTTCTCCCGAAACCTCTGCAATTACTTTATTTGAAAAAATATCTGATCGTATACAACAACAATTTGAGCAAAATGTTTTTGTATTAAAAAATAAACAACCAATTAATACGCTTAAAAGAATTGTTGTGGCAATTCCTCCTTTATTAGAAACAGAGCCAGGTTTTCTTAATTGTTTTAAACGATTACGCAACCTTTCACTTCAGTTGAATACAAAAATAGTATTCTTCTCGACCGAAGAAACTGCGGATTATTTGAAAGCAATTTGCAAAAACAAAAACACAAAACTTTCGGCTGATTTTAGAGAATTACCTAGTTGGGAAGATTTTCTCATAATCAAAAAAGTTATCCGAGAGAATGATTTGTTGATGGTTTTTATGGCTCGTAAAAATTCAAAAACTCATAACAATTTGTTAGGGAAACTGCCTTACTATTTGAGTAAGTTTTTCCACGATTTTGATACTATATTGATTTTTCCTAAGCAAGAAAATATTGAAGTTGAAAAGAAGGTTTTATTTCAATAAAAACTCACCAAAAATAGGGTCGTGGTCGGAGTAATTTGTATGGAATATTTCACATTGAATAGGTAAAAATGCTGAAGAAATAAAAATGTGATCGATTCGTAAAAACATTGCCATGTCGTGGTAAGTGTAGTCAAAACCAAATGCAGTGGAGACAAACAAATCGTTCATATTTCCTTTGATTTTTTTGTAAGTATACGAAATAGGCATGTCATTGAAATCGCCACAAACTATGGTTTTATAAGGCGATCGCTTTATTTCAAGAGCGACTGCGTCTGCTTGTTTAGCTCTGATTTTAAATGCAGAACCTAATTTACGTAACAATGATTCTGTTAGTTGGAAAGTCTCTTGGGTTAAGAACTCTTCAGAATTAAGATGATTAACTTCACTTTTTTCTTTTACAGAAAATTTTACTGATTCTAAATGGTTGTTGAAAATTCGAATTGTATCACTGTCGACAACAATGTCAGAATAGATGCTGATATTATATTTAGAGTCATATAAGATTTTTTGTTTGTTTATTATTGGATATTTTGAAAAAGTAACAACTCCATAATCTTTGCTTTTAAACTGATTTTTGTACCAAACATGTTTGTATGGATACATTTTGCTAAATTTTTTAAAAACCACATTTCTATCTAAATCTTTTGAAGATTTATAAAACCCAAATTCTTGTAAACAAACAATATCAGGATTTTTTTCTTTTATAAAAGAAAAAATAGCATCAAATTTTCGTGCTTCGCCAAACATTGCAATATTATAACTTAAAATAGATATTTTTTTGTCCTTTTCGGAGATATGGGGAGTAGAAATCGATAATGGAAAAATGTCCTTTATATAAGGAACGGCAAATAGTAACATACACAATGATATGAGGCAAAACCATTTTTTTAAATAAATCCAAAAAAGAAAGAAAAAAAAGTTTAATAAGGCAAAGAATGGGAATAATAAGCCAAAATAAGGTAAGAATGCACTTTTTTCTGGACTTATTTTAGTGCAGAGCATACCTAGCCCGAGGCAAATGACGAGTAGTAAATTTATAGCTAGAAAAGTGTATTTTAATATATTTCGCATTATAGTTTTTGACTTCTGTCGAACAACCTTCGTTTTTCTTCTTCGGTAAGAGAGGAATATCCTGAGGCTTTTACTTTATCTAAAATTTTATCCAAATCTTTTATGTTTTCCGTACGTTGTTGATTGTATTCTGCATCGCTGCGGGGTTGATATTTGTGCTTTTCAAATTTTATTTTTGGTTTCCGCTTAAAAAGATTTACAAATACATCAATAATTTTGTTAAACGGAGTAGCAATATCTTTACCTTTTTTTAAAAACCAAATGTATACTATTCCCACTAAAGCTCCTCCTATGTGGGCAAATTCTCCTCCTGCATTTTCTGATGTGATGCCAAACATACTGAATAAAATCATAATGCAAGCTATCCATTTTAATTTTATACGCCCTAGTAAAAATAAGTTTATTTCGTAGTTGGGTACGTACATAGCTATGGCTAATATTGTTGCCATAAGTGCGCCTGATGCTCCAACAAGCATTGAGTTTCCTATTTCTCCCGAGAAGTAGGGAAAGAAATTGTAGGCTCCAATGTATGTAAGTCCAGCACCAATACCTCCTAATAAATAAAGGCCAACTAATTGTCGTGAATTAAAATATGTTAGAAACATCCGTCCAAACCACAACAAGCAAAGCATATTAAAAAATAAATGAAAAAAGTTGGCATGCATAAACATATATGTGAGCAACGTCCATGGTCTGTTTGCTAACAGTGGCAATGAGGCTGGCAGCATCAAATATGATGATATTAAGCTAACTTCTTTTTGGAAAAGTGTTAATACTAATGCAAAAAATTTTGTTGCTAAAAAAGTACCAACATTGATATACAAAAGGATTTGTAATGTATTTTTTTGCTTTAAAAAAGATTTAAAATCAAACATCATTAGTTATAAAGTTTACCTTTTTTCTTCCAATATAAAATAAGGATTGCTCCAAAAATCATTCCGCCTAAGTGTGCAAAGTGTGCTACATTGTCGGCTGAAAAATTTGCTACACCAAGGAATAGTTCTGCTATTGCATATAGCATTACAAAAATACGTGCCTTAATAGGAACGGGGAAAAATAGAAGCATCATTTTTACTTCTGGGAATAACCATCCAAAAGCTAACAATATGCCAAAAACAGCTCCCGATGCTCCTACTGTTTGGGGTGCATTGGCAATGGAGTTAGCCATGTCAATCATATGCTTAGATGTCAAATGTTCTATGTTGCCAAAGCGAAACCATTTTCTTAAAACAGGTTCAATAGAGGTTAATGCATTTATGTTGCCACTATTTAATACAGATAATACGGGTTGATATTCCCAAGTCCATACTAATTGTTGTATTATAGCCGCTCCAATGCCTGTAACTAAATAGAAAAGCAAGAATTTTTTACTCCCCCAAACTCTTTCTATTACAACGCCGAACATATATACGGCAAACATATTGAAAAACAAATGGCTGAAACTTCCATGCATAAACATATAGGTAACTAGCTGCACGAGATTAAAATTGTCTGATGCCCAATAGTGCATACTCAAAAAAGATGCGTATTGCGGAAAGGCTAGCGTCCCTAACCAAACCAATAGATTAATAATTATCAAATTATTAACTATGGGAGTACTATTTTCTTTAAATGATTGAAAAATATTCATATACATTATATTTTAAAACAAAAGTACGAAACATCTTTTTTACAAGAGGTATTTTTAAGTTTTTTTAAATTACATTTCAAAAAATGTGCCTTTTTTTTTTGGTAGAAAAAAAATCATCTATATATTTGCTTTAATAAAATAAATTATTAAATCATTTAAATTGTTAAAACTATGAACAAAGGAGAATTAATTGATGTAATTGCTGCTGAAGCAGGTATCAGCAAAGCAAGTGCAAAAAAAGCTTTAGAAGCTACTCTTGATGCAGTGAAAAATGCTCTAGCAAAAGGTGATAAAGTTAGTTTGATTGGTTTTGGTACTTTCTCTGTAGCAGAACGTGCTGCTCGTACTGGTGTAAACTTGCAAACAGGTGCAGCTATCAACATCCCTGCTAAAAAAGTTGCTAAATTTAAAGCTGGCGCTGAATTGGCTAATGCTGTAAAATAATTTTAGCGGTTAGAAAAATAAAAAGGGAAGCTTTGCTTCCCTTTTTTATTATATCTCGAAATAATCTCGGTCAATGTCTTTAATTTCATATGTGTACTTTATTGATACTCCGAGATTATATTGAATCATGTATTTAGCTAGCATTTTCCCATCAATAAGAACTATTTTGATATCACTCCCAGGTTTGAATTTAAGAGCTTCCTCTGTAAATTCTGATGTAGTAATAAATACGCCTTTCTTTGCATTTTGTCCTGTTAGTGCACCAACGAATTTTTGTATTTCAGGGCGAGACACTTTGTTATTACTCCACTTTTTTGCTTGGATATAGATATTGTCTAGACCTAGCTTATCTTCTTTTATGATTCCATCAATTCCCTCATCACCAACAAGTTGTGTTACCATTGCAGAAAGTTATCGTTCTGCCCATTTAAAGAATCTATCCCAACGAATTTTTCCGTTAAATAAGCTTTTGTCTTTATCCAAAGAGAGCCAAATAAATACAGGTCTGCCAATTACGTGGTCTTCTGGTACTAATCCCCAATAACGGGAATCAGACGATTTATGTCTATTGTCGCCCATCATCCAATAGTAATCCATTTTGAATGTATATTCGCTACATGGTTCGTTGTTGATGAAGATGGTGTTTCCGTCAATGGTTATTTTGTTACCTTCGTAGTTTTCTATAGCTCGTCTGTAAATAGCTAAAGTGCTGTCGTTGAGTAGGATGGTAGAACCTTTTTGAGGGATAAAAATGGGTCCATAGTTATCGCGAGTCCATCCAAATGTATTCCCTAAAGGATATACCTCATCGCCAAAAAATTCTGGTTCTATCAGTATCTTTTTTATATAAGGTAGGTTTTTTACCTCTTCTGCAATGATATTGGTCATTGGAATATGATAGGTTGGCAAGTCGGCTTCTAACCCCAAACCGATAAAGTTCATAAGCGAATTTTTACGTATAAAAATTCTGTCTTCTTTGCTGATTTTGTATTTGTCAAAGAACTCTTCTGAAAGCATTTGACCTGTTGTTTGAACGAAATAGTTATGTTGAATTCCTTCAAAATGTTCAGCTTCTTTGTTGTTTATAAAAATTTGGTTATCTATTATTTGCAATGTATCGCCAGCTACAGCAACACAGCGTTTTACGTAACATTCGCGATGATCTACTGGACGATAAACCACATCGCCAAAATGTTTTTTGTCATTTACAATTCTTTCTCTTCCGTATTTATAGCAAAGAGTATAAAAATCTGGATTTGGCATATAAGTTGCTACTGTATCGCCAGCTGGAAAATTGAAAACAACAATGTCGTTCCGTTTAACGGAAGTCAAACCTTTGAGTCGACGATATTCCCAGTGAGGATTTTCGAGGTATGATTTGATGTTTGTACCCGGAATCGTATGTTGCATAAGCGGCATAGAGAGGGGGGTGTTTGGGATGCGTGGTCCGTAAGAGGCTTTGCTAACAAACAAATGATCGCCAACAAGAAGTGTTTTTTCTAGCGACGAGGTTGGAATTTTATAGTTTTGAAAGATGTAGTTATGTACAAAGTATACTACTATTAGGGCAAAAACAATTGCATCTATCCAACTGAAAATCGTGTAAAGAGTTTTGTTTTTTGTTTTCTTCCAAAATTCCCAAGGTATAATTTTAGTAATGAATGCATCGAAGAAGAAAGGGAGTAAAAATAACCACCAAAAATTTCCAACCCAAATAATAAAAAGTATATAAATAATACACCAAAATGCTGCTTTTAATTTTTGAGTGAGCGATACATTTTTTATTTTTTCAATAATGTTTTTCATAAGACCTTTTTCTTAAAATTTAAGCATATCATTCATTCCTAAAAAGCCCTTTTTCCCGCAAGTGAATTCGGCAGCAAGCACAGCACCAAGTGCAAATCCTTCACGATTGTAAGCGTGATGAGTGATTTCAATAAAGTCGGCTTCACTTTGGTATTTTATGGTGTGAATTCCAGCGACTTCACCTTCTCTAATAGCTTCTATCGAAAGTTTATTTTCTGCGTTGCTTTCGCCCAAAATCCATTCCGATTTACGTTCGATGTTTTCTAAAATACCTTCAGCCAAGGTTACTGCAGTTCCGCTTGGAGCATCAAGTTTGTGAATGTGATGAGTTTCTGTCATTTTTGCATCATAAGCAAGGAAGTTGTTCATGATTTTTGCCAAATGCTTGTTCAACTCAAAAAAGATATTTACACCAAGACTGAAGTTTGATGCCCAAAAAAGTGTGTAATTGTTTTTTTCAATTTCTGCTTTTATTTCAGGCATTTGAGTGTTCCAACCAGTAGTTCCAGAAACTACTGCAACACCAGCTTTCCATGCTTTACGATAGTTGGCAATGGCTACGCTTGGAGCGGTGAACTCAATGGCAACATCGGCAGCAGCAAATGCTTCGGAATCAAAGTCGTTTTGATTGTCGATGTCTATTTTACAAACAATTTCGTGTCCGCGTTCAAGGGCAATTCTTTCGATTATTTTGCCCATTTTTCCGTATCCTATAAGTGCTATTTTCATACTATTTTTTAATATTTTAAGGTGCTACTTCGCGATAGAAATCAAGAATTTCAAAAATTTCATCTTTGGTAGCTGTTTGGTTTATTTTTATTTCTCCAATATTTGAAAGTAATGTAAAATTGATTTGTGAAGATTCGTTTTTTTTGTCGTGCGTCATCAGTTCAAAAATTCGTTTGTAATCCTTGCAATTTATGGTGTAAAACCCGTAGAAATCTTTCAGTATTTGTCTGTAAACAAGCAATATTTCTTTTGGAAATGCTAGTCGTGTGTGTGAAAGATAGAGTTCGCACAACATTCCCCAAGCAACTGCAAATCCATGGAGAGCAGGTTTTCCCTGCTCATACGAAAGACTCTCTAACGCATGACCAAACGTATGCCCGAAATTCAGTGCTTTACGTAAATTTTCTTCTTTTGGGTCTTTGGCAACAATATTTTCTTTAACTTGCAAAGAATCTTTCAAGAGAGGTTCTAATGCTACAAGATTAAAACTATCTAATTCAAAACTGATAATATTTTTCCAATTCTCTTCGCTCGAAATCAAAGCATGCTTTATCATTTCAGAAAAACCTGACAAAAGATTATTTTCGTCTAAAGTTTTGAAAAAATCCACATTTATCAACACAAACTCTGCAGGATTTATAACTCCAATTTCGTTTTTTAATCCACAAAAGTTGATGCCCGTTTTACCTCCTGTTGCTGCATCTACTACTGAAAGAAGTGTAGTTGGAATGTTGATGTAACGAATGCCACGTTTGAAAGTTGATGCCCCAAAACCACCTAAATCGGTAATCATTCCGCCACCAATATTTATAAGTAAACTTTTGCGAGACGCATTGTTTTTACTCAAATATTCCCACACATGAGCAAGAGAGGTAAGGTTTTTATTATTGTCGCCAGAAGGAATAGTAATAATGTCGGCACAAAAACTTTCAACAATGCTTTTTATCTTTGGTAAGCAATATTGTTGTGTATTGTTGTCGGTTAGTATGAAAACTTTGTCGGCTGCAATTTTATCAATGCAGTTTTTCAAATCAAATTCTATGTCTTTTGAAAAAATAGTTTTCATTTGTTAAAGTCTATAACCAATCATTAATCCTGTCTTAAAAGGCAACCATTCAGCACTGACGTTGTATTTTCCCGGATATGTCCCAATATCATAACGCTTAAAATTTCCTTCACCATCAGGCTCGTAACCTTCGTAAACACTACGAATCCAACCTCCACCAGCAAAAAGGTCAAAAGTCCACTTTTTTACTTGCCATTGATAGCCAATTACGGCTCCAAGGAAAAGTGCAGTTCCATGCTGAAATTTATCCGTTCCCCAATAATTGTATTTTTGCATTTTGAAAATGCCATATCCAATAGTTGGACCGCAATAAAATCCCTTGAAACTCTCCTTTGGAAACCAATGTGCTTCTGCAAATCCCAATCCAAGAAGAAGTGGCATATTTTTTATTTTCTTTCCCAATGTAAGTGATTGGTAAAAAGATGCCACACCTTCTAGTTGTACGGTAAAATTTCTGTGAACAGCTATTTCTACAGCAGGATTCAGAACCCCTCCACATGCATATACAGCATTTAGTTTTATTGCGGTTTCTGCTTTTGTAGATGTTGCAAATATGCTTAAAACTAATACTATAAAAAATATGTAAAGTGTGTGTTTCATTTAGTTATTCTACAATTGTAACCCAGCCGTGAGTATCTGGTTCGTCGCCATACTGAATAGCACGCAACTTGTTATATAGTTTTTCGCTAATTGGACCTGGTTTGCCATCTTTTGCAATGACATACGATTTGTTGTTTTCCAAATCGTCGATGCGTTCGATAGGACTAATAACAGCAGCTGTTCCGCATGCACCAGCTTCTTCGAAAGTTGCTAATTCTTCTTCCAAAATAGGACGTCGTTCAACTTTCATTCCCATATCTTCAGCTAATTGTATTAAGCTTTTATTGGTGATAGAAGGTAGAATGGAAGTTGATAGAGGTGTAATGTATGTGTTGTTTTTTATACCAAAAAAATTTGCAGCTCCTGCTTCGTCTATATATTTTTTTTCTTTGGCATCGAGGTAAAATTCGCAGCTATATCCTAAATCATGTGCTTTTTTATTTGCTCTTAAACTTGCTGCGTAATTTCCACCAACTTTAAAGCATCCTGTCCCAAGTGGTGCAGCACGATCGTATTCTCTAATAATAACATAAGGGTTTGTAGAGAATCCTCCTTTGAAATATGGCCCCACAGGAGTAACAAATACTATAAAAAGATATTCGTTAGCAGGATGTACGCCTACTTGTGCTCCAGTGCCGATAAGTAAAGGACGAATATAAAGTGAAGCTCCACTTTCGTATGGAGGAACAAATCTTTCGTTAAGTTTTATTACCTTGCAAATAGCATTTTTGAATTTGTCAGTAGGGAATTCTTCCATTAAAATACCACGACAAGTATTTTGCATTCGCTGTGCATTTTCTTCTATTCTAAAAACTCTTATTTTACCATCTTTTCCACGAAAAGCTTTAAGACCTTCGAAGCATTCTTGACCATAATGTAGACAAGTAGCCGCCATGTGCAATGGGATTGTTTCTTCACTACAAGTCTCCAATTCGCCCCATTCCCCATTACGGAAATAACAACGTACGTTGTAATCAGTTTTTCTATATCCAAATCCTAAATTTGACCAATCTAATGTTCCCATATTAGTTTAATTTTTCAGAATTTTTTAAAATAATTCGACTCTCATTCCCCATATTGAAAAGTAAATCTATGATGCTTAAATTTGGAATAAATCCGTTTTTCTTTTTGAATACCTGATAATAATCTTGTTCTATAAAATCATTTTCAATGGAGGAACTATTTTTTGGAAGAATTTTATTTCTAAAATCTTTGTAATAATTCATTGAATCTTGATAGCTCTCCGTTAATTTTATGGTAGTATCCATCTCTAAAAGTTCTAATATTTTAGCATGAATATTCAAGTTGAAATCGAGAAGATATTTCCACTTTTTTTCAAAAAAAAGGTAAAGGTCGTCTATGTAATATTCAAAAAAAGGTGTTGTGCTATAAGCAGATTGTATAGCTCTCCAATGTGTTCTTTGCCAAGGTGTGTGTTCGGATATTTTTATATCGCGAACAAGTGTTTTCCCTGATTCTTTTACAATAGGTATGCTAAGAGCCAAAACCCCATCGGGTGTAGCTATATGACACCGATTAAAGAATGTTTGTTTAGTATAGTTTTCAAATTGTTCTACAATGGTTTTATAGTGGAATATTTTACTATAAAATTCCACAGGGCCTAAGTACATTGCAGATAAAACTATTGTAGATTGCATAGATTTATAATTTTTCACCAAA
>JAEIGA010007963.1_pt1 | contig 16074 bp, 9 predicted proteins | sample 9270691 | NCBI WGS metagenome assembly JAEIGA01 (sample SAMN17057246, study PRJNA624740) | gut metagenome | biome: biome; isolation source: fecal sample | host: Bos grunniens | place: China: Xizang | collected 2019
TTATTGGGGATTGTTGCCCAATATGCTCTCATACCATCGCTGATGGCTTGCTTGTGGTTGTCTGTCAAACCACGCCCTTTGAGGGCTTGATTGATACGCTGTTTGGTATCAGCATTTAATTCTCTAAATTTTCGTTTCATAAGTAATATTGTTTATATATAAATATTTCACAAACGAGCGAGATATCAAGCTTGCTTTGAAAAATATCCAAGCAAGCTTGATATTTTTGTTTTCATCGAAGTTTTGCTACGCTCGTTATGTGTAAAAATAAATTTTTACACACTCGCTTGCACAACATTCGCTCGTTTGTGGCTATATTTGCGGTAAAACCGCGAACATAGACTGCACTTGCTGTGAAATACAAAGCAAGCTTTGTTTATCTCGCTCGTTTGTGGCTATATTTGTAACTATATTTAGTGAAGAACAAAGATAAAACAACAGACTACCTATGAATAACGTTAAAAGAATTGTCGGCAGTGCCTTTGTGCTGTTGCTTTTGTTTGCATGCTCACAAAAAGGAAAGACATCGGCCTATTGCAGCGTGCTTCCACAGCCAAGCTGTGTTGAACTGAGTGAGGATAGTTTTACATTTGACGGTAATGTGTCGTTCGACATAGATGCTGGTGATGAGGACAAAAGAATACTGACGGAATGCTTGGCTTCGTCTCCTCTGGGGTTGAACGAAAATGGCGATAAGGTATTGAAACTTGAAATCGGTTCTGTTGAGGGAATCAATTCGCCCGAAGGATATAAGATTGTGCTTGACGAAAACTCTGTAAGTATAACGGCTCCAACCGGTGCCGGGCTTTTCTACGGATTGCAGACAGTCATACAACTTGTCAATGAAGAAGGTTCTGTGCCTGCCGGCACAATTATAGATGAGCCTCGGTTTGCCTATCGCGGTTTAATGTTGGACGTGAGTCGCCACTTTTTTGGCAAAGAGTTTATAAAAAAGCAGATTGATGCAATAGCTCATTTCAAGATGAATCGTCTGCATCTGCATCTCACCGATGCTGCCGGTTGGCGCATCGAAATAAAAAAATATCCGCGTTTGACACAGTTTGCAGCGTGGCGAAGCAAAGCTTTGTGGAAGGACTGGTGGTTTGGCGACCGCCTTTATGCCGAGGAGGGAACTCCCGAGGCTCATGGCGGATACTACACGCAGGATGATATACGCGAGATTGTAAAGTACGCAGCCGACAGGTATATAACTGTTATCCCCGAGATTGAGATGCCGGCGCATAGCGAGGAGGTGCTTACTGCATATCCTGAACTTTCGTGTACACACGAACCCTACAAGCAGGCCGATTTCTGTGTAGGCAATGAAAAGACATATGAGTTCCTCGAGAATGTTCTCACAGAGGTCATGGAGCTGTTCCCGTCGGAATATATACATATAGGCGGCGACGAAGCAGGAAAGGCCTCCTGGCCAACATGTCCGCTGTGTCAAAAACGAATGAAAGAGGAGAACCTCAAGGATGTGAATGAGCTGCAGAGCTACCTTATTCACCGCATTGAAAAGTTTGTGAACGGGAAAGGCAGACAGATTATAGGTTGGGACGAGATTCTTGACGGAGGCCTTGCACCCAACGCAACTGTGATGTCGTGGCGTGGTACCGAGGGCGGTCTTGCTGCTGTAAATAGCGGACACAAGGCTATAATGACTCCGGGCAGCTATTGCTATCTCGATTCTTATCAGGATGCACCACACACACAGCCGATGGCTTTCGGCCCTTATATGCCGCTCGAAAAGGTCTATTCATACAATCCCACCGAAGGGCTTGATGAGGAGCAGGCGAAACTTATATATGGTGTTCAGGGCAATCTGTGGGTGGAATACATTCCTACAGAGGAACTTGTTGAGTATATGATTTATCCACGTATATTAGCACTTGCTGAAATAGGGTGGAGCAATCCTGCCGTACGCGATTACAGTGAGTTCAGGCAAAGAGCTATTGCTGCTGTAAAGAATCTGCGTAACAAGGGATACAATGCTTTTGACCTGGAAAACGAGTTCGGGCAGCGCAAGGAGGCACAATCACCTTCGGAGCATCTTGCAAAAGGAAAAGCTGTTGCCTATTCAACTGCAGCACCGTTCAATGAGAAATATAATGCCGGTGGCGCTACTGCACTCACCGATGGCATACATGGAGGATGGACATATATGGATGAGAAGTGGCAAGGATTCATCAGAGGTGGTATTGATGTCACCATAGACCTCGGTGAGGTGAAAGAGATAAATAGCGTTGCAGCCGACTTCATGCAGATGTGTATTCCTGATGTGTGGTTCCCGGCAGAAGTCATCATATCGGCATCATGCGACAGCACCGCTTTCAGCGAGCTTGCGCGAATCGTGCACAACGTTGTACGCGACGAAGGGCTTTCGTTCAAGAATTACGGTTGGAGTGGCAAGAGTGATGCACGCTACATACGCTATCAGGCAAAATGCGGTCCGCAGCGCGGATGGTTATTCACGGATGAAATTGTAATAAAATAAATTAAACTGAACAGGCTATGAAAACAGCAAGGTTACTGAAAAATCTATTGCTTTTTGCTACCGTGCTTCCTATATGTATGCATGCGCAGACAATTGATGTAAACCGAGAGAAATACCCCGATTACAGCGACAAGAGTAATCCCGACTGGTCTCTCATGAAATATGCACCCATGCAGAGGAGTGCAGCATTTGCCGATGCTGCTCCCGTTTCGCAGAGACCGGCATATGTCAATAATGCGGAACTCAAGTTCTTTCCGCCGGTATTCAATCAGGACGGCGGTTCGTGTGGTTCGGCATCGCGTATATGCTACATGTTCACATATGAATTGAATGCTTACCGCAATCTCAACGGAAAGTTGCCCAAGAACTACTACCCATCGCATTTTGTATGGTTGCACACCAATACAAGTTCGGGTAAGGACCAGTTCGTGACAAGTATCGGTGTGCCTTCGGCAGCTACATACGGAGGACAGACATACTCATCGCTTTTTGGTTATCAGGATTGTGCCGATAATGACTTCGGTTGGATGCAGGGTTACGACAAGTGGTTCGAGGCTATGCACAACCGCATGCTCAAGCCATCGCACTTCCCCAGCGATGTGGGAACCGAAGAGGGACGCGAGGCAGTGAAGAACTGGCTGTGGAACCATAATGGTGACAATAGTTTCCACGCAGGTGGTATCTGTGGTATAGGCGTGGCAAGCAGCAACGGCAATTACAACGGCATCATCCCGAATACCCCAGCCAACAAAGGTGCCGGTGTCGTGGGCAAGAAATTCGTTAAGGCATGGGGTACACAGGTCGACCACGCCTTGACTATTGTAGGCTATGACGACCGCATAGAGTTCGACCTTGATGGTAACGGCGTTGCAGGTGAGGTCGAGAAAGATGAGGTCGGTGCATGGATTATCGTTAACTCATGGGGTACATGGTGGGGAAACAGCGGTTTCATCTATTGCCCTTATGCATATGCAGGTGCATCGTTCAGGAGTGACGGCACATTTGCCGAGAACTGGTGGGCTCCCGAAATATATAAGGTACGTAAGGACTATCGTCCTTTGCGCACAATAAAACTCGAAATGGACTACTCACACCGTAGCGAGATTAAACTCTCAGCCGGAGTGTCTGCCGATATCAATGCTACAGTACCCGAGAAGACCATTGAGTTCGAACACTTCAAATATGCAGGTGACGGAAACAATGGAAACACCACCCCGGCACCCGAAGTTCCGATGCTTGGGCGTTGGGCCGATGGTAAACTGCACACCGAGCCGATGGAATTCGGTTACGACCTTACCGACCTCACAGCCGGTTATGAGCGCAGTATGCCACTCAAATACTTCTTTATAATAGAGACGAAGAGAACAGGAAAGGGTAGCGGTAACATCTACAATGCCTCTATCATGGACTATGAGTATAATAAGGAAGGAACAGAGACTCCGTTTACCCTTCCCGGTGGCAAGGTGGAGATAAAGAGCGCCGGCGACAAGACCATGATATCTGTAGTGGTATACGGTGAACCCTACTATGCACCACAAAACGCATCACTTGACGGTAATACGCTCAAGTGGGAAGCTCCGTTGCCGTCCGCTTACAATATTGAGAAATTCTGCATATATAATGAGAATGCAAAGATTGCCGAAGTCTCACCTGCAACATTCAGTCATGATGTATCACAAGCCGGTACTGTTGAAGGAACCTATAGCATAACTGCAATCTATGAGGGTGGCGTTGAATCGCAAAAGGTTAGTGTATCTGCACCCGTAGTGTTTGAGGAGGAGAATGTGGCTGTGAACTTCATGAAGTCGGGATTCAAAATCCCCGGTATATTCGACAATAAATTCGAGAACGCAACAATAGAGTTCTATATAAAGCCCAATTCGCTTCTCGACTGGAACCAGAGTGCCGGGCCGGGATGGGGTACATTCATGATGCACGCCAATGCTTCCGGAACTTTCACAGCCGGTTGGGATACCAATAACCGCAAGATAACTTCGAACTATCTCAAAGTAGGAAAGTGGACACATGTCGCAGTTACAATACAGGGCGGTAAACTCACAATCTATATAGACGGTCAGAACCGTGGCAGCATTACATCGAGCCTGTACAGCGGAATAGGCGGTTTTGGCGATCTTGTCTTCTCTGCCGGCAGTGACAACTATTCGCAGGATGCAAGCTACGATGAGATACGCATATGGAACAGGGCGCGCCCGATTGCCGAAGTGCGCCACGGAAGAAAGTTCCAGTATTCCGGTGATGTGATGCCCGACGGGCTGATAGCATACTACAAGGGTGACCTAATTACGGTCGACGGCAAGGAGATGTTGCGTGAATATATCAACGGCAACCATGCCGAGATACTTACTAACAGTTACGAGGCAACAACAAGCAGTGTGGTACTCACAAAGCCGACAAGCACGCTCAAAGCAAGTGTTGATGCAATCAGCGGTGAGGTATATGCAGGTATGCCGGTGAAGTTGTCGGCAACATACAGCGATGCTGTTGTCGCACTCAGGTGGACTGTGGAGGATGCCGGTATAGAGAATGTAAGGACTCTTGAACCGACTGTAACGTTCAAGACAGCAGGCGAGCAGAAGATTGTTCTTGTTGCCGAAGACGTGAACGGCAACAGCGTAACCAGTGAACTCATTGTGAATGTGTTGCCCGAGAAGGAAATAGATGCCACATTCCACGTGAGCAAAGACCCGGTGATTATGGGTGAGAAGATATCGTTTATAATCGATAATCCGGCATTTGGAATAATGTACGAATGGACCATAACCGGTTCTGATACCGAGAAGGTATATGGCATGCATGCAAGTGCCGCATTCAATGATACCGGTGAACAGACCGTAACGCTTAAGGCAACATCCTTCACAGGTGCGAACAGTGCAACCTCAACTGCCATCGTTAACGTTCTTGAGTCGGAGCCTGTTGCTGCATTTGAGATTAATCCGGCAGTAATAATGAAAGGTGAGAAGACGTTCCTCAAGGATGTATCGAAGTTCTACCCCACAGAATGGGAATGGATTGTCGAAAGTGAGGACAAGACATATATGATTAGTGGGCAGCACAGCAGTCTCACACCATCGGTGTGCGGTGTATATAATGTCACACTCAAAGTGAGAAACGAGATTGGTTCCGCTTCTACAACACGTGAGCGTGCGCTCATCGTATGTAATGCCGACAGCAAGAACGGACTAAGCTTCGGTGGCAATGCAAAGGTAACTGCACCTTTCTCAAGTGACCGGCGCAATGTGCTCACCGTTGAGTGGTGGATGTGTCCCAACCAGCTCACAGAAAGATGCCTGGGTATAGGACAAAATGAGGCAACGTTCCTTCTCGATACCGAAAACCAGGGCGTAATGTCATTATATGCCAACGGATATGCCGGTAAGAGCCAACCCGGATATGTAATCGCCAACGAGTGGCACCACTATGCGGCAATACTCGACAATGGTTTTGTTGACTATTATCGCGACGGTAAATATTTCTCTACAAGCTACGTTTCGACAAATGCCTATATCCCCTCGCTCAGTTCGATAGCCATAGGATACGACGGAGCGACCATGAACGGACAGATTGACGAGTTCCGTGTATGGAGTAGCGTGGTGAAAGACGACAATCTGCTTGCAGTGTGCAATGCACCAATAGAGAATCCTGCTGAATACAGCGACCTGATGCTCTACTACGACTTCAATCAGGTCGGTGGTGATGTTGTCGACCGCACAGGCAATGGACACGACGGTGTGCGTAGCGGTTTCGGTCCCGACGGCGATGCATGGGGTCTCTCAAGAGGAGTATTCTGCATCAACACAGAACCCGTATCGTATACAGGTGAGGTTACAGGCACATACCTGAAGAACTATCAGCAGGCATTCCAGACCAACGATGGAAAGATTGTAAATCCAACAGTGAGCAAACGCTTCTACGCCATCAAGTACTGGACATTGGAGAATGCGCCCGTTTCCGGTAGCATTACGACCGGTGCGCATGTTGACGGACAGAAGAACAATTGTATGACATTCACATCAACATGGGACGGCTTCGGCATACTCAAGGATCACAAGGCTTACCAGACAGTGACATTGCCGGCCGGAAACTACACATTCACAGCAGAGTACCACGATAAATGGGAAGGACAGTGCGGTAACAGTTATATCGTTGTCAACGAGGGTGCAGGATTGCCCAATACAGCCGACATAAAAGGTGCACTCGCATATACCAAGATGCTCGACAAGGACAATACAATGTCAAACAGTGCAAGGTTCAGTCTCAAGGAAGAAACAAAGGTATCTCTTGGTTTGCTTGTCAATATGGACGGCAAGCAGTGCATGGTTATAAAGAAGTTCACACTCACTACCGACAACACAGAGTATATTGATGCCAACGGCGAGACGTTGACCTCGATAGAGTGTATCACAGAAGTAGATGAGCGCGAAGGCGACAATGCAATATACGACCTTCAGGGACGAAAGGTCCTTGTGCCGAAAGAGGGTGGTATATATATCAAGAATGGCAGAAAAGTGCTGGTGAAGTAATCTCTTGCCCGAATACTAAAATTATAATCATATCAAAGACAGCAATATGTATAAATTCAGACCAATTCTAAAGTCAATGCTCTGGGGCGGTGACAAACTTATTCCCTACAAAGGAATCGAGTCAGACGAGAAATCGGTTGGCGAAAGCTGGGAAATCTCAGGTGTAAAGGATAATGAATCTGTTGTGGCCGAAGGCGTAGATGCCGGAATGAAACTTCCCGAGCTCATTGCACGTGACAAGGCAGCTTTGCTTGGTAAGAGCAATTTCGAGAGATTCGGAAAGGAGTTCCCCTTGCTTATAAAGTTCATTGATGCACGTCAGGACCTCTCCATACAGGTTCACCCTAATGACAAACTTGCATGGGAACGTCATCAGTCAAAGGGAAAGACTGAAATGTGGTATGTGGTTGATGCAGACCCAGGTTCGCGTTTGCGCTCCGGGTTTGCAAAACAGGTGACTCCCGATGAGTATGAACAAAGCATTGAAGACAATACAATCACCTCTCTTCTGCAGGAATATGATATTCATGCCGGTGATGTATTCTTCTTGCCTGCCGGGCGCGTACACTCCATTGGAGCCGGTGCGTTCATTGCAGAGATACAGCAGACATCGAACATCACTTACCGCATATACGATTTCAACCGTTGCGATGACAATGGCAATCCGCGTGAACTGCATACCGAAATGAGTAAGGCAGCAATAGACTACACCGTGCTGCCCGACTATCGTACATACTATGATGCACAACCCGACACACAGACACAGCTTGTCTCTTGCCGATACTTCACCACATCGTTGCTGAAGCTGACAAAGGAGTATGACATGCAGCTCTCCGGGCTCGATTCGTTTGTGATACTTATATGTACAAAAGGAAACGGAACTGTTACCGACGATAAAGGGAACTGCATTACAGTACGTCGTGGCGAAAGCATACTTGTTCCTGCAACAACAGAGGGCTTGAGGATTGTTCCCGAATGTGATATGGAGATATTGAGTAGCTGGATAGCCGAGTGACGCGCATTATATACAATAATAAAAGTGCCCGAATTTCGGGCACTTTTATTATTATGTTCAGTCAACCATGACACCGTTGGCTCTGAACTCCGATAGCGAGTATCCTGTGTGGCGCTTGAAATAACGGTTAAGATAGCTTTGGTCGGGGAAATTGAACTCATTTACAAGCTCCTGAAAACTCTTGTGACTGTACATCAAGGCTACCTGCAGTTCAATGATAGTGTAGTGGTCTATAATCTCCTTTGCATTCTGTCCGCTGGCACGCTGGCATATCGAGTTGAGATGACGTGTGGAAACATTCAGGCTGTCGGCATAGAACTGGACCGACCTGTCCTTGCGGAAGTTCTTTGTCAGCAATGTCCTGAACTTGTAGAACAACTTTTCCTTGCCTTCCATTATAGTCTCCTTGCCGGGCTCCTCTTTTTTGCTTATCTGCTGTATGTAGAGAATCAGCGAGTTCACAGCAAGAACAATGTTTTGTCTGCAATACTCCATTTTATCTTCATCATTGCCTGCTTCCAGGTCAAGGATATCTATCTGCCTGAATATATTGCCGATGAATTCCTTTTCGAGTTCACTGTTTGCTCCCTGATGCGTGCGACGTTCAATGGTCTGCATGGTCTCAGGGCTCATAGAACTGCGTGCTGCCAGCCATATATGTTTTGAAAGTCCGAGCAAGCGTGCCGAAAAGTCGCTTGTTATGTCGAGCAGCAATATGCTCGAACCCATTGGACAGATTATAATCTGTCCTTGTGTGAAGCGGAACTTGTTGCCGTCTATGGTGAATAGTGCCTCTCCGCTGAGGCAGCAGAATATGGATGTGTGCTGCATCTGGTATACATGCTGCACAAATTGTTGCAATGAGGACTTGATTGTTGCAAACCCTTGCAATGGCAGTTTCTTAAGATATATGTTATTCATTTTGTGTATACGTTTTTAAAGTAAATCACCAATGCAAAAATAGTCAAAAAAAACAATTATACAAATTAAAAAGGACTAATGGGTTTCATTAAGTACAGATTGTGGAATATTTTTACACCGGTTTTGTGCTTTTTTTATTAATTTTTTGAAAATCGCGAACCTTCGGTACATTCATTAATGAGCCTGTGTTTATACCTCTCCACCATAAAATAAAACTGCTGATTATGAAATAACCAGCAGTTTGTCCTGTAAAAAGGTTTGTTTGTGGAGCTAGAGGGAGTCGAACCCTCGTCCAAACAGGGAAACCATATGCTTTCTACACGCTTAGTCATCGGTAGGGTTTTCGAGCACAGGCAAGACCGCGACCGCCAACCTGCGCTTTATCCTCTAAAATGTCGCCATTGCATCGAGGCCTGCAACGGTTAGTCCCGATTTGCCTGCACCACCGTTTCGGATTACTTCGGAACAACAGTGTCCGGGTGATGTCTCGTCCCGGCACCTGGTGCCAGGATAAAGCTAATCTACTATACTTCGATTAAGCAGCAAGAGCGTAATTGTTATTGCCAGATAATTGTTTGCGGGCTCAGATTATAGTGCGAACCAACGAGGCACTGCGTGCTTACATACCTTTTCTACCCGCTGTCAAATCCAGATAGCCCCGGTATATATCGGTTGCGAAGTTAGTTCCTTTTTTCGGTTTCTGCAACCGCTTTTGCTTTTTTTATCTTTCTCTCGATTTCAACCGGTGTTATTAATGGATGTGCTGTCTGTTGTTTGTCGAAAAGTGTTACCTTTGCAGAATAAAAGACACTGTATATGACGCACATAGAGATTTGGCTTTTGGCGCTGGCGCTTGCAATGGACTGTTTTGCGGTTTCTGTGGCAAGCGGTATAATATTCAAGAGGCTCATGCCAAAGCAGATGACTGCAATGGTATTTCTCTTCGGACTGTTTCAGGCATTGAACCCGTTGCTCGGGTGGCTTGGAACCGAATTGTTCCGCTCGCTCATCGAAAGCATCGACCATTGGATTGCCTTTGTCGTGCTCTGTGCCTTAGGTGTGCGCATGATTATGGATTCGTTCAAGGAAGAGGAGAAGAAAAGTTTTAATCCCCGTCGTCTCAAGGTGATATTTGCTCTGGCAATTGCAACAAGCATCGATGCCCTGGCTGTCGGCATATCGTTTTCTTGTACAGGTTATTCATCCGTGGCATCACTCATCTATCCGCTTACGGTTATCGGTGTGGTGTCATCGCTGATGACTTCGTTTGGCTTGTGTTTGGGTCTCAGGTTCGGGAAGGCCTTTGCCGAGTGCTTACGTGCCGAGCTGTGGGGCGGTCTCATCCTTGTTGCCATAGGTATCAAGGTTCTAATAGAGCACTTGGCTTTTTGAGATTAAAGCAGGAAACCGGCTTATCTGCAAAGCTGTGGAAGAATTATATAAAAGTCTTGTCTCTTGCAAGGACTTTGTTAGAGTGCAGTGAGATGCTTATCCTTTTTATTCTTATATGCTTTTGCTTACCCTTCAGACTTTGCAGGTGAGTACACGCAGGGCGACCAAGACAATCTTGGTCGCCCTGCGTTGTAATGGGATTCTTATTTATCGTGCGTAGTTCACAGCACGTGTCTCGCGGATAACGGTTATCTTCACCTGACCGGGATAGGTCATTTCGTCCTGAATTTTCTTCGCAATCTCGCCCGACAGCAACTCTGTCTGTTTGTCATCAATCTTGTCGGCACCGACAATCACGCGCAGTTCACGACCGGCCTGGATTGCGTATGTCTTTGTAACGCCGGGGTAGGACATGGCCAACTGCTCAAGGTCGTGCAAACGCTTGATATATGCCTCGACAATCTCGCGACGTGCACCGGGACGTGCACCCGAAATGGCATCGCACACCTGAACAATAGGTGCAATGAGACTTGTCATCTCAACTTCGTCGTGGTGTGCACCTATCGCGTTGCAGATATCGGGTTTCTCCTTATACTTCTCTGCAAGTTTCATACCATATTCTGCGTGTGGCAATTCGGTCTCTTCGTCGGGTACCTTGCCGATATCGTGCAGGAGTCCTGCGCGTTTTGCCTTTTTGGGGTTCAAACCAAGTTCGGCAGCCATTATAGAACAGAGGTTTGCTGTCTCTCTTGCATGCTGCAACAGGTTCTGACCGTATGATGAACGGTATTTCATCTTGCCGATGATGCGGATGAGCTCGGGGTGCATACCATGAATTCCAAGGTCGATGGTGGTGCGTTTTCCAGTCTCGATAATCTCCTCTTCAATCTGTTTCTTCACCTTTGCTACAACCTCTTCGATGCGTGCAGGGTGGATGCGTCCGTCGGCAACGAGCTGGTGCAATGCAAGGCGTGCTATCTCGCGGCGTACAGGGTCGAATGCACTGAGTACAATAGCCTCTGGGGTGTCGTCGACAACAATCTCCACGCCTGTAGCTGCCTCAAGAGCGCGTATGTTGCGACCCTCGCGTCCGATGATGCGACCCTTCATCTCGTCGTTGTCTATGTGGAACACTGTTACCGAGTTTTCTATGGCTGTCTCTGTGGCAACGCGCTGTATTGTCTGTATCACAATCTTCTTTGCCTCTTTGTTTGCGGTCATCTTTGCATCGTCGATAATATCGTTGATATATGACGCTGCTTCACTTTTGGCCTCCTCTTTCAACGACTCCACAAGGCGCTCTTTTGCCTCTTCGGCCGACAGGCCGCTTATCGCTTCGAGTTTCTCGCGCTCTTGCGCATGGAGCTTGTCGAGTTCCTCCTGTCTGCGCTCCAAGACACCCTTCTGTGCATCAAGGTTCTCCTTGAATGTGTCCAGTTCGTTCTTGCGGCGTTGCAGGTCCTCATTGCGTTGGTTGAACTGCACTTCGCGTTGTTTCAGGTGATGCTCCGCCTGCTGAATCTTGTTGTTGCGTTGTGAAATCTCTTTCTCAAGTTCTGCTTTCTTGTTCAGGAACTTCTCCTTGACCTCGAGCAGTTTGTTCTTTTTGATTACTTCGGCCTCTTTGTGGGCATCGCTTATGATACGTTCCCTTCTGTTCTTCAGCGCGAATTTGTTTATTAGATAATGGCACAGGACACCTATTGCTGCACCTGTCGCCAGTCCAATGATTAATGTTTGTAAATCCATATAGTTATAAGTTAAATATATAATAAAACGCACCGCAATATCCATGCAGGGCATGAACAGTGCAATGCGTGAAACTGCTTGTGTAGAGCTATGGTCATTCCTTTGCCTTCAATGTGTCGTCCACAAGCCTGGCAAAGTCTTTTATTTTTTGCATAACTTCGGCCGAAGAGGCTTTTCCGTTGCCGGTAATCGAACCGAATGCTATGTCCAGGGCTACCATGGTCATTATTCTCACTCCCTCTTCGCCTCTGAACAAGTCTTTATACAGTGACAGCCTTTCGTTTACCATACGTGCCGATTGCCGGTAGTACGGTTCCTCGCTTGCCTTTATTGTAAGCGGATACGATATGCCGTCTATTATAAGGTTTATTCCCAATTCTCTATCTTCCATGTGCACCTCTCTTCTTTTTTTATTTCTTAAGCGACTCGATGCAACGGTCGATTTCACGCACCAGCCTGGATATCCTCGCCTTTGTCTCGTCTATAGAGTCATCGTTGAGGCTCATTATCCTTGCCTGTTTAAGGTCGTTGTAACTTTTGTCGAGAGCGTTGCAGCGCAATTGCAGTTCTTTGAGCATGTTCTCCTTTTCCTCGATGTCTTTCGACAGTCTGCGGTTCTCTTCGTCCTTCTTCTTGTATTCGAAGACCAAACGGTAGAGCTTCTCTTCGAAAGCCGCAATAATAGTTCTGTCGTTCTCGGTCATAATGTCACAATCATTTTACAAATATAGGCGATTTTTCGGATACGTAAAAGATTTGCATCATTTTTTAAGAACAAGAAACTGTTTTCGTTTGTCCCGGCAGGCTTTTGTCGGGTAAAAATCAGTGCCGGCGAGCGCGATTCATGGCTTTTATATACTTTGACAGGCGGCTCATTGGCCGCCTGTCAAAGTAAAGTTTATAATCCGGTTTATTGTTCGGATGCGTTCATATTATTCCAGATACCCTCCCAGGGACCAGGGGTGTATTCGTCGGCAAGTGCGCTATCACCATCCTTTTCTTCCTCAGTTTTTGATAGTACCAGCATCAGTGGCTCTTTTATGCGCATTTTCAATAGAGCCGTTGTAGGTGTAATATATATTCTTTTCATGGTCTCTGGCTTATTTTATATATTTCTTCTTTCCGTCAACAATATAAATTCCCGGCGATGTTACTTTTTCTAACTTGCGGCCTTGAAGGTCGTAAACACTTTCATGCATCTCATTCTCTTCCTCTATTCCGTCTATGCCTGTGACACCTGCAAATCTTATGCGGAATGCCGTTGTAAGCGAGCCGGTAGAGTCTTCAAAGTATGCCTTGTTCGCGTTAATCTTTCTGCTTGTGCTGCTTAGCTTGTAGAACTTGATTTCAGTTCCAGCCCCGTCGTATGAGAGAATATATGCCTTGACGTTACTGTCGATATCCTTTGCATCCAGTGTTCCGCTGAAGCCTGTGGTGTATGTTTCATTGCTTGCAGGAGCCGGTGCAAAGCCAAACTTGCCACTGCTTGTACCTTCAATTAGTACAGGTGTGTTGGCAGGCAGAATATTGTCAGTCAGTCCAAGTGGAGTCATGACAAGATCGTCATCATCAACTTCGGCCTTGTATGCAGTTATGCCGTCGGGCAGTTTTGTAGCAAAAGGCAGATTGATTGTACCGAGTTTTGCGTTGGAACCGTTGGCGACACTCACATTGAATTTGTAGTCAATTGCTTCAACGAAATCAAAGTCAGAAGTTACGTTCCCGGCTACACTCTTGTTTATGGCATAACCCTTTATGGCCTTAATGTTTCCATTGCCGTCTGTAGAGAAAGTGTAGCAATTTGTTCCTGTTTCAGAATAAAGAGTGCGGCTTCCCATGTCTATTCCGTTTGAAATCTCAATTTTTGCATATTCGTTGCTCAAAGTACCATGCTGGTTCCAGCCATAGTAGCCCAAAGCACTTATCAGGTTCACCTTTTTATCATCGGCCTTTTGTACTACAAATATGTAGCTGTCTGAACTTCCCTCAACCATTGAGTATTTGAGGTTTGTACCATCACAGTATACGTATCCGTAGCTTCCGTCTTCCATACGGCCTCTTATCTTATATGCAACTCCGTCCTCGAGTTGGGTATATTCTGTAATTTTGGAGAAAATAGCCGTAAACGTTGCGTCGTATGTGATGTTGTATATGGTATATGGCTTCGTTATATCCACTCCGGCAATACGTACATCGTCTTTTTCCCAGCCCATAAATTCATAGCCGTCTTTTGGTGTTGCGACGAGTGTTATCAATGCGCCATCGTCAATTGTTACAGAACTTGTTGACCCGTTTACAGTAGCACTGCCGGCATCAGCGTTGTTTGTTCGAATGTGTATGGTGTAGGTGCGCATGAAGTTTGCAAAATACTCGCAGCTTTCTGTCGGTGTGAATGTGTATTCGGCTTTGTTGCTTACAATACTACCTTTGGCATCGCTCCAGTTTGCGAATCTGTAACCGTCGTCAGGGGTAGCGTTCACTGTAACTTCGCTGCCCTTGATTACGCGCTTTGTGCCTGTAGCCTCACCGTTGATTGTAACAGAACCGCCCGCGCCTGCATTGGCTGTGATATCAACCTTCTCTACAACCTCAACCACAATGTCATATACAATACCCTTGTCGAGATTGGTCGTTCCATTGGCGGGCCAATCTGTCCACGCGTTGGTGTATATCATTCTTACGTGCGATTCGCCTGTGGGGGCATCATCGGGCACTGTAATGGTGTGTGTAATGTTCATTACATAGTCGTAGTTGCCGTAGACATTATGGGTTGGCGGTTGGTTACCCCAAGTCTGTACCGGGCTTGCCTCAAATATAAAATCTTGGTCAAAGTCGGTGAAGAGCGATGCGTGGCAGTAACGCATATCTTCTCTTGTTGTGCTGTTGCTTCCGGCTCCTAATGATTTTGCTATAAGGCTCATTGTAAATGACTTTCCTTTTTCCAATTGCACCTTGCCGGGGACAACCACAAGACTTTGCCCGGGGTGCGCATTTGCCGAATAGCCGATATTTGTGTCACCGCCGGTTGTTGTGATTGAAGTAAGGTAGTTGTTGGTGTATGTGTTGCCTGTCGGGGTCGGGTATTCGGTATCAGTCCCTTCGAGTTCAAAGTTTGCTACATAGTCCGAAGCCTCCGTGATTGTTACGTTGTGTGTGGCATTTGTGCTCACTTCCATGCCACCCTTTGTCCAGTTGACAAATATGTAACCATCGTTTGCAACGGCATAGAGAGTCACCACTGTTCCGCTTGCTACGGTAGCCGATGTTGTTTCTGGGCTTGTTCCCACAGCAAAAGTCGCTGTACCGCCAGCAGCCGGGTTGGCTGTTGTTGTTACTGCGAATGTGGTTGGAGCTGCAGCCTGGAAGTTCGCTACATACTCGCCGTCTGCGGTTGCTGTGAATGTGTATTTTGCATCGGTGCTTACAACCTCTGTGTCCTTTGTCCAGTTTACAAAATTGTAACCGCTTGCAGGCACGGCTTCAACTGTCAATAATTGACCGGTCGGTACATATTTGCTTGTTACGTTTTCCTCACCGGCAATTTTTGTTGTACCGCCGCCGACAGGAGCAATTGTCAGGCTAATCTTTAGCCAGTTGTTGATAGCATTTTCAAGTGTAGCAAAGTGTGACTTCAGGTCGTTCAAGAGTATTGTCTTGTACAATGGATTGTCATAATCACCCATTGCATCAATTATTGCCTGAATCTCTGGGGTAATCATACGTTTATCATTTCCGTTACCGAAGAGAAGGAGTCCTTGATCCAAATTGCTAATCAGCAAGTCATAGTCTGCATCTCCAAACTCAACCCAAGCACCCGGGTGTCCTGTGCCGGTGTAGTTTGTGGCGTTTGCATAACCGGCAGATGTGTTACATACATAACCTGTTGTTCCATTATATACCGATTTTATTCCATAGTCGCCCCAAGCGGTATTTGCACCTGTGTACTTTTCAAGAGTAAA
>JAEIGA010007964.1_pt1 | contig 16074 bp, 30 predicted proteins | sample 9270691 | NCBI WGS metagenome assembly JAEIGA01 (sample SAMN17057246, study PRJNA624740) | gut metagenome | biome: biome; isolation source: fecal sample | host: Bos grunniens | place: China: Xizang | collected 2019
ATTGCGCGGTCGGCGTCGTCGAGGAACTCGTTGCACAGATAATTGGTGGTGATCGCTAGGGTGTCCTCCCGCTCGGCATCGAAGAATCGCTTTTTCAGCCAGTGTGTATCACGCCACGGGTTGAATGTCAGCGTTGTCTGCTTGAATAGCGGCGCGGGAATCTGACCACGCGGCACGGACAAGTCAAGCTTGTCAAAGTCGTCCTCTTTGTCAATTTCGAATGCCTCTTCGAGCCATACCCAGCAGAGGTATCCCGTGGACACCGTCGTGGATGCGAGCTTGAGAGGATCGTCAAATCCGCGAAAAAGAATCTTCTGCCCTGTCGGCAGATACGTCATTTCCAGCGGCGACAGGTTCGCTTTCCACAAATGTGAAACCCCCAGCCGCCCCGCCGCCTTTTGCAGCTCGGCAAAGGTACTGCTGCGGTGCGTGTTCATTATTCGGCGGATAACAAGCGTATTTGCTTTGCAATACTGCGGCTTCATCATATTGGTGATGATCCACAGAGCGGTGGTAGTGCTTTTTTTGCTTGCCTTACCGCCTTTCACAACGCGGTAACGCTTCTTGCAGTTCCAAAACTCGCGATAACCGCCGCCGACGGTTGCCGCGATCGATACGTGCTTATCCATCGCCGTCACCGTCCGCCAGATCGTCTGTTATGTAAACAACCGGCGCGGCGGCATTCTTTTCTTCACCGGAGCCGATCATCTTCGCCAGCAGCTCAAGGCATCTTGCTGCGCCTTTGCTGTCCACTTGGCGTTCACCTGTTGGGACCATCGCGTGTTTTTGGGAGTTCCAAGCCATCACTGCCACGCCAGTCTTGCATATTTTGAGCAGATCTAACGTCTCCGCCAGCACGAAATCGCCTTGTATGCTCAACCGTTCGCGCCGGTCTTTCTGCAGCTGCAGAATGTAGGTGCGGATGTCTGGGCGCTTCATCAGCAGACTGCCCTTTTTCGCCGCACTCTTCTCGGGATAACCGGCGCGGATCGCCGCCGCGGTCTGGTTATAATCGAGGATGTACTCCTCGCAGAAATGCTGTTCTTTTCCTTTCAGCTGAACGTCAGCCTTTTCCACTCCGGCTCTCCTCCTCCCGCCGGTCGGCTCTAATGTAATATCTTCTCTCAATAAGGATGAGTCGCGCCCGTTTAATTCGGTATACTCGCCGCGTTTATAATCGGTATGGTCGCCTGCGTGTGCGGGCGGTAACCTTTCTTTTTTTGCGGCGCTCGCGCGCCTATGCGCACCGACCGAGACACAGCCGCGCGAGTTGCACCGCCGCCCACCCGCCGACGTTTCCTATGCCGGCATAAAAAAGAAAAGACAGAGTAGCGCAAAGCAGACCACGGTCTGCCTTGTCGCCCTCTGTCAATATCATAAGTCCTATAAGAGTTGCATTTGGTTGCAAGTTTTTTGTTCTTCCAACCATCGATAAAACCGCGCTTTCACGCCCGCTCGTGTGTTATTACCACCGAGTTCAAGTGCGATTTGCGTCCAGTTCTTGCCGTGTATGGAATATAACGTTAAAATGCTTCGCATCTGAGAATCTTCCACATGTTCGATAAGATTCCGCAGATGCGCTTCCGACTCCAAGCACCGCGCGCGAGACACCCACAACTGATTTTTAAGCCGAGAAAGTGCCTCTTTGTAACGATCTGTTCCGTTCCCCTTTTTCATTTCACAGTTCAGCTCATCAATACGCTGCTCAATTTCCTGCACTTGAATTTTCAGATAACGGAATCCCGATAGGGTTCGTGCCGTAATTTTCTCGCAATTACCACGCCTTTCCATTCCGATCACCGCTTTCAAATAAAGTTTGCTCTCACTTTACTTGCCTGCTTCTTCCATCGTCATTTGTTCTTCGCCGGCATCCGCGCATCGCTTCTGCTGATTTTCTAATGCCACGCGCGACAAGTCGAGCAGATTCGTCAGCGTTTCGATGAAATCCTCGTCCACCACCTCGTGCGGCAGGATCACACCGGTCAGCTCCATTCCTCTCTTAACGGCTATGTACGGCGAGCCGTCGGTGGCTGTGCGCTCGTATAACTCGTAGTTATCGTCATCCGCAAACGGTGCCAGATACCGCACGTCGAAGAAGATGAGTCCTTGCGACGTTACCAACGGTTCGAGTGTGTGCCCTCCAAGCCCAATACGAATCGCACCGCGATCCAACACATGCTCATCAGGAACGATATCCTCAAATGAAACATTCTCCGGCAGCGAAACTTCGTTGAAATAATATTTCGCCCATTTATCCTGCGTAATGTCAAACATCGCAAAAAAAGCAAGGTTTGTCATTCGTGGCAGGCCATACAACGGATAACACGCTTTGCTGAATAGTATCCATTGGCAATCCTCGCCATCTGCAACAATAATTCGCCTCTCTTTGTTTACGAAAGCTTCGATTTTTTTGATCTTCATCCGGCTCACTCCTCACAAATAACTTTTCCCGAATTTGGCGCGGAAGACTTCCACCGGCCAATGATAGAACTCTTGTGCGATTGCCTGCGCCTTTTGCTTGAGCGATCGACTCACCTCGCCGTTTCGATGCACCGCCCGATCGCCGGTACGGTGACACTCTTCGCAGAGATGCACCCATAGCCCGAGCTCCTTGCTTTTCTGACGGTTGGCACCGCCGAAAATCTCGTGCCGCTCGGTGCGGCAGTGCCGACCACACAGATAGCACCAGTGCGCATCGTGCCCGAACAGCAGCGACCCGCAATACCCGTTTCGATCCAGTTGCATCCCCATCTCATTCCTCGGCATCCCGCTCAACCTCCCTCAATTTCATCGCCTATCGTTGCGAAAGGCACTCGATAATCGGCGGCATCCACGCAAGGTCCCTGAGGAGCTGTCACCTTACGCACAACGCACGGCTTGATGCTCAAAACAACATACCCATTTTTACAGTAGTCAGCACTGTCGAGAATATAGTCGATATATACGAGGCAACTATTCCTCGTATAGCACTTGTTCTCTACATCGTACTCGTTCAACGCCAGCAAATCGCCAACTTGAAACGGTCTATCGTTCTTTCGAACCTCAAACGTTTTTTCTCCCGAAATCACAGCGTCAAAATATCTTGGCACGATTTTCACCGCGTGTATCATCCCGCTCACTCCTTTTCTCTTTAGGTAATGGCCCATAATCATCGCAATGATTGAAGCAATAGGATTGACAGACCGCTTCGCCCGTGCGGTCGCAAATACACTTGTTCGTGCCATTTTGGGTCTTATACCCTAGCCCCTGCCACCTACATTTTCTCTGATAAGCCATAATCACCCACCATTTCTTTTACAAGGTTGTCCATAATTTCGTTTAACTGTTTACATAGCAAGGCAGTATATCGCCAAGCAATTCTTTTCTTAAACCTCTCCGCAAACTCTTTGATGCCCTCGGCTTTGGCAGTTTTGCACTTATCCCGCATTGCTCGGTAGTCATTGGCTCTCATATTGCCAAGTTCCGCAAGTACGGTCAATCTCGAAATCTCTGCCTTGTAAGAATTAGCCGCCCCTCGCATTGCTTTTAATTCGACTTCAAGGCGGTCAATCTCTGCCTTTTGATCTGCAATATACTTTTGCAAAGTTTCTTGCCCAGCAATCAACGCTTCTTTCTCTGCCTTTTGGCGGTTGATAAGGTCAAGGGCAAGTTTTTGTTTTAAGCGCATACAGGAAAAGACTTCATCAAGGTGTTTTCGTAGTGGGCATTCTTCGCATTTACCAAACTTATCACTAAAACAACACTCCAACGCCTTAATAATCTCGTTATCGGTCATACTTTTCCACCGCCTTGTCCGTTTGATTTATTCTTTCTTGCATTTCAAGTGTTTTCATATATCCCCTTGAAAATTTAATCATTTCCGCTCACCTCCGATCGAGCCGATCGCCGGCTATGTACAGGAAGGCGAACGTCCACAGCAAACACATCGTGATATTTCCGAGCCCCGCGCCAGTGTTCCCCTCGCTCATATTGACGCAGGCGGTGATGATTCCACATACAATGCCAACCGCAAATACCACGCACAGCACCGCGGCAGCGATCCTCAACAGCGTTTTCTTCATTTGCCTCGCCCCCTACGACGTTGAAGAGTGAAATTAACATAATTGAAAACGGTGTAGCCGATTACCACGGAAATATCGAAACATCTGTCGCCCTTCTTCCTGCGGCCACCGTTTTCGTGGATACAAAGCCGTGGCTTGTATCCTAACTCCTTCCACCATCTTCGGTAGTTGGTTATGCTAAAGGTTTTTGTGTCCTCGCTCCACCAAATTTCAAAGATTTTACCCATTCATCAGCGCCCCCTCCGTCTTTTCCCTTTCGTCGTTTTCATATCCATATCAGCAATCTTCCACACTTGATGCAATGCGTACGCGAGAGGATTGTAGACAAATTCAAGCTGCTTTGCTCTTTCGTATTCGGCTTCAAGGAGTTTGATTGCCGTAGCTAATTTCATCCACCCTCACCCTTTCCGTCCATCTTTGCGCCGCAGTTGGGGCAGTAATCGGTAATATAGTCATAGTTGCCATATTCGCCTTTATGCGCTCTTGCTGTACACACAGAGCAACGATAATCATATATCTCGCCAACACCACGAATAGCGATAGGGTCTTTTTCCCACTCGCCGTGCCGTACCTCTACCACATCGGCTTTGTTTTGAAAATGCCGACAATTCTTGTGGTTACTGCCAAACAGTTTATCCTCGCAAACAGGGTAATGCGAACAGTCTTCGCAGGACGCTTCACGCTCGATATATTCAGCCATTACCCGTCGCCTCACCTTCCTTTTCTAGCTCTTTTTCTGCCGCTTTGTAGGCATCGGTCACGGCAGCAAAATACTCCGCATTGCCGCCGACATCCGGATGGGCGGTCTTGACGATCTGACGGTACCGATCTTTTAGTGCATCCTTATTCGGGATCTCTCCGAATCCCAATGTTTTGAAACATTCCGGAATTTCCGGAGACTTGGGTAGTGCTTTTAATCCTGCTACCCACGTCTGCAGCTCATAGATGCCCCGCTCGGTCATACGGGCTATATCTTCCAGCGTGAGCACGACCTGCGCGAACACGTCAGACCCGTACCGCACATCTGATCCGTGAGCCTTGGCGTTCTCAATACTGTGTTCAAAACGGTAAAGCTGCCCTTTATACCAAAACTCGACCCAGCAGGAAAACCGATCCCAGTTATAGTCGTATTTCTCAGCACCGAAACGTTGCATCACTTTTTCCAGCTTCGCCTCGTAGGTGCCGGCGTCAGCATATTGCTTAGCCATCAGCTCCACACCTCCATTGCTTTCTCGCCCCAGCGGGTGGCTTGTCCTTCAAACCATATCGCGTCATACGACGGTAGCCGTGTCACCCCGACGACGCGGATCAGGAACAACCGATAATGATACCGCACGGCCGAGGGGATGCTGACGATCAGCGGCATCAGCGGACCGAACACGCAGTTCTGCAGCGCGTGGCCGAGCTCGTGACACCGCAGGGAGCGGCTCGGCTTGCGGTTGACCAGGAAGAACACGCCGAGCTCCAGCCCGCCCCATTTCTCCCCGATCTCGAAATACCAGCACCATCCCCAACGTTTCGGCTTATGCCCGGTGATGCGCAGCACCGCCGCGACCACGCATCCGACCAGTGTCATCGGCAACCCCCACGTGAAGGAGAGAGCGTAGAATAGGAATTTTTTCATTTAGACTCCTCCTTAAATTCCTTCTTTGCCTTGCTGATCAACCACGAACGGACACATTTTTCGCACGTGGATTCGTCAACGTAAAGGCGACGACACTTATCCGAGTCGTCGTACCGACATAAACCGGCGGCAACCATCACGCGCGCTGCAATGGTTACCGCGCGACTGTCTAATGATTTGGGCATTCCGCTTCCTCCTTAAGTATTTTCACCCAGCGTTGCTTGTTGCAGGTAGGGGCTGTTGTTGTTCTTGGTCTTGAGGGGCAGCTCCAGCTCTTTCCTCTGATGTCTGCCTCCTTGTGCCAGCCGGTCGCCTTCAGGCTGTCGCCGCTTTCGGAGTCGAGGATGTAGGTGATGATCTTCTCGTACCCGAGCTCTTTTGCGACTCTCGCGGCTCTGGAATATAAGAACGAGCAGGCGTTTCTGGTTCCATCGGTGCATAGCCTGATAACTTCCAGCGTTTTGCCGTCGTCCAGCACCCGGCTGACCGGGCGGCCAACTTGTATGACACCTACGAGTTGGCCGTCAACCTCGGCGCCGATTCGGAACTTGTCCGCCTTTGCGCTTTGATGATGTCGATGCAACTGATCGACAAATGCACACGCCGCTGGGCGCTCAAGAGGAACGGCTTTCATAATTGCTCCTCCTTCACAAACAGCGAGTGCGTACCGTCGCGCATTTGCTTTTCCTCATCCGACATCGCATAGCCCATCTTAATGAGCAAATCATAGTAGGCGGACAAGCGTTCGTTGGTTTTGTATTCGCCGTCATACGAGGTGAAATACCCTTTTTTGTTGTTGTCATTCATATACAGCAACACCATCAACCACAGCTTGCGCATAGGATCGAAGGCAACCGCGTCGAGCACTTGATCGTATGCAAGCTCTTCCTCGTAATCGTTCAAATCAAGGATATCGTACACATCTGACTCATCGATGTATCTGCTATCGTCACCTTCGAGATACATCCAAAAGGCGACGATCTCTGTTAGATACTTTTTCACCGTCGACTCGCTGACGTTACGCGCAAACTCCCAACGCAGGTCATACGCCCGCTCGCGTGCTTCTTCCAGTTTGGCCATCCGTTCGCGCTCTTCCAATTTCTTCTTCTCAGACTCGTCATCTCGCTTATTCTCTTCGTCGGTATACTCACGATAAACTGAGACGTAATTGCTTGATTTGTTATAAAAGTATTTGACTGTGTCCGCATCCTCCGGGACCTTCACCTCACCACAGCAATAGCCGTTATAAGCTGCTATGTATTTCAGCCCGCTGACATCGCTCGTCTCCGTTGCAAAGCTTTGTATCACAGCAAGATATTGTGCGAACTTTTCAGCACGTTTCTCCGTGTCGATCGCTTGCCGTAGCTGATATTTGAAGTTGTCCGTGCCGATCACGGTGAGCAATCCATCTCTCGTTTTTTGGTCTTTCACTTTGTCCAGTTCCATATAGTCCGCAAGCGTGGCACCGCGTTCGGCCGACTTTTTGAATTTTTCCGCATCCAACTCGAGCAGCTTTACGCGGCGGCGTACCGTTGACTGCGACAAGCCACTCTTTTCCGCCACCTGCTCGATGCTGTCACCAAAATCCATCATCATCTGTAATCCCTGCGCCTGCTCATACAATGTCAGATCACTGCGCTGCATATTTTCGAGCAACATCGTGCCGATCTGCTCCTGCGCGCTCATCTCCACGATAACGCATGGTACCTCCGTGAGCCCCGCCAGTTTCGCCGCGGCACATCGACGGTGACCGATAATGACGGTGTACCCGTCCTCTCGCTTCTTTGCGTTCATCTGACGCCGCAATTCCTCGCTCGGGTTTTCATCATACGCCTTAGACAGCGCCTTCCACTCGTCGTGCGTCAGCGAGTGACCGCGCACCACCGTGAGGTTTTGCATAATGCCTTTGGCTTTGATGCTGTCAGCAAGCTCGGTCAGATCGCCGAGATTCTTGCGCGGGTTGTCAGGGTGCGGGAACAGCTCACTCACCGGCAGATACACCAGCGTCTCGCGCCCATCGTCCGCAAACTCTTCTAAAGCCCGCTCAACCATTTCCATTGTTTTACTCATTGTTGCTCTCTCCTTACTTGTTTAATTTAGCCCACTTCCGTTGGGCTTGCTTTTTTCTTGCCCTGCGGCAGTCATTACAAAAGTCATTACTTTTTCTCTCGTAAAACGTTGCGCCGCAGCGACGACAGTATTGCGGCCGAATGCGCTGAAATTCTGTGCACGCGTCACAATCTGCGCAACCTGCCTCACACCGGCTGTTTCGATCATCCCAGTGCACACACATTGCACGTTGAAAATAATGATCGTAATCGCCTTTCTTCATCTCCAGTGTTCTATACAATAGAACATCCGCGAGCCGCTCGATATCGCTTCTGACCGCTGTTCGTGTGCGCGATAGGTGTACGGCTTGCCGCACGGTCGGCTCAGGGGCTCCATCACCCCAACCACCGTCTCCCATATACGCGCGCACCTTATCGGCATTCTCAGTGAGGTATACGAAATACACCTTCCCGCGGACAGCTTTCTCGGACTTGCCGATCGCGTTACCGATCGCGGTATAGCTATCACCGCTCTTGATGCCGTCTGCGAGGATCTGATAGTCCCGCTCTGTCCACGCGCTCTCCGGGCTGTGGTTGTCCGCTTTCACGGGGCGGTACTTAATTCCAAGATCCGTGCAGCGCCGCTGTATTGCGCCGGCAGAACGGTGCAGTATTTTCGAAAGTTCCATATACCCGTACCGCTGTGCTTTTAGCAAATCCACCAACCGCTGATCCTCTATCGGTGTCCACGGATCTTTGCGCTGCAGAGCAAAGGCGGCATAATCCTTCTTGCGCTGCTCCGCGACCCACTCCGGCTCTTCGCCCGGGATTAACGGCTCGAATTTGGAAAAATCCAAAAAAGAGCGATTTGCTTTCGCCCATTCCCAGAACTCATCAAGATACACCACACGAAAGCTATTCTTATCCACACGTTTGGTATGTACCGGCAGTCCGCGCTCTTCCACCCAGGATTTCATTTTATATGAGTAGTTTGTTTGCGATCCTGTCACGGCAATAATCAGCTGATTCAACGTCACGTAATCGCCGCCCATCAGAGCAGGCCCAAGCTGTAATCTGGCAGCGCGCGACTTGACGGCCGACACCGTACGGTTCAAATTATTGGCCAAAGTTGGGATGGAATACTTGCCCCAGTTCTCCTCGAGGTAGGCTTCGTCCTGCGGCGTCCACGTGCGTTTTCCAAGCGGCGGCGAAGCGTGAGTCATTTCTCGCTCTCCTTTCTTACCACCCGCACGTGCTTGGCCGCGTACTGTTTGCCCACAGACTTTCCATAGCTCAACCCTTGCGCCTCCGCTTCACGGTTGACCCGCTCGATCGCCGCCATGTTGTTGGTCAGCTTTGTTTTTTGGATGCTGCCTCCGCGCTTAGCTCGATATTTCTTGCAGAACTCCACGCAAGACGGACAGTTTAACCTTGAATGCTTATAGGCGATAAATACGTCACCGCACATCGCGCATACCTTTTTGACCGGCTCGTTTTTCTTTTTGCTCACGATCGCACCTTCTTCATCTAATGTCTAACGTCTACCGTCTGTCTTAACACCGCATCCGCGGTTTGATTGTCACCCGCTGCACCTCAACGTAGACCGTCTCTTGCACAGGGATGCCCGTCACCTCACTCACACCGTTGTAGCTCGCCGCTTTGTCGATGTAGTATCCGTGACGCTCGGGCGGCTCTTTCTTCCACTGCTTTGCGGAGATAACCTCGATCACCGGCTTCGGCCGCACAAGGTTACGACTGCAGGAATACCGCCACTTATGTACCGCACCGGCTTTTCTGTGCGTCTTTTCGGTCTCTTTGATGAGATACTCTGCGAGTTTCCCGTACTGCCCCGAATCATCCAACGGCGACCACGGGAAACGCAGGTGCAGCGGCTCTCCTCTCTCCCTCTCCTCCGGGGTATAATAGGTCTCGGCAAGCAGGGACTTCCACAACCGCTTGACCGACTTCATCCCGCTCGGCAGATCGTTGATCACCAGGTGATGGTGGATTCGCTTGCTTTCATATTCCGTCACCGCCACCCGTTTGAGCTCACTCCCTTTCACGCGATAAAGATCCCGCAGTTTCCGTAGAAACCTCTCCCGATCTCTGGCCGCTTCTTCTTCCGTCGGTACCCGCGCCATCGGATAGGTGAACACCGCGTGCCAGTCTCCGGGATGGAAGTTGGCATTGAGAATGCGTCGCAGCTCGGCAACCGCTTTGTCACGGTTGACCTTCATCTGCGCCTCAGAGCTCTCGTGAATCGTATTCCCGCGAGCAATCTTCTTGCCGTAGCGAGCGGAGTAGGTTTTCTTCACCTCAACGGTACGTCCCGCCCTCCACGTTTTACGCAAATACATTGTCTCAATTTCCTCTCTCCCTTGGTCGGATTTCTAATACCTTTAGCAAGGCCGCAACAGGCGGTCAAAAACCGCCTGTTTTCTTGACTTTTTCGGTATTTTAAGGTACAATATAAATGTCGATGAAACTTGCAGTTTTGCAAGCGGTGTTACGCTCTCACACACCGCCCGATTTCATCGGCTGCAGACATTGTCTGCTCTCTTTCTAAGAACGATGAGGATCTTCCTCATCGTTCTTTTTTATGCTCTCTTTGTGGTGGGCTGCTCGAGCATATCCCAGATCATAAGAAGCCACGGTGTCCTCGCAGGCGGCGGGTACCGCTCGCCGTATTTCACCACCATCGCGCGGTCGAAGTCCCGTCGCTGTTGCTCGGTCAGTGGCGAGTCGCACCGCAAACCCAACTCGCTACAACGCCGCTCGTACTCACGGCGGATAAGCGGATGGGTCAGATCTGTCAAAAACCGCGTGTTGTTCTTTGCAGCGACCTCGTCACCGATCCATAAACTCATCTCGCCTCACCCCTTCCTCGCGCTCGCGTTCTTCTGGTTTTTTGAATACAGGTGTATAGTGCCACAAATCCCGCTCGAACTCTTCCAAATGTAGACTGCTCACCGGCGGGTTGGTAAATTCCGGACCTCTTCGTGATCGCCCGTACCGTTTCTCCCGCTCATTCTTCTCCTCGGCATACAATTGCTCTTTACGCTCCCACGTGCGCACCGCGGCTTTCCAGTCTTGCATCTTTTTTCGGCCGACCATCCAGCCACCGCTCTCGTGGTAGTCATAGAACGCCTGCGGCTCGGTCAGCGTGTACCCCTTTTCACGACAGTAGTCCGCGATCTCTTCCACCGTCGGCTTCTTGAACACCTTGCGCTTCGGTTTCTCCTCGCTCGAATCGTTCTCTTGAGAGGAAGGCGGCGCGGTCTTAGCTGTGGCAGATGAGGTGTCATTCCCCTCTTCTTCCTCAAGCCGAGAGGGCACCCCCCCACATCCAAACGCTCGCTTTCCATCGGCGGTCAGCTGCGCGCGAGCGCCGGTACCGACACGCGTGCTTGCAATCTCCAGAGCCAGTTTGAAAAACAGCTTGTCCACTATGGCTGTGTTGTCTGTACGTGCCAACAGAACCTTGTTTTGATACAACTCACAAACGCCTGCCTGCTGGAGCACGTAGATACCGGCATAATTATGCCGCACCACCGCGCTCAAATAGGCGCCTCCAGACAACACACTTCGGTAACGGTCTTGCAAAGACCGAGCGCGTAGCCATACTCACGGTTAGCGCCGAGGCTCTTCTCCCATCCGGGCAACATCACGACCGCATCGGCGGCTTCGATCATCGGCAGACAGATCTGCATATACTTTTTGAGGTCGCCCATCCCCTGCGGCAATATTGCCGGATTGAGCACCTTGTGCCCTTCCTTGATGAGCTCCCGCTCGACCTTCGCAAAATTCTCTTGGTAGTTCTCCACGCCCGTGATCGGACCTGCTATGTAAATGATCATTGATCTCTCTCCTCCTGCAGATTATTACTGTATCGGTTATACATACCGACGCCGACGGCCAGCAGACCGAGCCCGACCGCTCCGCCCGTGGCGATCGAGCCGAACGCCGCGCCCGCATCACCCGCCGATGCACTCGCGAGCATCACCGCGATGCCGATCCACGCGAGCACTCCTCCGAGGATTCTCATGCGCCCACCTCCCGAATGCCGAAACCAAACTTGTCGATCTCCCAGGGAAGATACCCGAGGTATTCCATCATTTTGTCCTTGCGGATACGCCACTCGTTGCCTGTCTTTTGTGCGGGCAGCTCTCCCGAGGTAACCATCCGCCGAACGCTCTCGCTCGTCTTGCCGAGTATTCGACATGCCATCGGGATATCAAAGATCACCGGTACCTCTTTCCAATCGGTCACCGGCACAAACGTTGCGTGTGTCATTGCCTTGCCCTCTCTTTCCGTTATATAAGCGCCGCTTATTTTTTAAGTACAAGATGCTCACCGGTATGCTTGTCCATCAGAATGTTGCAGCCGTCCTGCTCTCTCACGTAGACATAGCAACTCGGGTCATACCCTTCATTAGATAGGCGGATCTTCTCATCTCGTGTCAGCCGTCGCGGTTGTTTCATCGTTCTCACCTCCAGCAATTGCACAGTTCGTGCAATTGCTAAACATAAAAAATAGACTCAACAGTCGTATTGTAAAAATTGGCAATACGTATCTTAATTGAGTCGCGCGGAACACGCTGACCCCGTTCGTACATAGACAAAGCCGAAACGCTGATTCCAATCGCTTCGGCTACTTGTCCCTGCGGCATCGTCCCTCGTAGCGAAACAAGCCTGCCGCCTATCGTATTTTTTTCCATGTCAATCACCTCGAAACATAAATTGCACAGTTCGTGCAATTTGATATTACCACATTCATTTCACCGTGTCAAGCATAAATTTCACATTTTGTAAAATTTTCCGTTGACATTTCACGTTTCGTGTATATAATGGAATCAGGAGGTGAAGTGTTATTTATGGCATCTTTTAATGTTATTTTGCGGCATTTAAGGCAACAGCACAAGCTAACGCAAAAACAGTTAGCTGCGAAGCTGGGGCTTTCATATAGCGCAATTAGTATGTACGAGCGCGGTCAACGCGAGCCGGACTTTGCGACGTTAGAGTCTATTGCAGAATATTTTAATGTAACCATCAGTTATCTATACGGAAAGGGACCCGAAGTACAATCTCGCTATGCGTTTCAAAGTGAGCTCCCTCTTCCCGAAACAACCCGCCACAACACCGTGCGCATCATCGGCCGAGATGGATCCTACCAGGAGCGCCAGCTTACCGACGAACAGATGGACGCTCTGCGCAAGATGATCAAGCTTCTACCGGATTTTGAGGATTGATCTTGTGCGACTCTATGTATTCGGAAAATTGTTCATACACTGCCCGCTCAAGCGGCGAGGTGAGGAAGCGGTCGCGCTCATATAGCACCTGCATCCGCGCCATACGGTATTCCGCCGCTTGGCGGCTGATATGACATAGCCGCTGAATATCCTCGGCGGTCTGTACGCCACATCCCCACAGAACACACGCAGGTGCAAGTAGCCGTGCGGCGAAAACGTTGGCGGCTTGCTCGATCGGATTATCCGCAGCGGACGGCTCACGGTTGACGAGAGAATATTTCCCCACGTGGCCGGCGAGGATGTGCCCAAGCTCGTGTGCAACGGTGAACCGCTGCCGCGGTGGGTAGCAATCCGCCCGCACAATAATGACAGGACGGTCACCAACGAAAGCGGTGTGCCCATCCTCTCCTTCGGGAGCATTATACAGCTTGATTGGGACACCAAGCCGCCGGCATACATCCGATGTAAATATCGGCAGCTCGCGGATCTGCAGATCCAACAACAACCGCCACGCCAGATCGCGGGAATTTTGATAATCTTTGTAGTTCATTGTCGAACACCTCCGCATACCATTGTACAGTGTTCGAACGGATATTTTTACTGGAAAGTTTCTCCACATACAACATTAAAAGAAGTGAGTGTTATTACAAAAACAAAATACACCTATTTAATCGTTCTAACGATACTGTTAATCGCTTTCAGTTTCGTTACAGTTTTTGCCCATCAAGGCCGCACCGATGGAAGCGGAGGACATTATGATCACTCGACCGGCGAATATCACTATCACCACGGGTATCCCGCTCATCAACACGAAAACGGCGAGTGCCCATATAGATTTGATGATAAGACCGGACAGGATAGCGGTGGTAGTGGCGGCAGCTTAAAAGGCGGATACAGCGGCGGCTCCGGTGGAGGCTCAAGCTCTATATCCAGCAACGACACCCAGCCACTCACGACGGCTCTCACGCTACTCGGTGCCATCCTCTTCGGTTTTGTTGTTTGGGTTTCTTGGAATTCTCACAAAGATAAAAAGAAACCATACACGCCACCACCCGAGCCCGATTCGCCAACACCACACCGCCAGGCCCCAGAAATTGAAACAATCCAAATTCCATTGTGCGATCAAAAAGAGTCTCTCGAGCGCCTAAAAAATCAAAAAGAACACCGCGGCACTTACGTCGAACATCTCCTCGCGAAACTCGATTCCGCTCTTTCGATAAACAGCATAGAGTTGGAAATTGTTTCTACCGTCACTGAAACCTGCAGAGATAAAATGCCCGACTTTGCAAAAGCGGTCGGCGAAATTCTTGATTTTGCTACCGGCTCTGATGTTCTAGAGATTATGGAAGAAAACACTCGCTCCATAGATTCTCATTTACAGTCTTTGTTTTTTGATGACGAAATCGCCAAAGAGCGAATATCAGCTGCCCTTAACGATCCGTCCATTATCGATTTAACGGACTTTGCTAACAAAGTGCCTCTTCATATTGGTTTTAATTTCGGGGTGTACTGGTACGCCGTCACCGGTCTTAAACCCGATTTAAGCACCTGCGCGCGTATGAATCGCTTTCACGCTAACCTTATACGAGAAACATTTAATCAAATACCCTAACCCAAAGGAGGTGACACAATGCCCCGCGCAAAATACAAAAAGCGCCCCGACGGGCGCTATCAGACGAAAGTATATTTAGGCACAGACGGCAACGGCAAGGCGCAGTACAAATATGTCTACGCCGCCACCGTCTCCGAACTCGAACGCAAAGCTGAAGAGATCCGCTATCCGCTCCACCGTGGCACCAACGTGATGTCCGGAGATTTGCCCTTTAACACATGGGCCGATCGTTTCTTGTTTATTAAGAAGGGCAAAGTAACCGATAAACGATATAAGGATCTGCAAGCACAAGTCACTTACTGGAAAAAACTCATCGGCAATGTTCCGCTTTCGAAGCTAGTCTGCTCAGACTTGCAAATGCACCTTGACGTTTTGGGGAAACAAAACACGAACACCAAAAAACCCAGCTCGCGTAAAACACTTGTGGATTATCGATGCGTCATCTCCTCGGTGTTCAAACTGGCGATGGCTGATCGCGCCGTGTCCTACAATCCGGCGGAGAGCTTGACTATCCCGGATGCAGCCGAGAAGAAGCAGCGGCGCGCTCTGTCTGAAGAAGAGCAGCGTTGGATCATAGAAACCGAACACCGCGCGCAAACGGCAGCAATGATTATGATGCTCGCAGGCTTGCGCCGTGGCGAGCTCATACCTCTGCAGGTTATGGATGTAGATCTGGAGGCAGCCACCATTTCGGTGAACAAATCCGTCAGTATGGTCGATGGTCACCCTCATATAAAAAAAGGTGGTAAGACAGCCAACGCAACCCGCACGGTCAACATCCCTCCGCAACTGGTGAGATACCTTCGCCCGTTGTTGCGGGCGCGGTCTCCTTTTGACCTGGTGTGTACCGATAAGCGCGGCCGAATGTTATCCGAATCGGCGTTCTCTCGAATGTGGGAAAGTTACCTCTGCGACCTCAATTTCAAGTATGGTAAATTTTCCAAACAGCCAAAATCAAAATTTCAACCGGGCGGTGTTCCATTTGTTATCCCTCGCATCACTCCGCATATGCTCCGCCACACCTGCGCCACCAATATGATCTTAGCGGGTATGGATGCCATCACCGTGAAGGATCAGCTCGGCCACGCCGACATCCAGACCACATTAAATATCTACACGCACGTCACTGCCGAGCACAAGAAAAACGAGATTGATAAACTAGGTGAGTTTTTAGCCGCCCGCTCGATCGGTTAAAATTTCATAAATTTTGACACCCATCTGACACCCATAGATTGATTTGACACCCATTTTGACACCCATAATTAACCTTTTTTACTCTAAAATAACACCATTTCTCCTATCGATTTCGCGAAAGAAAAAGCCCGCAATCCCTTGAAACTACTGGGATTGCGGGCTTTTTTTCTTGGAGCTGGTTGACGGACTTGAACCCCCGACCTGCTGATTACAAATCAGCTGCTCTACCAACTGAGCTAAACCAGCGAATGAAGTGTCAATACACAACATCGTGATTATACCAGTCG
>JAEIGA010007965.1_pt1 | contig 16073 bp, 14 predicted proteins | sample 9270691 | NCBI WGS metagenome assembly JAEIGA01 (sample SAMN17057246, study PRJNA624740) | gut metagenome | biome: biome; isolation source: fecal sample | host: Bos grunniens | place: China: Xizang | collected 2019
CCAAGCACGATATCATCATAATGGCCATTTCTGTCAGGTGTCCACAATGATACGACACGAGCACCGAAGTTGGTGACCTGCATCACAACGTCACCTGCCTTCAATGTATAGACTGAAACCTGTGAGCCATTCACTTCAATATTGAAATCAGATTCTGGGAAAAGTATGATCTCACCCTTATTCGAAGAACATGAAACCATCGCCAGACAGAGCATAAAAGCTCCAAATAACTTTTTCATACAATCAGTTTTAATGTTATATCCAACAAACATACATAAAAAAGTAATATCTTTGACAAAATTATACCCAAGAATAATAAAATGAACACACTCATCCTTATCATAACTGCAGTGGCATTCTGCGTAATTCCGGCTGGCGTAATATTGCTGTGCCGTAAGATTGCCATTTTAGGAAAAATAGGTCCGATTCTGCTTCTTTATCTTATCGGACTGGTAATAGGAAACATCGGCATCATACCGGATCAGCTGGCAACAGTCCAGGACATAATGTCCAATGCGACTGTCCCGCTCGCAATTCCCCTTATGCTGTTCGGCTGTACATTCAAGAAGGAGGGTACCAGATCACAGCTGCTGGCACTTGTAACTGGTCTGATTTCTGTCATTCTTGCTGTAGTCATCGGATACCTGATTTTCGGGAATCACATTGCAGAAGGAAATAAGGTAGGAGGTATGCTTACCGGCGTCTATACCGGAGGTACGATAAATCTTGCCGCATTGAAGACCATGCTTGGAGTCAAGGATGAGACATATATCCTGATAAATACATATGATATCCTTATAAGCTTCATGTATCTGACATTCCTGCTTACTGTAGGAATACGTCTTTTCAGAAAGATTCTGCCTCACGATCAGAGCAGATTCACAGCAAAGGATGAGGCGGCCATCAAGAAGGAAATATCCAAAGGAGAAGCCAACCCTTATAAAGGTCTTTTCACAAGAGAAGGAATGCGACAGGCCGGAGCTGCAATCGGCATCACAATATTGATCTGTGCGATAGCTGGAGGAGTTGCGCTTATTCTGCCGGAGAGCATGTTCATGACCATATTCATATTGATGCTCACCACATTAGGCATTGGTGCATCATTCATAAAAAAGGTCCACAACATGAAATACAGCTATGATATCGGCATGTATCTGATATACATCTTCTGCATCGCAGTAGCATCCATGGCAGACCTGAGCAAGCTGGATTTTGCTGGCGGACTCAATCTGCTCGGATACCTGTTCATAGCAGTATTCGGATCGCTGCTTCTGCAGACGATCTTTGCAAAGATTTTCAAGATTGATGCGGATATGATGGTCATTGCATCCGTGACATATATCAACTCGCCGCCATTCGTACCGATGATGGCAGCCGCAATGAAGAATAAGGATGTACTGGTTCCCGGACTCAGCATCGGCATTATCGGCTACGCTGCCGGAAACTATCTAGGCTTCCTGATATCAGAGCTTCTTAAGCTGCTCTAAGCCAAAACGGAAATGCCAAAGAATAACACCGACACTCACTGACACGTTCAGTGAGTGTTTTGTTCCATATTGGGGTATCTCAAGAGAAAAATCAGACGCATCCACAACCTTCTGATCAACACCTGCCACCTCATTTCCGAACACCAGGGCATACTTCTTTCCTTTGACAGGAGCGAACTGGTCAAGCATAACGGAACCAACTGTCTGTTCAACACTTACGATCTCATATCCTTCCTGCTTGAGACGCTCTACAGCTTCCATGGTATCAGCTACATGTTCCCACTCGACACTGTTTTCCGCACCCAATGCCGACTTATGAATCTCAGCAGAAGGTGGAACGGCACAGATGCCGCATAGCCACACCTTATCTACCTTGAATGAATCAGCCGTTCTGAAGGCAGATCCCACATTATGCGCACTCCTAATATTATCAAGCACAAGGACCAGACCGGACTCCGGAAGATTCCTGTATTCATCAGCCGACACGCGGCCCAGTTCAACGTTCAAAAGTTTTCTGTTATGCATCATATCTGTATTTCCGGCTACAAAGTTAAGAAGAAAGCGGTTTGATTTCATAAAAAACAAAAAAATGACTATTTTTGTAGTCTATAAAACTGCTAACATGAAACAGGATCTTCAAATTTTTAATCTGATAAAGAAGGAGGAAAGTAGACAGACCTCCGGAATCGAACTCATTGCATCTGAAAACTACGTTACTGACCAGGTACTTGAAGCCCTCGGCTCTATCTGCACAAACAAATATGCAGAAGGATATCCGGGTGCCAGATATTATGGCGGTTGCGAAGTTGTAGACCAGATCGAGCAGCTCGCAATTGACAGACTTTGTCAGATCTTCGAAGCTGAGTATGCAAACGTGCAGCCGCACTCTGGCGCTCAGGCCAATATGGCAGTCCTGATGGCATGTCTCAAGCCAGGCGACACATTCATGGGTCTTGACCTTTCTCACGGTGGGCACCTCACACATGGCTCACCTGTGAACATGTCCGGTATCCTCTACAACGCAATTTCATATGGTCTTAACGAGAACACAGGTCTCATCGACTACGACCAGATGGAACAGAGAGCTCTCGAATACAAGCCGAAGCTCATTATCGGAGGTGCATCAGCATATTCAAGAGAGTGGAACTATGCAAGAATGCGCGAGATTGCAGACAAGGTAGGCGCACTCTTCATGGTGGATATGGCTCATACTGCAGGACTTATTGCAGCAGGTCTCCTCAGCAACCCTGTAAAATATGCTCACATCGTAACATCTACAACACATAAGACCCTTCGTGGTCCAAGGGGTGGTATCATCTTGATGGGCAAGGACTTCGACAACCCATGGGGTCTCACAACTCCTAAGGGCGTAGTTAAGAAGATGTCGCAGATCCTCAACTCAAGCGTGTTCCCAGGTGTACAGGGTGGTCCTCTTGAGCACTGTATCGCAGCTAAGGCTGTTTCATTCTATGAGGCTCTTCAGCCAGAATTCAAGGAGTACCAGAAGCAGGTTGTAACCAACGCCAATGCTATGGGCGAGGCGTTTACCTCAAGAGGATACAAGGTTGTATCCGGAGGTACAGACAATCACCTCCTGCTCATCGACCTCCGCACAAAATTCCCTGAAGTATCAGGTAAGATTGCAGAGAAGGAGCTTGTAAAGGCTGACATCACAGTCAACAAGAACATGGTTCCGTTTGATTCACGCTCTCCATTCCAGACATCTGGTATCCGCGTAGGAACACCTGCAATCACATCAAGAGGTTTCCTTGCAAATGACATGGAATTCATTGTCAACCTCATTGACATCGTACTCAATAATGCATCAAAACATCTCGACCTTATTGCTGGTAAGACAGAAGAAGGCCGAGAGGAATATGAGGAGGTTATCAAAACTGTCAAGAAGCAGGTTAGAATGAAGACTAACGGCATGCCTCTCAACAGATACTAAATCATTTCTTGACAGCGTGCTGGTTGATATAGGACATGAAGGCGTCCTTGTTACTGTCACTTACTGAGATATGCTTATTGCCCTCAAGCAGGATGACAGAACGCTCGACCTCAACGATACGCTTGACATTTACAACGTATGAACGGTGTACCTGAAGGAAATAATCCGGAAGGTAGCCGTTCAACTGTTTAAATGTGGTATGTACAAGCAGATGCTCTCCGGAAAGAGTATGAATCTTAAGATATTCATTCATACCTTCTATATACACAATATCACTGAACTTCACGCGGACATAACGGTAATCCACCTTAAGGAAGATAAAGTCATCCTCAGGCTTTGATGCAACTCCGTCCTGCTTGGCTACGAATCTGCTCTTGATAAGCTCTGCAGCCTTCTGAAAGTCCACAAAACTATATGGTTTGAGCAGATAATCCACAGCTCTGAGCTTATAACTTTCCACAGCATGCTCCGCATACGCTGTAATGAATACAACAAGAGGTGGATCAGCAAGTCCCTTGACGAAGTCTACTCCACTTATATCCGGCATGTTTATATCTAAAAACATTGCATCAACGCTATTCTCTGACATGACCTGCATAGCCTCTGAAGGACAGGTACAAGCAGCAACGAGTTCCAGATACGGAACACGCTCTATATAATTCTTCAACTTGTCTAGAGCCATAGGCTCGTCATCAATCGCTATGCATCTAATAATCATAAGCTCTGCATTGTTAATTTTACACTGAAACTTGTATCTGAATCGTCGATATCCAATTGATATCCACCTGCACACATCAGCTCAAGGCGTCTGCGGACATTATCGAGTCCTACACCTCCGCCTGAAGATATTTCCGTATTCTTAGGCTTGGAATTGGTACACGAAAATATGATAGTCTTGTCCTGTTCCTGAATGGATATATCGACACTTGATTTCGTACGGTAGCTGATTCCATGCTTGAATGCATTTTCAACAAATGTTACGAGCAGCATGGATGGAATGATAATTTTTCTGGAAGGATTTTCAGGCACGTCAACAGATATCCTCACTTTGGAATCCGGATATCTGCATCTCATCAAGGAGACATAATTCAATATGAACGCAACCTCATCCGCAAAATATGCCGTAGGATTCGCGCCCTCATACAACACATATCTCATCAGTCTCGAAAGCTCCAAAGTCATATCCTGCGCCTTCTCAGAGTCTATTTCAATCATCGAATGGATATTGTTAAGACTGTTCATCAGGAAGTGCGGATTTATCTGCGCCTTGAGAAACTTCAGTTCATCCATCAGTCTTAACTTTTCAAGCGACTCTCTTGTTGCCTTCTCTCGCATATACTTGAATATGACGACCACAACAGCATTTACTGCAATAAGAAACAGGAGGAAAGCCATATCAGTCAGAATCGGCATAGGAATTCCCATAAAGCGATAATAAGATCTGACAATCGGCACAGACTGCTTCTGCATCGCCTTAAGAGATGTATCAATCCTCCAATCAAATGTCATCATCTGAAAAGCGACGAAAACAGCAAATATAAGGGCTAAGAGTATGAAATACTCCTTTACTTTGTTCTTAAGAAGAAGTTTAGGAAAAAGAATGAAAGTATTTACACAGAATACCAGTATGAAAGGTATGAGTCCAATCCACCAGCGGACGATGCTGCACCATGAGAATTCGCCACCGTTTGCATCCCTCATAACTTCATTAAATAGAGGCAGAACGATGACCAGCAACCACATGGTTGCATAAACTATTATCTCATATTTCCTTGATTTGTCAACTTTAGACCCCGCAACCTTTTCCATCAACACATGCTCATTATCTTATTCACAAATATATATAGATATCTGTGAATAAGGAAAGATTGTCAGCGGTTAGCGGATTTTTATCTGCAAAGCACTAATTAAAAGCGATTTAAGGTGGATATATTTTCTGCTATCATATCCACAAGCCTCTTACGCGCCTCATCACTTGCCCATGCGACATGCGGTGCAAGACTGAGTCGTTCAGGATGCCTTACATGAAGCAGCGGATTGTCTGCCGGAAGAGGTTCAGTAACAAAGACATCCAGGGCTGCGCCTGCAATCCAGCCTTCATCTACTGCATCTGCAAGTTCCTTTTCATCAACTATACCTCCCCTACCCATATTGAGAAGTATAGCACCTGGTTTCATCATCCGTAACTCCTCTGCTCCGATCAAGCCGGCAGTCCTCTCGTTAAGCGGCGCATGTATGGACACGACATCCGAACTTGCGAGAAGTTCATCAAGCGGGAGACTTGGATATTCCTTATTATGAGAAGTTCCTGATGTAGAATAATAATTGACCTTCATACCGAAAGCCTCTGCAACCTTAGCTACTTTCGAGCCGATGTTGCCAAGTCCGATAATACCCATGGTCTTTCCGGCAAGTTCACACCAGCTGACTGTCACGTCTGTGAAAATTCCGCTCCTGCTGTATGCTCCGCTCTTGACAGCATTGTCAAAATATCCGATTCGTCCTACAAGAGAAAGAAGATGCATGAAGGTTGCCTGAACTACTGAATCGGTAGAATACCCGACAGCATTCAGAACCGGTATTCCCTTCGACTCGGCATATGCCAGATCGATGTTATTGACTCCAGTTGCAGCCTCACAGATGAGTTTCAGCGAAGGTGCCGCATCAATCAGATCTTTATTAACCTTTATCTTATTGATGATCAGCACATCGCAATCCGATACGCGTTCAATGGCCTCCTCCGGAGTGGAACGGCCGTAGCGCACGAGTTCACCATATTGTTCTATCGGGGCGAAAGAAACATCACCCATCGTATCTGCATCAAGAAAAACGATTTTCATAACATCATTCGATTATAGATGGACTTTTCAAAGCGAGCTGTATTGCATCATCGACTGGAAGATAAAAACGATAGAATGCTTCATCATCCAATTTCGAGAAACGGCCAGTCAAAGCCTTCAATTGAGGCATCATATATTCTTTGGTCTTCTCCCACTCGCCTTTTACAGGCTTGAGTCCGTCAACTGATGCAGCATACTCAAGGAACTGACCTTCAAGGTCGATGCTATCCAACCACTTCGAGAGCCTGTCAAAGTCGTCGATCTGTGAAAGGCTTCCTTTATACTTATCAAACATTGATGAGGCAAACCTCATTGCTGTAGCCTTCCTGTTACAGTTAATATAGAATTTGGTCGCCTTTGTAGTGTCGATCGGAACAAAGACATCCGGGAGGATTCCACCACCTCCATAAACGCGTCTGCCCTTTACTGTATAATAGACTGAAGTTGTATCAACCTTCATACTGTCAGCAGAAACCATCTCGCCATGAGCGTAACGCTCGTAGATATCATATTCATAATCCTTGTCATAAGGTTTCTGAATACATCTTCCAGATGGTGTATGGAAGCGGGCCACCGTAAGTCTTACTCCCGATCCGTCTGTAAAGTTTATAGGCTCCTGAACGAGTCCCTTTCCGAACGAACGGCGTCCTACGATCACGCCTCTGTCATTATCCTGGATAGCTCCAGCAAAGATTTCACTGGACGAAGCCGAACCCTCATCGATGAGTACAGAAAGTTCGATATCCTTCAATGCTCCTCTTCCGTCCGCGTCAAAATCCTGCCTTGGTCGATGCATACCCTCCATATAGACAATCATGTCACCACGACGAAGGAACTGGTTAGAAAGCATCAGGGCCTGATCGAAATAACCTCCGGTATTGTCACGCAGGTCGAAAATCAGACGCTTCATTCCCTGATCAAGAAGCTTGTCCGAAGCTTCATCAAATTCCCTTATAGTCGTTCTCGTAAACTTGGACAACTTTATATATCCGACAGAATCATCGATCATGAACGCTGCATCGATGCAATTTACCGGAATCTTGTCTCTGGTGATTTCAAATGGGATTATAGTGCCATCCCTGTTAACAGTAATCTTTACCTTGGAGCCGGACGGGCCCTTCATTAAGGTTACCATGCTGTCCTGCGGCGTCTTGTTTCCTGCGATATTCCTTTCATTCACCTTGACAATCCTGTCACCCTGAGAAAGGCCAGCCTTCTCGGAAGGGCCTCCCGGAATGACACTAAGCACGATTGCAGTATCATTCGGCACATTGAACTGTATGCCAATACCCTCGAAGTTACCGGCAAGTTCAGTCTCTGACTCGGTAAGCTCCACAGGAGGAAGATATACCGAATGAGGGTCGAGTTTGGCAAGAGCCGCCTCTACCGCAGCATCAGTCATCGCCGCCATATCGATCGTATCGACATAGTTCTTCTGCACTTCCTGCAGGATAAGGTTGAGTTTACGCCATCTGTTGTAATCACCGTCGAACTTCTTCTCCGGCAACGCCTTCATCAGCACCATGGCAAGAAGCACTCCCAGGACAATACCAAGGAGTGCAACCCAAATATTACTGTTATCAAGTTTCTTCATAATCAGCCAACCTGTTCAACTTCGATGCCGGCTCTTCTAAGAAGATCGATACCGTCAGTAAGACGATATGGATCGCGGTACACAACCCTCTTGATGCCAGCCTGTATGATCAACTTAGCACATTCCATACACGGAGACGCTGTTACGTAGAGCGTAGCATCCTTGCTGCTGTTTCCGGACTGCGCAACTTTCGAGATCGCATTTGCCTCTGCGTGAAGTACATACGGCTTTGTTAACCCGTTTTCATCCTCACAGATGTTTTCAAATCCTGATGGAGTGCCATTGTAACCGTCCGATATGATCATACGGTCCTTTACGATAAGCGCACCGACCTGGCGTCTCTTGCAATAGGAGTTCTGAGCCCAGACTCCTGCCATATGGATATAGCTCTGATCAAATTTTTCCATAATTAGTTTCTCTGATATAGATATCTCTTGATGCTCTTCTTAGGAGTTCTTTCAAAGTCCTCAGTCAAGACTCTGATCTTCTTAAGTCTTGCGTAGTTAGGAAGCACCTTGTTAAGTTCAGGAAGTGTTCCTTCAATAAACTTGGCAAATTCCCTCTGATTCATTCCCTCCTTAGCACCCTGTGGGAAATCAGGATAGATAATGGCAGTAAGTCCGCCATCGTCCTCTACTACAAGCGAATCCACAACATACGGCTGGCTGTTGATTACAGTCTCGACCTCCTCCGGATAGATGTTCTGACCGCTTGGTCCGAGAATCATACACTTAGAGCGTCCTCTGATATACAGGCTGCCTTCCTCATCAAGGACACCCATATCTCCTGTACGGAACCAACCGTCCTCAGTAAAGACAGCAGTTGTAGCCTCCTCATTCTTATAATATCCGAGGAATACATTGGCTCCCTTGACAAGAATCTCACCTGATACATTCACAGGATCAGCAGAATCAATCTTCACTTCAAGATTAGGTGCAGCCTTACCACATGAATAGAGCTTCTCTACATTCCAATCGTCATAAGTGATGATAGGAGCACACTCCGTCATACCATAACCAACTGTGAATGGGAAGTTGATCTCCTTGAAGAATGACTCGACCTCCTTATTGAATGCCGCGCCACCGATGATCACCTGATAGAACTCTCCTCCAAAGGCCTTAATGAGCTCCTCCTTGATCTTATTCTTCACGACCTGGTTAAGACCAGGAACCTTCATGAGGAATCTTACACCCTCCTTCTCGAGTACAGGCTTAACCTTGCTCTTATAGATCTTCTCGATCACAAGAGGAACCGCAATCACGAGATATGGCTTAACCTCAGACAATGCCTGCATGATGATCTTCGGGCTAGGTACTCTTGAAAGGAAATGAACATGCGCTCCTACGCTGAGCTCATACATAAGCTCAAACATAAGGCCATACATATGTGCTGAAGGGAGCATTGAAACGATGCTCTTTGTATTGTTGAGACCTGGAAGAACCTTTCTCGCAAACTCAATGTTTGAGTATATAGCACGATAAGGAATCATTACACCCTTCGAGAAGCCTGATGTTCCGGAAGTATAGTTGATTACAGCAAGTTCGTCTGCAGAATCCTCATAATAGTCAAGTGCATCCGGTGTGAATGCCATCGGATATTTCCTTCCGAAAAGCTCATTCAGATGCTCACGAGCCTGAACGATCTTATCGTCTACAGCATAAAGCAACTTGAAAGTGTTGACCTGGATGATTGCATGAAGATCCGGCATTTCACCTTCTGAAAGACCTTCCCAGATTACGTCATCAACAAAGAGGATCTTCGCTTCCGAATGATTCACAAGGTGATGGATATTTGCCGACTTGAACTCATGAAGAAGCGGAACAGGTACAGCTCCATATGTCATGGTAGCAAGAAATGCTACAGCCCAATTGGCCTGATTCCTTGAACACAGAGCCACCTTATCACCTTTCTGAAGTCCACATTCCTCGAACATGATGTGAAGCTTGGCAATTCTTCTGGCTACATCACCATATTTCAAGGTTACACCCTGATAATTTGAAATCGCCGGACGCTCCCAATTCTTCTTGAAAGACTCCTGATAGATTTTGTTTACTGATGTGAATTCCATATTTTCTGAAGTTAAAGTACTATTCTTTTATTTAAGTTTGACAGTTCTCTTCTGGCCATCATAACACTCTACCTCAAGTGCGGTGCCATCAACGACCGTTACAGGACTGTCAGGACGAATCTTCTTATCTCCGTCAAAAGTGCTGACCGGAGCCCCACCATAGAACGGGAAGATGAGTGTCTGTATAGAAGTTCTGACAACCCAATATGACTTGCCTGCTACTTCTACCTTCTCCGGAAGCGCCTTGATTGTCTCGTCTGCAGTAATGCCCTTCCAGGCTTCCGGTTTCTGCCCCTTGAGGCTGTACATCTCGATTGTATTGTCCTTATGGAGTACAAGTGCGTTATACTTATGCACACCATTGAAGTCATATGGTTTTGGACCGAGAAGGATAGGTTTACCCAGATCTACTGGGAATCCTCCGACAAAACGACCGAGTCTGTCTATAAGATACAGCTTGCTTCCTGCTCCAAAAAGAATCTGAAGCTTGCCGTTTGCAAAATAATCAATTGTTTCTGCATAACCGCAGATCTTCTCCTTGAAAGGAATTCCCCAAAGGTCCTTACCATCCTGCTTCAGGCAGAGAGACAGATGGCTGTTCTGGTAGAACTCATTCATCTTACCGGTACCCGAATTCTTCACCATATAAGGGCCCTGCGGTATTACAACTGTTGTATCCCTCTCTTTTTCAGGAGCTTTCGTTCTCTTTACCTCAGTTCTCGAAAGTTGAGCCCTGAGGACTGTATTCTTCTTATCCTTGGTCACACGGAACACGAATGGACAATAGTCGACACCATCCACATAATGTCTGATGACCGACAAGGCATCCTTTGTGAATATCTCACCCAAAGAATCCTTATCTTCCGAGAACGAGAAATATGCCTGGAAAACAGATGGAACACGTGCAAGAAGATCTTCCATTCCTGCATCCTTCATCTGATCGGCAAGCGTATATTCAAGAGCTGCATCAACAACATACTCTTCAATAGCTGCACGGCTTCCAGATATGATCCAGCCATCGATATAAGTGAAACAGCTTTCATCCTTGAGCTGGAAAAGTCCACCATAAACTGAAGCAAGGAATCCGGCATACGGATATGGATGAACTGAAGGCTGATAATCCTTTGATGCGATTTCTTCACCAAAGACAGACAAGGAGGCATCCTTTCTAAGTTTCATGAGATTTACACACACCATCTCACCTGAAACCTTGAACGCAGCCTTGGCAATCTCAACTGGAGTCGCTGACATAAAGAGTTCCTCAGGAGAACGTCCTGCAGCAGAAGCAAGCTCTCTCTGCTTTGCACTATACTTCGCAAGTTCCTGCTTTGAATCAACAAAACCTTTATACGCAGACAAATATGCCTCTTTATCCCTCACCTGAAGTGAAGACGCAAAGATAGTATACGAAGGAAGCACAGAAGAAAGGGACGACGATGAAGGCTCCAAAGTCTGGAGGACAGACATAAAGTCTGCCGATCCGTCCTCATACACTGCTGCTCCTTTAAGCTCCTTGCTTCCGATAGAGAATATAGTCCAATCTGCAAAGCGCTGAAGGAAAGGAGAATAGCGAGAGTATGACTTGGCAAGGACAGCGCCTGTCAGTCTTCTGATATGATCATTGGAAATAAACAGCACATCATTCGATGTGACTGCATGAGAAGCGTCTGCAAAACCCGAGGCATCCATAATGGATACTCCTTCCTGCAGATGTCTTACTGATGATTTGACAAGATTTTCAAGTTCTGATGCAATAACGACAGAACGAGAAGAGAAATGCTTTCCGGCAGACGGATACTTTGATCCCTGCAGCAGCTCCGCATGAAGTCCCTGAGAAGCTGCGACCTCAAGAAGTGCAGAAGCCACCGCAGAAGTATCCGAAGATGACCTTCCTGCATCGAAGACATAAAACGGCTTCAGGACACCGGCTCCGGAATGATGAACAGAAACCACTGCACGCGACGACTTTGCGGCACGGAAGAGTTCCTTAGAAAAAAGAGGACTATCTATGTCATCTGCTTCAGAGTAGCATATGACAGCAACCGCATCAGACGGAACAGCCGGCAGCAGAAGATAACGTCCCTCATCTACTGTCTTTTCGGCTGTATTATCCGATCCGGAATACAGAAAAGCAACAGCCACTCCGATACCGACAAGCATACAAGCCAGCACGGAGAGGCATAATATAAGCGAGTTTCTACTCATTATTTAACTGCGATAGCCTCGATCTCTACCTTTACACCAAGAGGAAGAGCGGCAGCCTGGTAGCATGCTCTTGCAGGCTTGTCACCTGTGAAGTACTCAGCATACACCTCGTTAACTGCCTTGAAATCAGCGATATCAGCGAGAAGGACTGTAGTCTTGACTACGTTATCATATGTCATTCCAGCCTCATTGAGGATAGCTCCGATATTCTTAAGCGACTGATGAGCAGCTGCGACGATATCCTCCTGAACCTTTCCGTCAGCCGGATTTACCGGAATCTGACCTGAGATATAAAGAGTTCCGTTTACCTCAATAGCCTGTGAATATGGTCCTACCGCCTTTGGCGCATTCTCTGTTGCAATTACCTTTTTCATTGTTATCTGATTTTAATGTATTTATTCTTCTGTTCGCACGTACGCGCGCTACGCGCACGATTCGCAAATATAGTAAATTTTTAAGCAAAAGCAAAAAGGGGAGATGCTTTACGCACCTCCCCTTTCCGGTAGCCCCGAGCAGAATCGAACTGCTATCTAAAGTTTAGGAAACTTCCATTCTATCCGTTGAACTACAGGGCCCAATAAAGAAAGAAGACTTATTCAGCCTTCTTCTCAATAATCTGACGGCCTCTGTAATAGCCGCACTCAGGACATACTCTGTGGTACATGATAGTAGCACCGCAGTTTGAACATGTAGCGAGTGTAGGAACTACAGCCACGTCATGTGTTCTTCTCTTGTCACGTCTCTGCTTAGAGACTTTGTGTTTTGGATGTGCCATTGTTCTATTATTTTAATTATTTATATTTTCTTTTTCAAACATACCCTTCAAAGCAGCAAAGGGATTGGCTTCAACATTTGGAGAATCTACTGATTCTTCTGTCTTCGTGTCAAGATAACTCATGACAGTCGGATTGCATTCTCCAAGTTCATGACAACGCTGCATCGGAAGGGACAGACAGACATAGTCATAAACTATCTGACTGAGATCCATATCCGCATTATCCTGAGGGATGAAGATCACTTCTCTTTCTCCCTCCTGATGCTCTTCGGAAGACTCTTCATCTCCAAACTTGACACTGAGAAGGATATCCAGAGACACCGGCATGACAAGATCGTCAAGACATCTGTCGCACGCAACGGTAACACTGCCATCCACCTCGCAGTCAACTCCGACATAACGACCTGACTTTTCAGCCACAGCCTTTATATCTAGCTCTGCATCAAGGATTTCCGCATTGCCAAAATCTTCAAAGAACTCCTTGCCGACATGCCAGAAGTACTCGTTTTGGCCTGTCGCCAAACCATCTAAAGGTATGATAAAAGTCTCACCCATACTGATTTGAGCCCGCAAAGGTAACAAAAACTTTTCTGATTAGCAATCGAAATCAGAATTTTTTCTCTTTCTCTCAATCTCGTTGAGAATTATCTTCCTGAGCCTCATCGACTTAGGAGTTACCTCAACCAATTCGTCCTCCTGAATATACTCAAGAGCCTCTTCAAGAGAGAAAACTACTGGAGGAGGAAGCATTACCTTGTCATCGCTACCCGATGCACGCATGTTGGTAAGCTTCTTTGTCTTACAGATATTGATGTTGAGGTCACGCTCTCTTGTATGCTCTCCGACAACCTGACCTTCATAGATATCCACGCCCGGCTCGATGAAGAATCGGCCACGGTCCTGAAGCTTGTCCATAGAGTAAGCTACTGAAAGTCCTGTCTCGAGAGATACGAGAGATCCGTTAGTACGGCGCTCGATATCGCCCTTGTACGGCTCGTAATCCTTGAAGCGGTGTGCTACCACAGCCTCACCCTGGGTTGCAGTAAGCAGGTTGCTTCTGAGTCCCATGAGACCGCGTGATGGAATATCGAATTCGAGGTGGGTTCTGTCTCCCCTTCCCTCCATCTGGATAAGGGCACCCTTTCTGCGGGTAACCATCTCGATGGCTCTTCCTACAAATTCCTCCGGAAGATCGATGGTAAGATTCTCGATAGGCTCGCAACGCTGGCCGTTGATGGTCTTATCGAGTACCTTTGGCTGTCCTACCTGAAGTTCGAAGCCCTCACGACGCATAGTCTCGATAAGGACAGAAAGGTGGAGGACTCCACGTCCGTAAACAACGAATGAATCGGCATTCGGACCTGGCTTAACCCTAAGAGCAAGGTTCTTCTCGAGTTCCTTCTCGAGACGCTCCTTCAAATGTCTGGAAGTCACGAACTTACCCTCACGACCGAAGAATGGCGAGTTATTGATGCAGAAGAGCATGCTCATAGTAGGCTCATCGACACTGATTGGAGGAAGAGCTTCAGGATTCTCAAAATCAGCAATTGTATCACCGATCTCAAATCCGTCAAGACCTACCACTGCACAGATATCACCACACTGAACACTCTCAGTCTTTGCCTTTCCAAGGCCGTCAAAGACCATAAGTTCCTTTATCTTCTGCTTCTGCTGGATATCATATCTCTTGCAGAGTGTTATATTCATACCTGCATTGAGTCCTCCACGGGTAACACGACCGACAGCGATACGGCCTACATATGGAGAATACTCAAGTGACGAAATGAGCATCTGAGGAGTACCCTCAACCACCTCTGGGGCAGGAACTACCTCAAGAATTGTATCAAGAAGCGGAGTGATGTCATTTGTCTGAACCTTCCAGTCATGAGACATCCAACCCTGCTTTGCACTTCCATATACTGTGCGGAAATCAAGCTGATCCTCTGTTGCTCCAAGCGAGAACATCAGATCGAAAACCTCCTCCTGAACCTCATCAGGACGACAGTTAAGCTTGTCCACCTTATTCACTACAACTACCGGCTTCTTACCCATCTCTATCGCCTTCTGAAGCACGAATCTTGTCTGAGGCATACAGCCCTCGAAGGCATCAACAAGCAGAAGCACGCCATCGGCCATATTGAGCACACGCTCCACCTCACCACCGAAGTCACTATGACCCGGAGTATCAATGATATTGATCTTTACTCCCTTATATATTACCGAAACGTTCTTGGCGAGAATTGTGATACCTCTCTCTCTTTCAAGATCGTTATTGTCGAGAATCAGCTCTCCCAGCTTCTCCTGTTCGCGCGCCTGACGCGCCTGATAGATCATCCTGTCCACGAGCGTGGTCTTACCGTGGTCTACATGGGCAATGATCGCGATATTTCTGATATCCTGCATATTATAATAATTAATCATCGGGGCAGAGTGCCGCCAAAAAGGACTGCAAAATTAAAAAATTGTTCGACATTATTTACTATATTTGCGACGCAAATTTAAATTTGAACGTAATGAGCAACTTTTCACTTTTGGCAGTATCGCCTGTTGATGGACGTTATTCGCGTCAGACTGAGCCACTTAGAGAGTATTTCAGCGAGTATGCGCTGATCAAATATCGAGTAAGGATCGAGATTGAGTATTTCATTGCACTCTGTCAGATTCCTCTCCCGCAGCTTGCAGATTTCGATTCATCGAAATTCGAGGCGCTTAGAGATATTTACAGAAACATGACTCCAGAGGACGCTGCCAAGGTCAAGGAGATCGAGAAGGTTACAAACCATGATGTGAAAGCCGTCGAGTATTTCATCAAGGACCGTTTCAAGGAAATGGACATCATGAAATGGGGTGAGTTCGTACACTTCGGTCTCACATCTCAGGATATCAACAACACATCTGTCCCGCTTTCATTCAAAGAGTGCATCGAGGAGAGCTTCATGCCACTTCTCAAGGAGGTGCTCTGCCTCATCAAGGGTATGGCTGAAGAGTGGAAGGACATCCCTATGCTTGCAAAGACTCACGGCCAGCCGGCTTCACCTACCCGTGTAGGCAAGGAGTTCAACGTATACGTAGTACGCCTTGAGGAGCAGATCCGTCAGTTCGAGCTTCTCACATATCCAGCAAAGTTCGGAGGCGCAACAGGAAACATGAACG
>JAEIGA010007966.1_pt1 | contig 16071 bp, 8 predicted proteins | sample 9270691 | NCBI WGS metagenome assembly JAEIGA01 (sample SAMN17057246, study PRJNA624740) | gut metagenome | biome: biome; isolation source: fecal sample | host: Bos grunniens | place: China: Xizang | collected 2019
GTGGCATTGGTCCTTCAAAAGCATCAACAAGCAAGATAACGCCATCAGCCATGTTAAGGACACGCTCAACTTCACCGCCAAAGTCGGAGTGGCCAGGAGTGTCTATGATATTGATTTTTGTACCTTTATAACGTACAGAAACGTTTTTTGACAAGATGGTGATACCTCGTTCACGTTCAAGATCATTATTGTCCAACATCAAATCATTTGTTTCTTGATTGTCTCTAAACAATCGTGATTGGTGTAAAATACGATCCACCAATGTAGTCTTACCATGGTCAACATGGGCAATAATTGCAACGTTACGAATGCTCTCCATCTATATATCTTTTATTTGTTAAAATTCAAAAAAGCGGGTGCAAATTTACAAAAAAAAATGATTTTTCATTTAAAAAAATACACCTAAAGGACAGGCTTTATCTCAACATTCTCCTTTACTTTATTTATATACACCAAATATGCTTCTATATTTTTTTCAACGCCCATGCCTCTCAAGGCTTCAATGTATTTCTCAAGTTGATTTTTATGTTGTTTTTCATACTCTTTTCCTGTCTTATAATCTATTAGTATCAGTCTATCGCCATATTCCACATATCTATCCGGACGCAATATTTTATTTTCATTTTCTTCACAGTTGTATACAAGTATATCCGTCTCATTTCTGACAACAGCTTCTTTAGAGTAAGCATCTTTTATTACTTCTTCCGCAACAATCTTTTCAAACTGTCTTTTCAATTTTTCAACTTTATGTCTATCTATACTACCTTCATTCAGGTAATAATTGAAAACCTTGTCTGCAGCTTCAACAGTGTTAATTTTGGATAAAATATCATGTACAAGATTTCCCCACTCCTGTGGTTTATCATCATCATCTTTATCTATCCAAAACATTGTCGGATCTGGTTCAAAATCTAAAACATTCGTCCATTTCCCTATCGGATACGGAATATCATCGGATTCCTTATCCAATTCTAACACCTCTTTGGAGTCTTTCTCTTCATCATCCTTATGGTATTGTATTTCACCTAATTTGTACTTCACACTATTTCCATCATTAGGATTTTCCTTTGCAAAACTATCTATCAACCTGATATCTTCTTCATCCACCCTCACTCCTTTCCCATCAGCATCAAGATATTCATCTGTAGCATTAAAATAATCGACAAATAGGTTTGGCTTCTTTTCACCATCCTTTGCGGCTTCATCTTCCTTAGTATAAATGAACATCAAATCTGCAGGACGCGTCATTGCGACATACATTATATTAAAGTCATCAAATGAAGCCTTTTCCTTTTCTTCCGTTAAATAGTGTTCAAAGCATGTATCTTTTATACCATCGTTAATTGGCAGAACAAAATTAGATATTTCAGGAATATTTTTCAATAGTTCAAATTCATCCGACTTAATCCACTTCTCTCCACCTTTAAAGCTATTCGACATACTTACGAAAGCATAAGGATACATCACCACCTTAAATTCAAGTCCTTTAGACTTATGAACTGTCATAATCTGAACTGCGTCTATTTCAGAATCTATCTTAATATTAAGCGAATCGGACTTTTTATCCCAATGCTCCACGAACGCATCGATGCCCTTGTTCTCTGCATTCTGCCATTCCCATACATGATTCATGAAATATTGCAGAAATTCATCTTCTATAACATTCATGCCATACTCATTTATTATGGAACAGCACAAATCATAAAGACTATATCCATCATTTATGAAATCACGTAATTTGCTAATGTCATCGGCATCTTTCAATGCCTGAGATATTTCCCAAGATTCCGAGTCTTTACTTATAATATTCTTATAAAGCGAATAGGCAAACTTATTTGTAGTATTCTTATCATCAATCAAGCACTTAAGCACAAAGACAATGAATCTTACTTTATCAGAAGACTTAAGAGTAATAGAATCCGATGACATCACAGGAATCTTTTGGGTTGACAAAAATTCAGCTATATCACCACCATCAGAATTACTGCGTACAAGAATTGCGATATCGCTATAACTGAATCCCTTATCCTTAAGCAGTTTAATATCATTCAGAATAGATTTTTTGACAGCATCTTTATATTTCTTGTTTGCCTTTGAAATCTCATCTGCAGGAAATTTTTCCATGTCAAAAATCTCAACACTAACAAAACCATCATAAGGATATTCCTTAGGACATTTCTGTTCCAAGCCGTCATATACTTTACGATATTCCTCTGACTGCAATCTATGTTTAGAAAGCCTAAAGAAAGAATTATTGAACTCTATTATATTCTTTTTAGACCGCCAATTGGAATCGAGAGACTCTTTTCGCATGCTAGCAAAATTCTCTTTACATTCTCTATAAAATTCGTTTTCCTCCGCACCATATATGTCAGGAAGCTTCATAATCTGCTCAACTTCCCCATTTCTAAAACGATATATCGCCTGTTTTGCATCACCAACTAAAAGGCTCATATTGTTTTCAGAAAGACCATTATTCACCAATGGCAGAAAATTATGCCATTGTAAAAGAGAAGTATCCTGGAACTCATCAATAAAAAAATGCTTGTAACGAGCGCCTATTTTCTCATAAATGAACGGAACACTACAATCGCCAAGAATATCAGATATTCTTTTATTAAATTCAGAAAGGTGAACCTTATTGGTATCGTCAATATGCTGATTTACGACAGACATCAACGTTCCTCGCAACGCATATAGATATAAATTCTTTTTTATAATATTGATATAAAACAACTTATTATGATCATCTATTATTTTTTTATATAGTCCAACAAAATCCATAGCATTGTTAATATCTGCAATTGCAGTCTTATTTCCTCTGACTGCATACCACTCATTATTACCAGACAAAACCTTTTTAACTATTGAACCACATAGCGATGATGGCTTCACATCAACATCCTTCTCCAATTTAACTAATATTGACTGTAACCCTCTGGAGGATTGATAGTAATCTCCTGTTACAAGACCATATTCGTTTTCTATATCTCTAACGGTTTTTAAATCTTCCAATAGTTGTTTTTTACACTTACCGTAAAGATTTTTTAATGTATCTTTGATTTTAGAATACTCTTCGTCAGAAAATTCCCTAAATCTGAGTTGCTCTCCTTTTCTATACGCATCTTCTTTAAGAAGTTTTCTAACAAATACTCTTATAGAGCCATCAACACTTGATGAGCTTTCTTCATCCAATTGAAACTCAACAAAATCCTCCAAGATCTTCGTAATAGCGCTTTTACCCTCATCAATCTGAGCATCAATATTTTGAATAATTCCATCTAGAAGATCATCGTCGTCTATAAGAACTTTATATTGAACTGGAAGATTCAATTCCTTAGCAAAACTGCGTGAAACTTGCTGAACAAAACTATCTATCGTTGAGACATTGAAATCCGAATAATTATGCAAGATATTATCATATAGGGTTTTGGATCTCTCAATCAAGATATTTTCATCGATATTCAAAGCCTTGACAATGTCTTTCTTCATGCCATCACACTTTGAATTAGCATTAATAAAACCATCTAGATAAAAAAGTATCTTAGCCTTCATCTCATTGGCCGCTTTATTTGTAAAAGTCACTGCCAATATATCTTTACATGAAGCATTATCAGAAGACAATGAAAGTATAAGAAACTCTTTTACAAGAGTATATGTTTTTCCAGAGCCCGCAGATGCCGTATATAACTTGAATTTTCCCTTATTCATTCTATCTTTCTTTGTTTCTTATTCTTACTTTTATTTTTGTTCTTTCTCGCGAAAATCTCTTTTATACTATCAAAGCTTTGCGAATAAGAGATACCAATTCCTTGTGTATAGTCAGAATAAGCCTCATAAGAATAAGAATAATAGTTACTATTAAGATTGGAATGGTTATATGCTTTAAGGCTCAACCTATTGGTCAACTTCCACGTAATATCCACATCACCAACAATACTATTGGCACCACCGGCCACTTCATTTCTGGAACCTGTATACATACCAAGGTTTCCTTCTATTGTGAGCCTATCATCGAATAATTGCGTTGAAAGCGCGACCTCCAACTCTTCTGCTGTAAGGTTATCTTCTGGAGTATAACGCACACCTATATCAAAATCCTTACTAATCTGTGACAGCCAACTACTTAACGAATTAGTCAACACATTGTAATAATTTGACATACCTATGCTATACAAATTTGTACTAGAATAAGAGAACGAACCTAGCACCAGCAACGAGATAATTTGTTGCGACATAACAGCCTGATTTGTTGTATCAATTATTGAGAAGACTGTATTTTTTATGTCATCCGTCGCATTGGGTAAGTCTAGTCCGAATGTAATTGTTGGGTTTGCCAGTTTTTCGTTCAAATACAAGATACAGTCAACAGGCACATTATTAACTCTTGAAGTAGAGTCCAATTCTACACCTAATGATGATATTGAAGACTTAGTACGATAACTACCTACAATGTTGATATCAGCATCATCGGCGCGTCCTGTCCACGTAATACTTCCGCCTTTCTTGATTTCAAAATTACGTCTTACAAGATTTTGCAGATTGAAGTTAAATGCTCCGCCGTCAATGATATAATCACCATAAAGCGAAAGTTTGTCGGAAAGCAAGCCAAGTCTTATATTTCCAGAACCTGTTGCTGTAATATTTCCCATATTTGACGGCAAGTGAATGTTTACCCTTGCATCCTGATTGACATCTGCATTTAAATTAAAGGTAAACTTCTTGTCTTTTTTCTTATTTTTAACTATTGTTGTAATTGTATCATTATCATTACCGTTATCGTTAATAAAAATGATAAAATTATCGTTTATTGAAGAAGAACTTATGAGTCTGATATCTATTACTGTTCCAGGCATAGTATATGCATTGATATCAATAATAATATCATCCAATGGCCCATCTATCTTAAGATCTCCAGTTGCTATTGCCGTACCATAGAATGAAGAATTATCAGTACCCAACATATTCATTCCCAAGAAATTATCAAGATCAGCATCTATATCAAACGAGAAGTTTTTTAGATAATCATGTGTGATAACGCCTCTTGCAACTGCAACATTATCAAGCGTGTCTATCAAGATAATATCATTCAAATCTATTCTGTTTTCCGTAAATTTTATAAAACGATTTGGCGTATATTCCTCATAGCCAGATTTATTGACAGCATAGTAAGTATTTAGATAATCTATATTACATGCTGCATCATTAAGTTCTGCATTACCAATAAGGATTGGATTTTTCAAAGAGCCTACAATGTCAAGCTTTCCATCCAATTTCCCCGAAACACGACTCAAGACACCCTTTGTAAAGGCATTTACAACAGAAATATCTATACCATTCAAATCCAAATCGAAATCGAGATTATTTTTTCGCGAAGTATAATACTTACCAACCAATGACAACACTTTATCATCAGAACCCAGCCTAATAATCTCTGTATCAATAATTATAGATGTATCTGGCACATTCCAACTAGCATCAACGTAAGCATTTCCAATAACATGTTTATTAACGCCCAAACTAGCAATATCAAGGTTTGACAACAATGTAAACTTATCAGTAAGCCCAGACAGATGAACACTTCCGTCAATAACACCATCAATATCAATACCTTTACTCTTTGTTAACAAATCAAAGTTTGAAATATCTAACTTATTGAAGTTAAGATATAAAGTATCTCTATTTGTTTTAGGGAAATATCCATTAACACTCATAGATTGGTTTCCTGAATAGACATCTAATTCGTTAATAAATATCTTATCCTTCTTGAAATCGACATAACAATCAGGTCCTAACGACCACAAGCTATCATTCACAACAAGATCTGATGTAGAGACATGCAATCTGCCACCTTCTTTATTCAAAACATACGATGCATCTATCAATCCTTTATTTCTATCTTCAACAATATCATCATCCCAAGCCATATTCAACAACAAACTATCGTTATGAGCATCAATAAGCAAATTCATATTCTCCATTGAAAGTTTAACTGGATTTGACTCGGTTTCCTCTTTGATGACAAATTCCTTTATACGAACATTCGCTATAGTTTTATCCCTATAAGTCTTATTCTTAAGATAGATATCATTGAAAATAAGATTATTATACATTATCATATCTGATTCAATCGTAGTATTCAACTGATAATTATCAGACATATGATATGTAGCTGTTAAAACTGTATTATCACTTATCGTAAGCTGAGGCATCAATAAACGTGACAATGTTTCAGTGTTTTTCATCATCATACTAACAGAAAACGACTGATGAGTATCTTTCAACTTAACGCCTTTTTTTGACCACTTATTGATATGAAAATTACTCATAACATAATTCTTGAAAGAATTTGCCAATCCTGCAAAACCCACTGTACCTTTCAATTCCATATCAAAGAAGTCTGTATTCACATTGATAAGCTTTGAATCGTAATCCTCAGCGAGTGTAAGATTCAAACTATCCATGAAATAACTTCCCCTACTATCGATATATTCCGTCTTATCCAACAATACGTTTCCTGACATCTCATCCAATTTAAGACCATCCAGACTTGCCACGACCCTTGTTGTAAGCTTGCTATTTTTATCATAATCAAGAAGTTTTAGCTTATATAAATCAGCATCTTCAAGCTTTACATTCACATCTAAAGAAGGCTTGTCGGAAATAACATTCAGCAAAGCATTGACATCTAAATCAACCAAATCCGATTTTACATTTGTAGATGCAATAAGTCTCTGATTCTCAAACACACCTGCCACGACAAAATCATCAAACTCATTACCCATCAATTTCAATTTATTGACGTCAAACATCACCTCAAAAGCTGCATCTTTCTTATTCAAGCCTTCGCCATGTAAATCTGACGACATTGTGATGGTCATCTCCTTATCAGCTCCAATTATTTCTTTAACATTCAAGTTATTAGCATAAAGTTTCAAGAAATAATACGGAGTCGAAACTATCGTTAAATCGTTATTCAATGCTCCATTGAGATAAATATTTCCAATATTTGTATGAAGGTTGAATGTTGTGTTGAAGTTATTATGGAAGCCGTAGAATTCGCCAGATAGCATAGCATTCTTCATTGACGACAGACTTTCTGGCAACGGAATCTTTCTTGTTGGTGTCGGTATTGCAAACTCTGCGAGATCCTGATATGTAAAATTCATCTTCTTGACATCACCAACTATGTGTGTTTCAAAGAAATTAGGCAAGCCTTTCATCTTTATAGTTCCCTCAAAGTTGGTACTATCTTTGAATGCAAAATGGAAATTACTTGCCGTAAAGTCCCTTACTGTACCCGTTACTAATCCACTAATCTGCAAGGTATCTGTCATCTTTCCCATTGTAGGAGAAAAATATCTCAAGTCACTAAGTGTCAACTGTGTTGGTCTGATATTTCCTATTATCATAACAGAATCAACAAAGCTTTTAAAACTTTTGCGACCATTATACAAAAACTGCAAATCTAAATTTAAGACCGAAGCATGAGTCTCAACATGAAGATTCTTAAAATCAAAGCCTCGACCAGAAACTGTAAATAAAGATTTAGAACTTAATTCATCAATATCAAATCCGCACTTATCCATTCCAGAAAGCTCATCTATATATCCCCTAACAGCACGTCCGTCAAACGACAAACCTCTTGCCGACAGATTTATACTATCTATATCTAGATGCGAATAATCCATACTTGTCTTTTCTGGTTTGTCTTTGTTCTGATTCCAGATTACGACATGACCATCTTTCAAGCTTATGGCATCAAGATAAATAGTTTTGAAATCACCTTTATCTTTCTTTATTTTTTCCTTTTTCTCCGAAGAAGAAAACATCTCAGACACATTCATACGATCATCTCCTTCATATTTGACAATACTTACGAGAAGATCTTCTATTTCAATATTACGGACCCGCAATTCCTTGGCAATATCTCTAATTGACAATCTAGCATTCATTTTTCCGACATAAAACATCGGGAGATGATTTTTATCATTGAATTGCACCTCTTCGGCGTAAATTCTAAAATTTGGTTTTATGTAAAATGTCTTGATTTTAACTTCCGTTTCAAACTTATCAGAAAGGACGCCTGCGGCTGTACGAGCAAGCATACTCTGGACATTTACGTCGAGAATTACGACGTATATACTCGCAAACAGAGCAAAAATTATCACAATGACAATTAAAATGCTATGTATGATTGATTTCTTCGTATCTTTGTCCTTTCTTTTAATGCTTATGAACGAATATATTTTAGCCATCGAATCGTCATGTGACGACACCTCTGCAGCAGTTCTCAGGGGCACGACTGTATTATCAAACATAATTGCTAACCAAGAAGTTCACCGACAATATGGAGGTGTCATTCCAGAACTAGCATCACGCGCACACCAACAAAATATCATACCCGTTGTAGACGCCGCTTTAAAACACGCAAATATAACAAAAAATCAGTTATCTGCAATAGCTTTTACACGCGGTCCTGGACTTTTAGGTTCACTTTTAGTAGGAACCTCATTTTCAAAGGCATTTGCCCTTTCTATGAACATTCCTCTCATTGAAGTAAACCACACAAACGGACATATTATGGCACTGTTCGCACAAGAGGAAAACGAAACAACTAAAGTACCAGAATTTCCATTTTTATGCCTCGCTGTTTCTGGCGGTCACACCCAAATCATAAAAGTCAATGATTATTTCGATTTGGAAATAATCGGAAAGACTATAGACGACGCTGCCGGCGAAGCTTTCGATAAAATAGCAAAGATAATGGGTCTTCCTTATCCTGGCGGCCCAATCATCGACAGATTGGCAAAAGAAGGAAACCCTAACGCATTCTCTTTCAGCAAAGCTAATATAGCAGGACTAAACTACAGTTTCAGCGGCTTGAAAACTAGTTTCCTATACTTCTTACGTGACAGATTAAAAGAAGACAAAGACTTTGTTGAAAAAAACAAAGCCGACTTATGCGCTTCAATACAAAAGGAAATCATTGAGACTCTGATGAAAAAACTTATCAAAGCATCTAAAGAAACTGGCATTAAACAAGTTGCGATAGCAGGTGGCGTATCCGCAAATTCAGGGCTGCAAAAAGCTATGCACGACAACGGAAAACGCTACGGATGGGATGTATTCATCCCTAAATTCAAATTCAGCACAGACAATGCCGCCATGATTGGCATCGCTGGTTATTTCAAATACAAAAGCGGACAATTCGCAACACAAGATCTTACACCTTACGCTAGAACAACAACCCAAAAATAATAATTATGAATTGGAACTCATTGCTTTCTGTAGAAAGAGAATATAGAGACTATAAAAAAAGTGACATTAGAAACGCATTCCAACGCGACTATGATAGAATCATATTTTCAAACATATTCCGCAGGCTACAGAATAAAACTCAAGTATTCCCTCTCCCCGGAAGCAAAATGGTCCATAACAGATTGACCCACAGTCTCGAAGTCGCTAGCGTCGGGCGTTCTATTGCAAAAACCGTATCAAAGGGACTATGTGACAAATACGGCAACGATTTTCTTAATGAAATTTATGATATAGACACTATCGTATCTGCCGCATGCCTCGCACATGACCTCGGAAACCCACCTTTCGGACACTCTGGCGAAGAAACAATCAGCAGCTACTTCAAAGAAGGCCGCGGCAAAGAACTAGAAAATCTAATCCCTGACTACCAATGGTCTGACCTCATATCTTTTGAAGGTAACGCCAATGCATTCCGACAACTCACACACCAATTCGCGGGACGAAGGCAAGGCGGCATGTCGCTAACTTATGCAACATTAGCGACATTAATAAAATATCCATATCCGTCTTTTAACAAAAAAGGCAAAAAGAAATACAACATTTTCCATTCCGAAATAGATACTTTCAAAAAAGTTATGGACGGATGCGGAATCGTTTGTCTTGATGAAGAATCATTAGCTTATGCACGTCACCCTCTTTCTTATATGATGGAAGCCGCCGATGACATCTGCTATCTTATCCTTGATATGGAAGACGCTCACAAAAGAGGTATTGTCCCTACTGAAAAAATCGACTATTTCTTCACTTCTTTCTTCAAAGAAGACGAAGCCTGGTTCTACGACAGAAAAGATTTCATGTATGAAACCGTGACCGATAACAACGAAAGAATGGCATTCCTCAGAGCAATGGCAATAAACAAACTGGTTGACTGCGTGTCAATAGTATTCATCAACAACTACAACACTATTATGAACGGTTCTTTTGAAAACAGCCTCGTTCATCATCTGCCTGATTTCGAACATAATGCTCTCGAAAGATGTAGAGAATTTTCGTTAAAAAACATTTACAAACATCCATCAGTAGTGAAAGTTGAATTAACTGGATTTAACGTTATCGGCGAACTACTTGACGAATTTGTACAAGCCGCCGTACATCCAGAAAAAATATACAACAAAAAACTTTTATCCTTAATACCAGAACAATTTAAAAATAATAACGATGATATGTATTCTAGAATCCAAATGGTTTTAGATTACATCTCAAATATGACCGATCTTTATGCCGTTCAATTGTACAAGGATTTAAAAGGAATGTAAAATAATCATGATGCAAAATTATTAATTAAATGAAGCGTTTTTTTCTGTTAGTATTTTTCTCAAACATTTTGTGTGTATTTTTCACATCTTGTTCAAAAATAAATTTGTATTCCAAAACAGAAACGCCTTATCATTATAAAATTTTAAAAACGGTAACCGACACAATAACAAATCACCCTGATGATGCACTCAAGTTACTTAAAAGTATCAACAACCTAGTCATAGAAAACGATTTTACAGAGCAGGAATATCATGAATATCAAATACTTCTTTCTGAAGCCAACTATAAAAACTACTACGATCAAACAAACCACTACGAAGTAACAATTGCATGTAACTATTTTGATAGTCTTGCTTCATCATATCCACAAAACATAGACATCAGCATTCTTTCATCTAAAGCGTTCTACTATAAAGCTGTAGGTTTGGAAGAATTAAAAAAAACCAAAGATGCATTCAAATGTTATATAAAATCACTAGAATTACTAGATAACATAAGTAATAAGATAACCAATAAAAAAAACCATAATTACATTCAACATTTCAAAGCTTTAACATATACCCGACTCGGCGACATCCTGTATTTTAATAACATTTATGACGCTGCTATTGAATGCATTACAAATGCAAATCATTTATTTCAATTAGAAGAAAATCTAAACGCCATATCAAGAAATAATATTTGCATGGCTGTAATATATGGATTAAATTTTAATCATGACAAAGCATTATACCATCTATCAATAGCCGATTCAATACTAAAAATTAGCAATACTAATAGCTTATTAAAAAACGAAATCGAAAGAATAAAAGCTACTGTATTATATAACATCGGTTATAAAGAAGAAGCCTTTAATTCCTTAATACAACTGTATAAAAGCCTTGATAACCCAGAACAAATCATGGAAACATCTGGAGTCTTAGGAGATTTATATTATGATAAAAAAGTCTATGATTCTGCTATTTATTATTACGAAAAGTATTTCCCAACAAACAAATTTTCAAAGATAAACATAGCCAGCAATATCATCGAAATAAGCATCATTACAGGCAACAATGAACTTATTACAAAATATGCAGCCGCATTAGTGGAAGAAACAAACAAAGAAATCATGATGTCTTCTATAAAGACAGATCTATCTTCGCTTTATCATCAATATCACATTAAAAAAAGTAACCAGACTCTTTATAGCAAAACATTTAAAAATTTACTCATTCTGTTAATAATAACAATTGCAATATTTATTTTAGGATTAAAAGCAATAAAATTAAGAAATAAAAAATACAACAGTGAAATTTCCCAAAAGAGCAATTACATCAACTCATTACAAAAGCAATTAGAAAAGACCTCTTCAGAAAATAAGAATATAAAATTACAAATAAAATCTCTTGAAGACGAAATCATTGACATCAAGAATAAAAACGATGTCAATTATGTTTCCTTCGAACAAAAGATAGATTCAATAAAAAACAATCCTCTCTACAAAAAGCTTTACGACATCAGCATCAACAGCAATATTAAAACTAATACTCTCTACCCTGATTTACAATTAAATAATCTTGAGCAAAAAACACTAATTGAATTATTCAATACTACTTTCGACAACGGATTCAACCAAATAATCTCCGACCATAACGGCTTAAAATATTATGATTCATTATATTTTTGCCTATATATAATTGGTTTAGACGAAAAACACATTTCCGCTGTAACTGGCAAGACATACAATGCTATATGGAACAGGACCAAGAAAATTCAAAAAATATTGGGGAGCGACAAGAAAATCAAAGACATTATAAAGAAGAAATTGAAATATTAATATTCATTCCAACTGCTCATTACTTCCAATGGCTTTCTAACCTTATCTCTTGTTGGCGAGTCAGGATACCCAACAGTAATTAACAAAGGAATACGTCTATTTCTAACACCTAAAATATTCTTGATTTTCTTCTCATCAAACCAACCTATTATACATGTTCCAAGGCCCAAATCAGTTGCTTGAAGACAAAATTGATTAACAGCGATTCCAAGATCAAACAAACTATAATCTTTATTCTTGATCATACTGCCAATTGTCGACATAAAATTCTGCCTCTCAAGAACGACCGCTACAATAACAGGAGATTGATGAGTAAATTTATTCATCCCCAAACCTATAGTACACTCCGCAATCTGCTCTTTTTTCTCAAAATCATCAACAACGACAAATTTCCACGGCTGCGAGTTATTAGCCGAAGGAGATATTCTAACAGTTTCCAAACATTGAATAAGTTTTTCTTTTTCAACAGACTGATCTTTATATTTTCTATCACTTTGGCGTTTTTTAGCCAATTCTGCAAAACTCAAATTCTCCATCATAATTCGTAAATTTTAGTAAATATAGTTTAATTGTTAATTGTTAATTGTTAATTGTAAATAAACTCGTCTAAGTCCCTCAATATGCTTTTCAATTGAAAAGATTTGCCTCGTTTCCTCCTTAACTACTTGAGATATCAATTCATAATCTTCAAGATTCAACAAAACATTTCTTGTTTTTATTGCAAAATCCGAATCATCATTATTCGTATACAATGATGCATATTTTCCATTTGACGTAATCTCTCTAGTCATATCACAATCATTCATGACAACTGTTGTTCCTGACAGCATTGCTTCAAGAACTGGAATTGCAATAGCTTCCCTAGACGAATTATATACAAACAGATCTAGCTGACTCAGCACGTTAGCATCATCCTCTCGCCTTCCCATATATGTGATATAATTATCAAGTCCCTGCAACAAATAATAATATTTACAGCTATTATAATCAGAATCATATTCCTCGACATGCCCCCCAACAACGACACAATTAAAATTCCGTCCAGTCCTCCTCAACTTCTTAACCATCTTAAAGATACTCATCATATCACGTTGTGGAGTAAAATCACCTATTGTACCAATCAAATATCTAAGGTCATCAATAAAGAATTCATCTCTTACTGACTTGTATTCAAATCCATCAAATCTTTTTAAGCAAAAAGCGTGATACAACTTGGAACATTTTTCTGAAGTCAAATCAAAAGAATTCATCATATAATTTCTATGGCATTCCGATTGAGATATTATATGATTTACATTTTTCAAAACGGCTTTATAAATATGATTTTTGAGTCCTTTCAACTCATCATGGTAAAAATATTCAGAAAATACCAATTTAACATTCAAGTATTTAGCTATTTTATAAACCCAATAAGCATCAAGATAATCATAAATGTGAATTATGTCTATCTTATTTTTTTTTATAAACTTTCTAAATTTAAATAAATTCAAGATAAAATTTCCCGACGACCACAGGCAAGGGAACTCAAAAAATTGAAAATCTGTTTTCTTCACATTCAACGAAATATCAAGTATCAGATTTTTTATTTCGTGTCTATAAGGTATTGTATGTAAGAAAACTATTCGCATAATAAAAAAAAAAAAATCCAGTTTTCAACCGGATTATATCTGTGCCCATGAGAAGACTCGAACTTCCAAGAGCTTAAGCTCACTACACCCTGAATGTAGCGTGTTTACCAATTTCACCACATGGGCTTTAAGAAGCTTTTGAGTGCCCAGGACAAGAGTCGAACTTGCACGACGCATTCGTCACCACCCCCTCAAAGTGGCGTGTCTACCAATTTCACCACCTGGGCTCTTAAAAACGTTGCAAAGATACACCTTTTTACAATACGTGCAACATCTCTATAATATTTTTTTTATTTTTTTTAATATTTTTTCATAAAGTCTTAATACTTAATCAGTTTTCTTATCTGATAAGACTCATCACCAATAATTCTAATCAAATATGATCCCCTACCTAGATTTGACAAACAGACATTAGTTTTATCAAGATCATCTTTATGATTGTCAACACAATAAATTAATTTACCCATCATATCAAACACTTGCACAGTGACATTTTCATCACAATTCAAGTTCAATTTCACCACTCCATCAGAAGGATTTGGAAAGATTGAAAACAGTGATTTTTCATCAAAAATATCACAATCTTCCAAATTAAGCATGTTAAGAGCCTTTTCAAAATCAGGTATTCCATATCCATATTCACTGTTGGGTGTTGAATAATTATTCGCAGACTCTTTTATGATTTTTCTTATTTCACTTTCAGACGCCATCGGCTTAGCTTGCCAGAAACACGCCAACATACCAGACATTGATGGTGCAGCAAAAGAAGTTCCGTTACCTTCATAGTAGCCACCTCCTGGAGAAGCCAGAGAAACAGCATAAGCAAAAGACATCACATCTGGCTTTATTCTACCATCATAAGTCGGGCCTATTGAACTGAAACTTGTTTTAACGCCATCAGCCTTAACTCCACCAACAGTCAATACACTTTTACCATCGCCGGGAGCACCTATGTATGGAAACAGAGCGTCACCTTCATTACCAGCAGCAGCCACGCACAAAATACCTTTTGAACTTGCTATTTCAGAACCTATTGTAATCACACAAGTCTCTCCATCAAAATCAACATAATCATGAGTCATTTGTTCTTCATCAAAACTGATATAACCAAGAGAAGTATTTATAATATCAACGCCAAGACTATCCAAAAACTCAGCTGCAGATACCCAGTTGTATTCTTCTATAACATTCTCACTATTAACATTCTCCGTCCTGCATAAAAAATACGAAGCCTTCGGCGCGGTTCCAACATAAACGCCCGGCATATAACCCGCCATCAGACTCAGGCATGCGGTTCCATGATGATCATCGGAATAAACGACACCATTTTTATACACGAAATCACGAGTTCCGAGCAAACGACCTTCTTCCCTCATATTTTCAAACACTTCATGAACATCAGCCCCTTCATAACCACTGTCACAAATACCAATCCACACACCCTCTCCTTGATATCCCATCTCATGCAAGGCAACTCCATTCAACAGTTCTATTTGCGTATACGCACTTCCATAATAATTACGCATCACATCTGCACGAACAACACTTCCGACATTTGTCTCATACAAGAAACTTTTTTCTTTAAAAGACTGTTTCAATGGATCATCTTTTAAAATACGCGAACTTTTAACGAACGGAAGTTTTGCGATAGCACTTATCACTGACTCATCACTGACTTCAACTGTCACTCCATTCAACCATTTTGAAGGATTTAGAATAGTTACGCCTGTATTTTTAACGGCTTCAATATAAGATGGATTTACAGGAATATCCTTTTCATCTAAAGCTATACTATATTTTTCACGTCTTTGAATTGCTCGCTCTGATAAAAACCCTTCTGGTTTGTCAATAGAATAAGGAGTATTGTTTTTATCAGTAAATTGAATCCAATATTTATCTGGAGCCACTTGTGTCTGAGCCACCAATTCTACGCCAATAATCAATAATGTTATAATCACAAAAAATCTTCTCATATCACCTTTTTGTTTTTTGCAAATTTACAATCTTTACTTCAATCCTTAAAGAATATTTTTACTTTTAACATAA
>JAEIGA010007967.1_pt1 | contig 16070 bp, 9 predicted proteins | sample 9270691 | NCBI WGS metagenome assembly JAEIGA01 (sample SAMN17057246, study PRJNA624740) | gut metagenome | biome: biome; isolation source: fecal sample | host: Bos grunniens | place: China: Xizang | collected 2019
AACCTTCTTGCCCGTATATTTCTCGGTAAGTGCGTTGAGATACGTGTTCTTTGCGCCGCCGCCTACTATGTATATCTCACTGTAGGTCCTACCCGTGTTAGCTTCAAGGTCGGATATAGCCTCCCTGTAGCCGAAGGCGAGACTGACGTAGCTGGAGTTGAAGTAGTCCTCCACCGTCTCGGGTGCGGGCTTGCCGTGTGCTACGAGATAATCTCTGATAGCATCCTTCATGCTCGCGGGTGCCATAAAGGCATCGTCATTGACGTCGAAGATCTCGGTGTAGCTGCTGGTAGCCGCCATAGCCGCGATATCTCCGTACGAGGTCTCGGGGCAAAGCTCCTTGCGTAAACTCTGGATTATCCACATACCCGTGATGTTTTTCTGATAGCGGTTGTAGCCTACACCGCCCTCGTTGGAGTAGCCGCTCTCACGGCTCTTTTCATCGGTAAGGGCTCTCGGAGTCTTGACACCGAGTAAGGACCACGTGCCGCTGGAGATATAAGGTGCGTCGGTCTGCATCTCTATAGCCTCTACAGCCGAGCCCGTGTCGTGTGTAGCGCAGAGAACGACGTCGAGATCGCCTCCGACCTCACCTCTGACCTCATCGGTAAGTCTGCCGACGAGCGTGCCGGGCTGATGCACCTCCCCCTTCATAGCCTCGGGGAAGCCGAGCTTATCCCAGATGTAGGAATCAAACTCGAGCGTATCGGCATTGATGAGTCCTGCCGTGGTGGCGTTGGTAAACTCCTTAACCTTGTTACCCGTGAGCTTATACATAAGGTACTCGGGTATCATAAGGAAGTCGGTGACTCCCTCGAGTCTGCCCGCCAGCTTATCCGCGTAGAGCTGATAGATGCTGTTGAACTTATTGAACTGGATGCCCGTTCTCTCATAGAGCTCGGCGAAGGGGATGATCTTATGGACCTCCTCTATAGGGCCGTCGACTCTCGAGTCACGGTAGGCGTAGGTAGGCTTTATCTCCTCCTCACCACGGAGAAGAACGTAGTCAACACCCCACGTGTCGATGGAAAGGCTCTCGATGCTCGGGTACTTCTTAAACGACTCCCTGATGCCCGCCTTAACCTCGCGAAGCAGTCTGTCGCTGTCCCACACGAGATGTCCGTCCACCGTATCCATCCCGTTCGGGAAGCGGTAAACCTCGTCTGTCATGAGCACGCCGTCCTGCATATATCCGATGATATGTCTGCCGCTAGACGCGCCGATGTCAATGGCAAGATAGTATTTCATATCTCACACCTTCCTTTGTAATTATTTAATAGAATGTGCTACCTTTATAATAACATATATACTCATATTGCACAAGGCACAAAATTACACTAAAAACTGTCTTAATTTAATATTTCTATTGATTTTTCGGCTTTGATATGTTAAAATTAGGTCATAAAAGTGAAAGGAGCGCTTATGGAAAAATATCTGCTCGAAAGACTCTCCCGCGAGAGCGAGGAGGAGGCAGGCATAAAAAAGGGTGAGGAGCTCAACCGCAAGATATATTCCTCGGGCGAGGACTTCATAGTCAGCGAGGCGCGGCTGTTCGGCAGGGAGAGTGACATCAGCGTCAGAACTCACACGAGGTACGTCGACTTCCCCGAGCACAGGCACAGCTACGTGGAGATGATGATAGTTCTCGGTGGCTCTATAACCCACAGAGTAAAGGACGAGGTCATAAAGCTCTCCGAGGGTGAGATACTCATAATGAACAGACATATCTCCCACTCTATAGAGCGCTCGGGCAAGGACGATATCGGTGTCAACGTGATTATGTCGGACAGATTTATCGCCACGATGGCAAACGAGCTCTCGGGCACGGTCTTTGCCTCTCTGATAAAGGAAAACGCCAAGGCGGACGGTGAACCGATGTACCTGTATTTTCACACGGGTGGCTCGGGACGGATTGAAAACGTCATAGAGAATCTCTTGTTTGACTTGACCGATGAAGCCCCTGAAATGTCGGTTATGTCCCGTACCGTGTCGCTTTTACTCAGCTATTTGTCGCTCGGCAGCTCCGAGCTTTTGATAAGCGGAAGCGTCCCCTGCGACAAGGAGAGCGTAAGGCGGCGCGAGATAGTCTCATACGTGAAGAACAACTACCGCACGGCAACGCTCGAGGAGCTTGGGAAAAGGCTCTACGTTTCCACCCCCTACCTCTCGAGGCTGGTGAAGGAATACTTCGGCAAGACCTTCAAGGAAATGGTGGTAGACGAGAGAATGGAGATGGCGCACACGCTGTTCACCACCTCGCACCTAGCTATCGGCGACGTGATAAGGAGCGTGGGATACGAGAACGAGTCCTATTTTCACAGAGAGTTCAAGAAGCGTTATAAAATGACACCTCTCGCATTAAGAAAAAGCGTCAAAATACCTCTTTCGACTTGACAAATAATTTAAATGTGATAAAATATTTAATGGAATAATATACGGGCTGCGCGCCCGTGACAAAATATCATCCCCATTGGAGGAAATATGAACGTTATAATAGTCGGCTGCGGTCAGGTCGGACAAACCCTGGCGGAGCAGCTCATAGACTCCGGCAATAACGTAACCGTCATAGACACGGTATACGAAAACGTCAAGGCACTCACCGACAGAGTCGACGCGCTCGGCATAGTCGGCAACGGTGCTTCGCACACCACGCTTGACGAGGCAGACGTGCAGAACGCGGATCTCTTGATTGCGGTAACAAACTCGGACGAGCTTAACCTGCTCTGCTGTACCGTAGCTAAGAAGTCGAGCGACTGTAAGGTTATCGCCAGAGTAAGAAACCACGAATACAACGCGGAGGCGGAATTCTTGAAAACCGAGCTCGGACTCGCTATGGTCATCAACCCCGAGTACGTAGCCGCAGAGGAGATAGCGAGAGTTCTCCGATTCCCCTCGGCAATCAGTATTGAGACCTTCGGCAAGGGACTCGTCGAGCTGATAAAATTCAAGCTCCCCGAGGACAGCGCGATGGTGGGAATGTCCGTGCGCGAGGTTATGGGCAAGTTCAAGAGCGACGTGCTCTTCGCTACCGTTGAGCGCGGTGACAAGGCATACATAGTAAACGGAAGCTTCGTATTCGAGGGCAGAGATATAATCTCTGTTATCACGACACGCGAGGGGGCGAACGACTTCTTCCAGACCATCGGCTTCAAGACCCAGGCGGCGAGAAGCGCTATGATAGTCGGCTCGGGAGAGATAACACACTACCTCTGCTCGATGTTCAAGAAATCGCAGCTCAACATCAAGGTCATTGAGAAGGATTACGCGCTCTGCGAGGAGATGAGTGAGGCATTCCCACACATCACCGTCGTACACGGCAACACCTCTAACCAGGAGATAATGGCGGAGGAGGGTCTTGGCAGAGTGGGGGCATTCCTGGCTCTCTCCGACTCCGACGAGGAGAACATACTCCTCTCGCTCTACGCCAAGTCCAAGACCAAGGGTAAGGTCGTCACCAAGATGAAGCGTGTCGACTACGGCGACGTTATGGACAAGCTCGATCTCGATACCGTTATCTACCCGAAGAACATCGTATCCGATATGATCATACGCTACGTGCGCTCGATGAAGAACACTCGCGGAAGCAATATGGAGACTCTCTACAACGTCATCAAGGGCGAGGTTGAGGCATCCGAGTTCGTCATCAGAAAAAATTCTCCCATTATCGGAACGCAGATATCTAAGCTGAAGTTCAAGAAGAACGTGCTGATAGCGGCAATTCTGCGCGACGGCAACGTCATTATCCCGCGTGGCTACGACACCGTAGAGTTCGGCGACGCGGTAGTAGTTGTATCCAAGGTTACAGGATTGCACGACATTACAGATATTCTCGAATAACCTACTTTTTGACTAGTTTTATTTACAATATTCGTTGAAAGGCAACTTTATCTATGAATTATAAGATGATAAGGTACACACTGGGAGTCATTCTGCTCTTTGAGGCAGGCTTCTTCCTCGTGCCTATGATTACGGCTGTGTGCTATTCGGAGTGGCGCGCCTTCATAGCGACGGCAGCGGTTGCGCTCGTTGCGCTCGGCGTTGCCCTGCCCTTCGTATGCAGAAAGCCGAAGAACACGCGACTTTTCGCCAAGGACGGCTTCGTTATAGTGGCTCTGTCCTGGATTATGCTCTCTGCGGTGGGTGCTCTGCCCTTCGTATTCTCGGGAGCGATACCGAATTACATAGACGCCTTTTTTGAGACCGTATCCGGCTTCACCACCACGGGCTCGAGCATCATCCCCTCGGTTGAGGACATACCGAAGTCTATGCTGATGTGGCGTTCCTTCACCAACTGGGTCGGCGGTATGGGAGTCCTGGTATTCGTCATGGCTGTCCTTCCTCTCTCGGGCGCGAGAAATATGCACATTATGCGCGCGGAGTCTCCCGGCCCCGACGTATCGAAGCTTGTACCGAGAGTCAAGAGAACGGCTATAATTCTCTATCTCATATACATAGCCCTGACGGTTATCACCTTCCTCTTCCTTCTGGCGGATCCGGGCTCCTCGGTATTTGAGGATATAAACACTGCGCTCGCTACGGCGGGAACAGGCGGCTTCGGCTTCAAGAACGATTCTATGTACTCCTTTTCGTCCTACTTCCAGGTCGTAGTCACGATAGCTATGCTCTTCTTCTCGATAAACTTCAACTCCTACTACCTTATACTCAGAAAGAAGTTCAAGGAAGCGTTCAACACCGAGGTTCTCGTATTTCTCGGAATAGTTTTGGCGGCAATTACCATAATTACTATAGACGTTATGCAGAACGACTCGCTCGTATCTCCCACGGGTGAGCCTATAGAGACCACCTTCTTCGGTGCGCTGAAGCACGTAGCGTTCACGGTTTCAACGATAATTTCCACCTCGGGCTTCTCGACCGTTGACTTCCAGCACTGGTCGGCGCTCTCACACCTCGTGCTCATTCTCCTTATGTTCATAGGTGCGTGTGCAGGCTCGACAGCCGGCGGCTTCAAGGTCTCGAGAGTCGTGATACTCTTCAAGGCTATGATTCGCGAGTTCGGCAACCTTATACACCCCAACCGTGTCAAGAAGATAACGATAGACGACAAGCCCCTCGAGGATGAGACGGTGCGCTCGGTGCTCACCTACCTTGCTACCTACGTCTTTATCTTCTTCGGCTCTCTGTTGCTCCTATCGATAGATCAGGCTATCTTCAACCCTGCGGAAAACACCTTCTTAACCAACTTCTCGGCGATCGCATGCACCTTCAATAACATCGGTCCCGGTCTTGAGTTCGTAGGTCCTACGCAGAACTTTGCAGACTTCTCTGTATTTGGCAAGCTTATTCTCTCGTTTAACATGCTCGCGGGCAGACTTGAGCTGTTCCCGCTTCTCATCCTCTTCACTCCATCAACGTGGAAAAAGTAAACAGTGAAAGGTAACTCTTATGGAAACAAAACTTACTAAAAAATACGGTCTTTTCACCGCTATATGTATGGTGGCGGGAATAGTTATCGGCTCGGGCGTATTCTTCAAGGCGACCCCCGTCTTTAAAAACAACGGCGGAAATATGCTGATGAGCTTACTCACGGTTGCGGTGGTCGGAATAATGATGACGATCTGCGCCTACACCTTCTCCATATTAGCCGGGCGATACTCCAAGGTCAACGGAATGGTTGACTACGCTGAGGAGACCTGCGGCACCTTCCACGCCTACACTATGGGCTGGTTTATCTCGGTTATATACTATCCGATAATCGCCTCTACCCTAGCGTGGGTGTCGGCTAACTACACCGTCTCGCTCTTCGGCATAGAATCGGAAAATGCGAGACTCTTAATAACGCTCGGCTATCTTGTCGGATCGTTCGTGCTCAATATTTTAGCTCCGAGAATCTCGGGCAAATTTCAGATATCCACTACGATAATCAAGCTTATACCACTGGTCGTGATGATTTTCGCGGGCACCGCGGCGGGACTCATAAACGGTCAGACTCTCGAGAACCTCACGGCTGACACCTCGGCTATGGTATCCTCGGGCGGTACGGGCTTCCTCGGCGCTGTCGTGGCATTCGCCTTCGCTTACGAGGGCTGGATAATAGCGACCTGTATCAACGCGGAGCTCAACGACGCGAAGAAAAACCTGCCCCGCGCACTCATTATCGGTACATTCCTCGTTATAGCGGTATACGTCACCTATTTCCTCGGTATTGCGAGCGTGCTCTCGACAGAAGAAATCGTATCGGCGGGTGACAATCTGCCGAAAATAGCCTTTACCTCACTCTTTGGCGGCAACGAGATATTCGGCACGGTTATATACGTGTTCATCATCATATCCTGCCTTGGCACGATGAACGGCGTTATGCTCGCTACCTGCCGCGGCCTCTATTCCCTGGCAGTACGTGATCAGGGCCCCGCACCGAAAAAGCTCGTAAGGCTTGACGAAAAGACCAATATGCCGATAGTCTCATCCCTCATAGGCTTCGCTATTTCTCTTATATGGATGCTGCAGTGGGAATTCGGCCTCATAAGAGGAAAGCTCCCCGCGATAATCTCCTTCGAGAACGACGAGTTGCCCATTATAACCCTCTACGCGCTCTATATTCCCATATTTGTGAATATGATGATAAAGTGCAAGGACCTCTCCCCCGTAAAGCGTTTTGTACTTCCCTCGCTCTCGATATGCTCCTGTCTGTTTATGATATTCTCCGCATTTATGGCGTACAAGATAGATGCTATATACTACCTCATCATCTTTACCGCGATAATGCTCGTGGGACTCTTGTTCTACAGAGACAATAAGGGACGCAGCGTAGCATATAAATTCTTCTACAAATGATTAACAAGCAAAAAAGACCTTGCGGCGAGCAAGGTCTTTTTTTATATCCGAAGACGGAAAGCTTTATTTTACATCGTAGCCTGCCGAGGCGATAGCAGAGACGCAGGCATCGGTCACGTCCTTCGTCATCTCGACGACTACGGTACCCGCGGTGTGGCTGGGAGTCGCGAGAGTAACGCCCTCTATCTCCTCGCACGCACGCTTAACACGCGCCTCACAGTGAGGACACATCATACCGTCTACGTTTATTGTAACAGTCATTGTTTTATTCTCCTTTGTTTCATTATTCTCGTCTGATTTTTCGCACGTGGCGGCACCTTTGCGCCTCGGACGCCAGAAATTCAGCCTTAAGGCGTTGGTAACGACCGAGAAGCTCGAAAGGCTCATCATCGCCGCGCCGAGCATGGGGTTAAGTGCCAAACCGAAGAGTCCCGCAGCAAGAGGTATTCCAAGACAGTTGTAGATAAATGCCCAGAATAGATTCTCACGTATATTGGTGAGTGTGGCGCGGCCTATGCCGATGGCGTCCGCAACCTCGGAGAGCCCCTTGCCCATAACGACAACGTCGGCACTCTCCACGGCTATGTCCGTTCCGCGTCCGATAGCTATTCCGACGTCGGCGCGAGTGAGGGCGGGAGCATCGTTGATACCGTCTCCGACCATGGCCACACGCCCCGAGCCTTGAAGCTCGCGTATGACCGACTCCTTCCCGTCGGGGAGAACACCCGCTATTACCTCGTCGATACCGACGCTCGCGGCAACCGCACGGGCACATCTCTCGTTGTCACCGCTGAGCATTATGACACGCAATCCCATAGAATAAAGTCGGGATATACTCTCTAAGGCATCTGATTTGACCGTATCGGATACGGCTATCATACCTATATATTTTCCGCCAAAAATGAACACGAGTGGGGTCTTTCCCTCCTCGGAGAGTCTCTCGGCATCAGCCACGGGAAGCGTGTCGCCTATCAGCTCCTCGGCATAGGATAGGCTTACGCCAAGGACGGGCGAGCCGTCGATAACACCACTGACACCTCTGCCGCCGAGCGCCTCAAAATCAGTGAGCTCCTGTGACTCTATGCCCATCTCCCTCGCATAATCGACCACGGCACGCGCAAGCGGATGCTCACTGTGCGACTCCAGCGAATAGGCAACCGAGATGAGTCTTTTCTTATCAACACCGTGGGACGTGATAACGTCTGTGACTCTCGGCGCCCCCTCGGTTACGGTGCCCGTCTTATCGAGTACAACGCACTTAACTCTGCCGCTTACCTCTAGTGCCGTTGCATTCTTGAAGAGAACACCGCGCCTTGCTCCTACACCCGAGCCAACCATAATAGCCACGGGGGTGGCAAGTCCGAGGGCACACGGACAGCTTATAACAAGCACGGAAATACCACGCGCTATCGCAAATCCGACCTCACGTCCCGCTATCAGCCAACCGATGAAGGTAAAAAGGGCAACAGACATAACCGCAGGCACAAACACGGCGGAGACCCTGTCGGCGAGCTTGGCAATCGGAGCCTTCGAGCCCGACGCCTCCTTAACCATATTAATGATAGCAGAAAGAACAGTTCCCTCACCGACCTTGGTCGCTTTTATTCTGATATACCCGGAGGTATTCATAGTTCCGCCGTACACCGAGTCACCAAGGGAGACGTCACGCGGAAGCGACTCACCTGTGAGCATAGACTCGTCGGTTGCGCTCGAGCCGTAAATTATCTCTCCGTCGGTCGGTATGCTCTCACCGGGGCGTACCGCAAGCACGTCACCGACCTTGATATCGTCGATGGAAATCACACGCTCCTCACCGTCCGTGATGAGAGTGGCGTTCTTTCCCTTCAGGCTTATAAGACTTTTGAGAGCATCGGTGGTCTTGCCCTTAGCACGCGACTCGAGCATCTTGCCGAGTGTTATCAGGGCGAGTATCATAGCCGCAGACTCAAAGTAAAATTCGTGAAGATAATGTCCTCCGTCGCCGCCCGAAGCAACGTCGAAGCTCATAGCTATCAGCATAGCGAAGCTGTAGCCGAAGGACGCAAGAGAGCCGAGCGAGACGAGGGTATCCATGTTGGGCGAGAGTCCGACAAGAGCCTTTGCGCCGCTTATGAAGAATCGCTGATTTATAAACATCACACAGAGTGATATCAGCATTTGTATTATACCGTTGGCAATAGGGTTGGTCTCAAACCACTCGGGTGTGGGTATGCCGAGCATATGACCCATCGAGAAGTACATCAAAACGGCAACGAGGCCGAGCGAGATAAAGAGCCTTGCAATAAGTCCGCGCGTCTCGGAATCCACCCGTCCGTCCCTTGTGTCGGCAGTGCTCGGCTTATCCGACTCTATACCGTAGCCGATAGCAACGACAGCCTCGGTTATCTCCTCGTCGGTAGCCGCGCCATCTACCGACATATCGCCCGTAAGAAGGTTTACCGAGCAGGACTCCACGCCCTCGAGCGCACCGACCGTTCTCTCGACCCTTGCCGAGCAGGCGGCGCAGCTCATACCCGTGACCTTGTATTTGCGTATCATTTCATAAACCTTGAGATGACCTCGACAAGCTCGTCGAGCACCTCGTCCTTTCCTTCTATTATATCATCCTTGACACAGGTCTTGAGATGAGTCTCAAGGAGCACACGCGAGAACGCGGTGAGTGCCGAGGAAACCGCCGACACCTGCGTTAGAATATCAACACAGTAGGCATCGCGCTCCACCATGCCCGATATGCCGCGTACCTGCCCCTCAATCCTCTTGAGACGGTTGAGAAGAGCCGCGCGCTCCTCGGTGTCTCGTATCTTACCCGCGTGGCAAGCGGGACACTTATTTTCCTTCATATTAATCCCCTTTTCTTATTTTCGGCAAGTCTATTTTGTGCCTCGCCGACATCTTACACTATTATTATATACCCCTATGGGGTATTTGTCAAGTGCCTATAATAAAAAGAGAGAACAAATCGGTCTTATCCGAAATGTCCTCTCTTTTTGTTATATCAGATGTTCACTAAGCGCTTCCCATCAAGGATAACACGCAAATTACGGGTTTGTTTGTAAATAAATGTTATGATTTAAAGCTTAAAACAAGGTCGTAGTTGTATGGCAGCGCAATAAAGTCAACGCTTTGGAATTTGTCACTCACCTTCACGTCCTTGGTGTACTTCGCTATCTCTCTGTCGTAGAGATAGTCTGCGGCATCGCTGTAGAAATCCGCAAAGAACATACTGTTAGTGCCCAAGGCGTAGGCGAACGCCTCCCTCTCACACTTATAGATGAAGCACACGCCCCACTCGGTGTCCACGCGGGCATACTCGCCCTCCTTCATACCGAGCGCTGACTTAACGACGTCGGGATATGCCAAGGAGAGATTGTAGGTATGGCGCGAGGTGGGCGCGAGGTAATATCCGCCCTTGACGTTCATCCCGTCCTTTTTAGACTCGGAAAGAAGATAGGTATCAAACCTGCTCTCGGTCATCTCTTTAGCCGTGATAAGCGCATCAATCTCGGCTATCCCGGCCTCTATTTCGGCACGCTCACCGTCGGTATAATCTATGAGCTCATCCTTGCCCATCTCCTCGTTCTTCACGTAGTGATCACGGGTTCTGATGAAGATAAGCTTTGCGCGGGTGTAAGTCGAGAAGAATTCGTTACACTCCTCGGCAAATCCGCCGCCTGCGAGCGCCGCGCCGTCAAATCCGAAAATCACGCTCTGCGACATCTCGTATTTGTATATGAGATGCGCCGCCTTCTCGAAATCGGCGTAGTCAAACCCCATAGACTCGGTGAGCTCGTTGAACTGTGACTTGCTGTTACCCGCCTTGTAGTCGAGTATCTCCGCTGTCGCATTCTTTATGCTTTCCTTGTCAGCCTTCGTGAGTGAGGTGTTCTTGTCAAAGAGATAGCTGCCGACAAGAACACGTCTTATATATTCCTCCGTACCCGATCTTAGCATCAGACCGTAGGTGGTATTCTCCCCCTCGGGAGATGATGCCCAGAACTCGGGCGTATCCTCGACCTCGACTCCTCTTGAGGCAAGCGAGGTCATAAGGTTGTATTTCGCAACCGAGGCGAGATAATTCGCCACGGATAGGCTCACGGTCGCGCCATTGTAGCTCATGGCGGCACGGTTTGCCCTTATTATACTGACGGTGCCGAGCACAATGCCGAACAGGAGCACAAGTCCGATAAATACCGATACCGATATTATTATCAGACGCTTGCTCCTCTCGCGTGTAGAGCCGTCAGTGCCTTTGTTGGTTTTCTTTTCTTTCATCTTATACCTTCTTATTCCCCGTCCGACTGTGATGCCGCATACTCGGTCATTATCCGCGCGGCAACCTCGGTCGGGTCCTCATCCTTCCTGAGTCTGTAGATTACAAGCGGTGAGCCCACACCGACGAAGGACAGGCTCTTGTTCCTCGCAAACAGCTCCGCCCATACGACAAGGTCGGGCTTGTCGGTGACGAACACCAGCCTTCCGTCCTTGTGCTCTATCTTTTTTATTTTCGCCTTTTCGGCAAGCGCCTTGGCGAGAGCTACGTTCATAAGCCTTACGGTAGGTCTCGGCGGCTCACCGAAGCGGTCGGTAAACTCATCGTACAGATCATTCTTCTCATCCTCCGACTCTATGAAGGATATCTTCTTATACATTTCCATTCTTGTGGCAGAAGATCTGATATAGCTCTCGGGAATGTGCGCCGAGATGCTGATGACAATCTGCGACTCAAATTTCTCCTCTTGCGCCTCTCCTCGCTCTTCAAGCACCGCCTCGTTAAGAAGCTTGATGTAGAGGTCGTAGCCGACGCTCTCGATGTAGCCGTGCTGCTCTGCGCCGAGCAGATTTCCTGCGCCGCGTATCTCGAGGTCTCTGAGGGCAATCTTGAAGCCTGCGCCAAACTCCGCAAACTCGCGTATTGCCTCGAGCCTCTTTTCGGCTACCTCGGTGAGTGATTTTCCGCGCCTGTATGTGAAATATGCGTATGCCTGTCTCTCGCTTCTGCCTACACGTCCCCTTATCTGATGGAGCTGTGAGAGTCCGAAGCGGTCGGCGTTCTCTATAACAAGGGTGTTGGCATTGGGAAGATCCACGCCCGTCTCGACGATGGTGGTGCAGACGAGAATATCTATCTCGCCCCTGACAAGGCTCTGCCAGATATCCTCGAGCTCCTCCTTATCCATCTGTCCGTGAGCGTAGGTTACTCTCGCATCGGGCAATGCCGCGGCAATACGCCCCGCTATAAGATCTATGTGCTCTATCTGGTTGTAAAGATACAAGACCTGTCCGCCTCGGTCAACCTCGCGCCTTAAGGCGTCGTATATTATTTCCTCGTCGTGCTCGAGCACGTAGGTCTGTACGGGGCGTCTTTCACCCGGTGCCTCGTCAAGCACGGAGATATCGTTTATTCCGCTCATCGACATATTGAGAGTTCTCGGTATGGGAGTTGCCGAGAGCATAAGCGTGTCGACGTTCTTCGCCATTTGTCTGAGCTTTTCCTTCTGCACCACTCCAAATCTCTGCTCCTCGTCAATGATGAGAAGTCCGAGATCGTGAAATTCGACGCCCGAGGACAGCATAGCGTGCGTTCCTATGAGCAGATCGACGGAGCCCTTCTTGACTCTCGCTATAATATCCCTTCTCTCCTTCGGCTTTCTGAAGCGGGAGAGCATCTCAACGCTTACGGCATAGCCGCGCATACGTGAGAGAGCCGTCTGATAGTGCTGAAGCGCAAGTATGGTGGTGGGAACGAGTATAGCCACCTGCTTGCCGCCGAGAATTGCCTTAAATGCCGCACGGAGTGCCACCTCTGTCTTGCCGAAGCCTACGTCTCCGCACAAAAGTCTGTTCATCGGAACAGGCTTCATCATATCCGCCTTTATCTCGTTTATGGCGATTATCTGCGACTCGGTCTCCTCGTACTCGAACTCGGCATCGAACTCGTCCTCGAGCTCCGAGGTGTCGGGGAAGGCAAAGCCGGGCGTTCTCTGCCTCTTTGCATACAGCTCGATAAGGCTCTTGGCAATATCCCTTACAGCCGCCTTGGTGCGGCTCTTGGTACGTGTCCACTCCTTGCCACCCATGTGCGAGAGCTTGACCGTGCCGTTTTTATCACGCTCACCGATATATTTGCCTATCATTTCAAGGCGATCACAGGGCACGAAGAGCTTATCCGTGCCTGCGTATTTTATGGTTATATAGTCCTTTGTGACTCCGTCGATGGTGACGGTCTCGATACCCTCGAAAAGTCCAATACCGTAATTGGCGTGAACAACGTAATCACCCACCGAGAGGTCGGCGTGGCTCATTATCTTTTTGCCTGCTCCTCCGACACGCTTAAGCACTCTCTGCTGACGGCGTCTTGCCATTATGGCGCGCCCCTTGTCCTCCTCCATCGAGAGAACGGCAATCTTCGGTCCGATAAGGTCAAAGCCCTCGCCCGAGCCGACCGTGACGTATATAGAGCCTCCCGTAGCCGTGGATAGGTCAATATCCGAGAGCGATGAGGACGTGTATGCGGCAATACCGCTATCGTAAAGTGCCGAGGCAAGTGACTCCGCGCCCTGCTTATTCTGGCAGAGTATAACTACTCGGTAGAGTCCCTTGCGGTAGCTTGCGATATCCTCATAAAGCATAGAGGCGTTGCCCGCACCGCCGTATGAGACTGTGCGCCTTGTACGGAAGCCGAAAAGCCCGGAGAGCTTCATCGTGCCGACGCCGCCCGCGAAGGGGTTGACGTGTACGGCAAGCGAGCCCTCAATATATGAGAGAAAGTCCGCAAAAGAGGCAGAGTAAGTTGCGGCTCTTGCGCTGACAGCTCCAAGCGAGATCATCCCCGCCCTATCGTCATCAAGACGTCTGACGAAGTTCTCCGCATTTTCTTTGCAGGCGTTTGTACCGTCAACAAGGATAACAGAGCCCTTTAAGTAGTCAAAAAGACAAGTTTTGTTTTCATATATAAGCCCAAGATATTTATCTCGGAAGTTCATCTCAAGCGAGGAAGATGCTATCTCGCCCTCTCTTTTAAGCTTCACGCGCATCTCGTCGGAGATGTCGGGAGATGATAAGAGCCTTGCTATCTCACGCGATATACGCTCTCTTGCCGCGGTATCGACGACTATCTCCTTGGCGGGCAGGATAACTGACCTTGTGATAACCTCCTCCGCCCTCTGCGTCAGTGGATCAAAGCTGACTAGGCGGTCAACCTCGTCACCGAAGAACTCGACTCTGGTAGGAAGGAGAGCCTCCGCGCCAAAGAAGTCTATAATGCCGCCGCGACGGGAGAACTGCCCCCTGCTCTCTACACTCTCAACGTGTGAGAAGCCCATAGCCGTAAGGCGTTCTGCCACACTCTCCGGCGATATTTCATCACCGAGTCCGATAACGAGCGATAAACTGTCAAGAGTCTCCATCGGCATAGTATACTGAAGCGCGGCACGGGGCGTGGTCACGACAACATCGCAGTTATGTGAAAGGATCGCAGAAAGCACCTCAAGCCTCTCCCGATCGACGTCGTGAGAGGCAGAAATGTTATTAAATACAAGCTCGCGCGGCTTATACTCAAGCGCGCGAAGTCCTGCGGAGACGAGCTGCGCTGTCATATCTCTCCGCGCTCCGTCATCTCCGACGAGGAAAAGGCAAGGCGCACCGCTGATACGCACCGCCTCGCACGCCGCCTCGGTCAGAAATGCCGTAGCGGCTCCTCCCGCAAGTCCGTTAACCACTATGGGAAGCGGCTCCCCCTTGCGAAAGCTTTCTTCAAGACAGAGTGTAAATGCCTTATACTCTCTGTCGAAACGAATAAGCTCTGATATTTTCATTCTATCTCCGTTTAAGAGATTAATTATTTGGAATATCTCTGCATAGCGTCGTCTATCTTGCCGCCGACTATCAGAAGAGATGCGGAATAGACGTCACCGAGTCTTGCGGTAAGAAGCTCCTCTGCCTCCTTCGGCATCCTGCCGAGCACCCAATCCGCAAGATCGTAGTCGGGGCGCGGCTTCTTGCCTACGCCTATCTTGACTCTTGGGAAATCCTCCGAGCCAAGATGCTCGATAATGCTCTTAAGACCGTTGTGACCTCCGGCAGAGCCCTTGCGTCGTATTCTTATAATACCCGGATCAAAGCTGATTTCATCGTGTAAAACAAGCACACGCTCGGGGGGTATCTTGTAAAACGATGCCGCCTCGGCTATCGCCATGCCCGAGTTGTTCATATATGTCTCGGGCTTCATAAGAAGCACTCTGACGCCCTCGATATCAGCCTCACCGACGAGTGAATGGAACTTGGCACGGTCTATTTTCACACCGAGCTTTTCCGCGGTGTAATCTATTGCCATAAAGCCCGCATTGTGACGTGTCGAGGCATACTTTGCGCCGGGGTTGCCAAGACCCGCTATAATGAAGCTTATGGGAGCTGTCGAGGTCTTTTTTTCTATTTTCTTGAATAAATCGAATATGTTGCTCAAGCGTTTTCCTCTCTCTCCATCTCGTCAAGGACTCTCATCCACTCTGCCGCCGATGCATCAGAGGGCATACGCAGATCTCCGCGAGGAGATACGGATATATCGCTCACCTTCGGTCCGTCGGGCAGGCAGGAGCGCTTGAACTGCTGACTGAAGAAGCGGCGCAGGAACACGCGCAACCAGCCAAGAATTACCTTATTTTCATACACGCCCCTAAAGCTGAGCTTGGCAAGACGGTAAACCTTCCTCGGATCGAAGCCATACTTGAGAGTATAGTAGAGGAAGTAATCGTGCAGCTCGTACGGGCCGACGAGCGACTCGGTGCACTGCGATATCTCACCGTCACGGGGAGGAAGAAGCTCGGGCGAGACGGGAGTTGCGAGAATATCCTCAAGAATACGAGAGACGCGCGCGTTGCCCTTCTCCTTTGCATCCTTTGAATAGAACTCAACGAGCTGTCTTACCATAGTTTTGGGCACGGAGCCGTTGACAGCGTACATAGACATGTGATCTCCGTTATAGGTAGCCCAGCCGAGCACAAGCTCGGAGAGGTCGCCCGTACCGATGACAAGACCGCCAACCGAGTTGGCTATATCCATAAGCACCTGCGTTCTTTCTCTCGCCTGCGCGTTTTCATAGGTAACGTCGGTGGTGACGCCGTCGTGTCCTATATCCTTAAGGTGCTGTGTAACACTCTTCTTAATATCTACCGTTCTGAAGCTGATGCCGAGAGCCTCGGAGAGCTTCTCCGCATTGGAACGTGTTCTCTTGGTGGTGCCGAAGCAAGGCATTGTAACGCCGATAATGCTCTTTCTGTCAA
>JAEIGA010007968.1_pt1 | contig 16067 bp, 10 predicted proteins | sample 9270691 | NCBI WGS metagenome assembly JAEIGA01 (sample SAMN17057246, study PRJNA624740) | gut metagenome | biome: biome; isolation source: fecal sample | host: Bos grunniens | place: China: Xizang | collected 2019
AAGTCCGCATCCTGTTCCTGCATGGTAGTACTGATAATTGTCTACATATGCGGTACAGTATAACTTTACACATATATGACATTTCAAGACTATATTAAGAAAAGCTGTTGACTTATACGAACGGTTGTTCTATTATGGGGGCACAGCGACGGGCTGCGACCCGGTCGGCGACGGATAACGAGAAGGAATTTCGAAAGGAAAACGGGCAAGACAGGTGAGGGTGAGTTATCGTGACGAATTGGGGGCGCGGCAGGCACAGGCGGTGCGGGAGGAGTACTACGGCGGTGCGTACGGCTGTCCGGGAGAATACTTCCGCGGCGCGCCGGCAAGAGATTGCCGCAGCATAAGACGCAGAATGTGTGAGGAATGCTGGAGCGGAATTTATCAGAGCGAGGAGTGGATACCATATGAAAAACGCGACGAATAAGCTGTGTGATGTGGTGGATTTTCTGGAGTCGGCCGAAGCGGCAGTTCTTGAAGTGAAGCGGCTGCACAGACGACTGGACGAGTTGAAGGCGCGGCGCGATCAGCTGCAGATACAAAAAGGGGCGGTGGCGCGCAGGATCGCGCAGCGCCTTGCTGATGAGCAGGCTCGTGAGCTGGCAGTGGTCGGGACAGAGGCTGAACGCAACAAAGCTATTGCCGAGGTATCGAAGAAAATATCCGACAAGGCTAAAGAAGGTACCAACTACGAAGCCACTGTAAAGAGCATGTTCAACGGAAACCAATTTTTCTTGTTTGTACACAATATTTACAAAGACGTGCGTTTGGTAGGCGCTCCTCCTTCATCGATGGGTAAGTTCGGTGGCGATACCGACAACTGGATGTGGCCACGCCATACTGCCGACTTCTCAATGTTCCGTATCTACACTGCTCCCGATGGCTCACCGGCCGAATACTCCAAAGATAATGTGCCTTTGAAACCTAAACATCACCTACCTATCAACATCAAAGGTGTGGAAGAGAACGACTTTGCTATGATTATGGGTTTCCCCGGTACTACCAACCGTTTTGTAACTTCCTATGGCCTTGAAGAAGTGATGGACATCACCAACAAGCTACGCTACGAAATACGAACCCAAAAGATTAACGTATGGAAGGCTGCCATGAACGCCGACCAAGCCGTAAAGATTAAATACGCTTCCAAATACGCCAGCTGCTCAAACTATTGGAAATACTCCAACGAACAAAACAAGGCTCTTAAGGCTTTGAATACCATTGGTGTGAAGCAAGATATAGAACGTCGCTACAACGAATGGGCTAAAGGTAAAGATGCTAAATATCAAAACGTACTATCGGAAATAGAAAAGATGGTGAAAGCCCGCAAGCCCTATATGGCTGCTCGCACCTACTTGGCCGAAGGTTTATTGAGCGGTCCCGAGTTGCCTATGCAAGCTTTCGGTATATACAATATGCTGGTACAAGCCGAAGAACAAACTTCGCTTCAAGACAAACAAGCCATGTTGGACGAAATAATGAAAGAAGTGAAAACCTTCTACAAAGATTACGACCAAAACCTTGAAGAAAAGACTATTGCCACAATGTTTGAATACGTTTTCAAAAACATTGAACCGGAATATTGCCCCGAATTTCTTGCCGAAATAAACAAGAAATATAAAGGCAACTTTGCCAAATATGCTGCCGACGCTATGAAAAAATCGGTGTTTGCCAACGAAGAAACCATTACTAAATTCTTGGCAAAACCAAACTTGAAAAAGCTTGCCAAGGACCCAATGGTAGTAGCAGGTTTGGGTGCTTATATGGACTATATGGCTGTATCAAAGAAAATTAAAAATGCAGCTCCCGATATGAACAGAATGCAACGCTTGTTTGTTTACGGTCTGCTAGACATGAACGGCAATAAACCTATCGCTCCTGATGCAAACAGCACTATACGTTGTACTTACGGTAACTGCTTGAGCTACGAACCTCGCGACGGCGTATATTACAGCTACTACACAACCCTCGACGGTGTGATGGAAAAAGAAGACCCGATGAACCCCGAATTTATAGTTCCCGCAAAATTGAAAGAACTTTGGGCTGCTAAGGATTACGGCCGCTATGCCAACAAGAAGGGTGAATTGCCAACCTGCTTCATTACCAACAACGACATTACCGGCGGCAACAGCGGTAGCCCCGTTATGAACGCCGAAGGTCATTTGATAGGCTTGGCTTTCGATGGTAACAGCGAAGCTATGAGCGGCGACATTGATTTTGAAGAAAATATGCAACGTTGTATCAACCTCGACGTTCGTTATATGCTTTTCATAATCGACAAGTTTGCAGGTGCAAAAAATCTTATCAACGAAATGACTATCGTGGAATAACGCAATGCCGGTTTGCTGATAATATATAAAATAGAGACGCAATAGATTGCGTCTCTATTTTTTTTACCCTCATAGCTATAGTAATATCCTGCCAACAAAGAGTCGGTTTTTATCAGTATATCTTATTGATTTGAATTGCAAAAATACCCCCCTATATAACGTGGCAGAGACATGTAAAATCAATCGCCAGAAATCCACCGTGTGGTAGAGATACGCCGCGGCACGTTTCTACATCGGGGTTGTTTCATCGAGGCGTATAATATATTATATATATGTAGGGGATATAAATCCACCGTTATCCGCTGTCCACCTTCTGTCGTCAAAAAATATCCATTGAAAACCAACGATATATCAGTAGAGTTCCAATATATATATTATCGCCGTAATATATATATGTTAGAGTCGCTAAGATATATATGTTACGGCGACGAGTATATTTCGCACCATATATATACCCGTTGGTTGGACTAAAATTCCCGAATATTTTGCATGAACATATAATTTCAGGCAATTTCTAAAATATCACAATCAGTGAAATAAATTTATATCACGAGATACATTTATCTACATAACGTAGTAGCCTCATCAGCATCGGGAGGAATTATCAGTTACATGGCGATGAATTTTGAAACGATATACCGGCTGTTGTTCAATGGTATATCATCATACTCGAAACACCCTACTATGGAATAATTGTGAATATATATATGATTTAATTCATCCAATAGGTTGGTAATTATTAGTTAGATGAATACAATTGTTAGGTGATTATATTGACAAATAGCTACTAGCTATTTGGACACTTTATATACTAAAATTGCACTTTTTCAGTTATTGTGTTCGACAAAAACAGGAAAAAATGAATACTGAATTGGAACAATTTGACAGACTATCAAATATATTGGACGAACTTAGGGAAAAATGTCCGTGGGATAAAAAGCAGACTATCGACAGCCTTCGCTACCTTACTATCGAGGAGGTTTACGAGCTGAGCGATGCCATCGTGGAACGGCAGTACGACGAGGTGAAGAAGGAGCTTGGAGATATACTTATGCACATTCTTTTTTACGCCAAGATAGCTGCCGACGAGCATCTCTTCAACCTTACGGATGTGCTTGAGGCTATTTGCGAAAAGCTGATACGTCGCCACCCTCATATTTATGGCGAGGCTGTGGCCGATGATGTCGAGGCTGTGAAGCAGAATTGGGAAAAAATAAAAATGACGGAGGGACGGACCTCGGTACTGGACGGGGTGCCAAACTCGTTGCCGGCCATGGTGAAGGCGGTGCGTATGCAGGAGAAAGCCCGTGGAATAGGCTTTGACTGGGACAACGCCGACCAGGTGAAGGACAAGGTGGTGGAAGAGTGGAACGAACTGAAGGACGAGCTGGCCAAGGACAACAACCACCGGAGGGTGGAGGAAGAGTTTGGTGATTTGCTGTTTGCCCTCATCAATTGGTCGAGGTTTATTGGTGTGAACCCCGAAGACGCTTTGGAACATACCAACAAAAAGTTTAAGCAGCGGTTTCAGTATATGGAGAAACGTAGCCGCGAAACAGGCCGCCCCTTACAGGATATGACCTTGGACGAGATGGATATATGGTGGAACGAAGCAAAGAAATTGTAGAGCCGTAAGGCATACACCCTATTTTGACGTATGCTATATGGCTGTACGAAATAGCATGATTATGAAAAGATTTGTACTAGTAATATTGTTTTGTTTGGGCACTGTTTTGCCGCTTTGGGCACAGGGTTCGCACCCACGGGCCGCCTTTGAGTTGAAGGAAAACGGTGGACCGACTTTTGAGTTTGAGAACACCGTCGATGGCTTTTCGATTGATACCTCTATGGGATATTTCAGATTAGAAGTCTCGGACTTTTATTCGGAGTCTATGCAGCATGTGGGTTGTCCGTCGTTGCCTGTGGTGCAAAAGATATTGGCTGTACCTGTGGGTAGTACTGTGGAGGTAGAAATCGTCACCGATAAGGTGGAGGAACATTCGTTGGCTGTGTTGCAAAAGATGTATCCCGTTCAGCCCTCGCAGCCCAAAAGTTCCGAGCCTGCTCCTTGGCAGTTCAACCACGAGGTTTATACCACTGATGATTATTATGGCAATCGCTTGGTAGAAGTGTCGGCTATGGGTACTATGCGAGGTGTGCAACTTGTGAGGCTCACCATTTCGCCGTTTGAATACAACCCGGTGCGTAATACTTTGAAAGTTCATACATTGGTAAAAGCACAAGTGAAAACCGCGTCTGGTACATCAGGCAGTAGAGGGTTTTACCCAAACCCATTGCTTGGCCCACAATTAATAACTAAAGCATACGCCAACGACCTGCACTGGGGTAGCGATGTACCGTTGAAATATGTGGTGGTGGCTCGTGATTCGTTTAGGGAGGCTTTACAACCCTTTGTTCGGTGGAAAACACAGATGGGCTATAATGTGGTTCAGTATTATCCCCCGGCCGGTGCTAATAGAGATAGCATACGTAAGCACTTGGCAGATATGTATCATACAGCTACGCCTCTTAGTCCTGCTCCAACGTTTTTGCTTATAGTGGGCGATGTAGAACAGATACAGTCGTTTATAGGCCAATATACCATACCGGGTGGTGTCACCCATGCTACAGACCTTTATTATGCCGAATATACCGGCGACATCTATCCAGATGTGCTCTACGGCAGATGGTCGGCAGCTACGGTAGAACAGCTACAAACAATTGTGGACAAAACTATTGAATATGAACAATACAGCCAAGAGGATGTTTCAAACCTAGGACGGGCCCTGCTAGTGGCAGGAAGAGAGAATCGAGAGCCGGCTCCAACGCTTACCAATGGGCAGGTCAATTATTTGAAAACAACTCTTGCCAACCATTTCGGAATGGATACGGCTTGTTATTACAATCCAACATCGTATAATCAAAAAGAAGATATTTTAAGGCAACTATCTACCAATCCTGGTTTTATCAACTATTCGGCACATTGTACTGCCACAGGTTGGAACTCGCCTACCATCACCAAAACAGATGTTGACACCTTTTCTACTTATGGAGGGTATTCGTTTGTGATAAACAACTGTTGCAAATCAAATAATTATACCATTGGAGTATGTTTTGGCGAATCGCTTCTGCGTAAGGCCGGAGCCGGAGCCATAGGTGTGATAGGTGCAGCCAACGAAACCCTTTGGGACGAAGATTATTATTGGAGCATAGGAGCCAAAGCTTTTACCACCAATCCTACATACGATGTTGCTACCTTGGGTGCCTTCGATCGTATTTTTCACAATGGTCAGGAGAATGTGTCTGATTATGTGATTACACAAGGGCAGATGGTACAAGCAGGATGTATGTCGGTAGCACAGTCGGGTTCGCCATACGAGAATTATTATTGGGAGATATACAACCTCCTTGGCGACCCTTCGCTTATGCCATACATTGGTAGTCCGCAGTCTATTACTCTTATGTTTGCCGACACTGTGCGTATGGGTGATGTGATGGTGGAATGTAGTGGAACACCATTGGCACGTGTGGCCATAATGCAGGATTCGCTTCTGCTGGGTACCACCATGTTGGATGAAAACGGCAATGGTACATTGCGATTGTTTCGACCTATAACAAGTACCAATGTAATACTTACAGCTACTGCTCAGTATCACTACCCAATTATAGATACGATAACTGTTTTGCCAAGTTCTGCTGCAAAGGTGGTGCTAGCTGATTATAGCTTTAGAGATACCGTGGGCAATATTATCACCACTGTGCAACCCAATCAGATAGTAGGCTTTTACGGACGATTGCAGAATGTTGGTTCTGCTACAGCCTATGGCGTTGCCTTTGAGATGGGTAATGCTATAGGGGTGGATACGGTGATGCAAACTCTTGCTTTCGATTCATTAGCATCCGATGTTGTTTACGAAGGCTTACTTTCGTCATTTGTAGTGGCAGATAGTTGCAAGGATAATAGTGTGCTTTTATTTGAATCTATAGTACACCATTACGATGATGTGTTTAAAAATAAGGTTGGTATAATGGTATCGGCGTCGGCAGTAGAGCAACTTGCGGTTATATTTACTGATGAGGAATCGAATAGTCCTACAACGGTCTTGCAGAAGGATGAAACATACAAAGTTGAAGTTCCTATTGTAAATAGTGGAAGCTGTGTGTCCGATTCGGTCTTGGTATCGATGGCGGTGAATGATGTTGCGGTGTTGCAGTCCGATGCGGTGTTGCGGTTGCCTCCCTTGTTGGTTGGTGATACTTTAAAGGCCGAGTTTGTTATCAAATTAAATTCTGTTCCCGACTCGTCGTTGATGCTTAAAGTAGGGGTGGAAGAACGTGGTAACTACGATGAAACTACTACATATTATTGTATAGGTAGGGTGTTGGAAACTTTCGAGAATGCCAACTTTGCCTTCCTTCAATGGGATACTACAGCCGTGTTTCCTTGGTATATTGATAGCATAGAGGTAAATGCCTATACCGGTAAATATTCGGCACGTTCGGCCGAGATACGAGGGAGACAGTTGTCGGTGTTGAGTTTGCCTTTATATACCCTTGTGGATGACACAATCTCTTTTTGGGTAAAGACATCAACCGAGGATAGCTACGACTATTTATATTTCATTATTGATGGCGAAAAGGTCGCACAGTGGTCGGGAATGATGCCGTGGACGCATTGCAAGTTTGCTTTGCCTCGTGGCAGTCATATGCTTACATGGCAATACGAGAAAGACGATGAAACAAACAGTGGACAAGATGCGGTATGGATTGATGATTTGGAACTACCATTGGCACAGTATTCCTATCCAATCTTACAGCCCGATTCGGCTGTGGGAATTGCTCCCATTGGTGAAAAATATGGTGTAAGAATATTCCCAAATCCTGCAAAAGATTATATAATTATTGAGCAAGATGATGATAAGAAAATGCAAATAATTATATATAATATACAAGGTGTAGTAATAGATACTTTTGGTATTGACAATATTATTTATAAGCATTCTGTAGTAAACTATCAGCCTGGCTTATATACCTTATTATTGATGAACTATAATGAAACAATAATAAAAAAAATACTTATAATTAAATAGTAAAAGATATATTGATGGATAGTAATACAATATTATATAGTTCCCAAGTGGATACTTCGAATAGTGGTAAGTTGCTGGATACTTTTTCATTCAGTCATGGCGTTGATTCATCATCCATTAAGTCTATTAACAAAAAGGTAGTAGAATCCAAATTTATACCTTATAACTATTCGTATCGTGTAAGTGTAGTGTCTAATTCGGATTCAATATTTGCCGATACTGTAGTAGGCAAAACTGATGAGTATGAGAAAATATCATTGGATTCGATATTTGAAGCTACTATTGTGGAATCTTTTCAGACGAAGACTTTATTTGAAACACATGAGCATCAACGTATATCATTATTCGAAAAGCAAAGGGAGATATATGACTTTCCATTTTGGATATTTGGCTTTTTGTTTCTTCTTCTTGTTATTATTAGTTGGAATTTTAATGTAAATAGACTGCGTATTGGTCAATTATTTATGGCTTGTTTTGAACGTAGAAGTTTTAATTTGCTTTTTCATGATATTAATATCTTTAGGGAGAGAATTGTATTTGCTTTGATATTTTCTTTTATTACAATATTATCGTTGTTTATATATGGTTCTATTAATGTATTGGATTATGATGTATTAGGTTTTAAGCCATTTACCAATTTTTTATTCATATTGTTTGCTACTGCCGTATTTGTACTATTGAAAAATGTTGTTATACGATTATTGGGTAATGTTTTTCGATCTGAAACAGATGTATATATGTATTTGTCTAATACGTTATGCTATTACTTTTTGGAACTAATTGTATTGTTGCCTACCATATTTTTCTTGTTTTATATAAGCACGGATTATTCAAAAATAGTCTTGTTGATATTGGGTATTTTACTTTTAATATTAGGCATAGTAAGAGTTGGTAGAGGGCTTTCGATAATTTTACTTGACTCCAAATTTTCTAATATGCATTTATTTTATTATCTTTGCATCGTCGAAATAGTACCTATTTTGCTTGTTATAAAGCTTGTATTATCTTGATAGAAAATTGATTACATAAATCTAAAAATAGAGATGAAAATAAAGAAAATTCTAATTTCCCAACCAGAACCAGCCAATATTGAGAAGTCTCCGTACTACAAATTGATAGAAAAATATAATTTAGATCTCACTTTTTACAAGTTTTTTGATATAGTTGGAGTATCGGCTTCTGAGTTTAGAAAAAGTAGAATTCATTTGAAAGATTATACTGCTGTTATCTTCAATAGTAAGAATTCTGTTGACCATTTCTTCAGATTATCCAAAGAACTTCGTGAACCTATTCCCGAAGCGATGAAGTATTTTTGTTCAACAGAAACTATAGCATTATATCTACAGAACTATATACAATATCGTAAACGTAAGATATTTTTTGGAAACCAATATTTTTCTGAATTGGTAGATATAATGTCTAAGCATAAGGAGGAACGTTTTCTATTTCCATGCTCCGATGAAAAGCAAACCGAGTATACCAAGATGCTAGATAAGGCAAAATTTAAATACTCGAAAGCAACAATGTATCGTTCTGTATCAAAAGATTTGAAGTCTTTTGATATTAATGATTATGATATGATAGTGCTTTTCTCGCCAATGGGAGTCCGTTCTTTGGTAGAAAATTTCCCCGAATTTAATGGTGAAAATGTTATAGTAGCAGCTTTCGGTATATCTACTCATGCTGCCCTCAATGTTGCTAATATTAAGTTGTCTATTGCTGCTCCTACCAAGGTGGCTCAGTCTATGTCTGTAGCTATAGAAAACTATTTGTTAGGTAAACAGCAGGAAGCAGTATTGGTGGTTAAGCCTACATCTTTGCGAAGGTCAGCATTGAAGAAACCAGGAACAAGAAAAACCAAATCGGTGTTTACAAGCAAATCTAAGTATAAAGCACTGATGGAGGAAAAGAAAGCCAAAGCTGCAGAACGCAGAAGATTGCGTGCCGAAGAAAAGGCTCGCAAAGAAGCTGAAAAAGCAGTAGCTATGGCGCCGGTTGAGAAAACAGATGCAACTACTGATACGGTACAATAACGAAATTTATATAATGTACTAAAGAAAGAGGTTGGTAAAAAATAAGAACGTGTACCGCCTCTTTCTTTTACGTTGGAGATGAAGCAATATACATTCAGAAAATACGAACGTTTATCTAGCAAGCGTGATATACAATACTTATATACGAAGGGTGAAAGGCTAATGGTTTATCCTTTTAGTGTTGTATGGTGTGTGTGTGATAAAGATGATATACCCTCAAGAGCACAGGTGATTATAAGTGTATCAAAAAAGAAAATGAAACATGCAGTTGATAGAAATTATACTAAGCGTTTAATGAGGGAATGTTATCGTTTGTACAAGGATAAGTTGTACATGGCTTTGGATATTAAGGGGTATAAAATATTTTTGGCAATAAGCTATATTCAAAATAAACAGCGAAACTACTCTTCTATGCAGGCCAAATACACTAAGATGCTGGATCAACTAATAGAATCTATCAATAAGTACCAAATTCAAGAAAAATAAATGATATGACATATATACGTAAGATAGCATTGGTAATTATGTTGGGTCTAGTACGGTTTTATCAAAATTGTATATCTCCATTCACACCTCCATCGTGTAGGTTTACACCCACATGTTCGCAATACGCTATAGAGTCGCTTCGAAAATATGGTCCGTGGAAAGGATTATGGCTTACTATTAAACGTATATTGCGTTGTAACCCGTGGGGTGGTAGTGGTTATGATCCCGTGCCATAAGCAGAGGATTGACTTGATAATAAAATATAGTATTTTTATATATTCCATACCCGTTGGTTGAATTAGTCTAGAGCATATCTGATATTACCGATAGGTTTACCTATCTTTTTGATTTAATCTATATGGCGTTTTGGCTCTATTTTATTTTCTTCGAATAGATTCAATTGTATAGTTTTACTGATGTATCCTCTATCTCCAATTATTGTGCAATCATGATAATCATATTTCACATCATTAGATAATTGATGTAATGAACTTTTACTTTTGCAATGTCATAGTAATAGACCGCAAACTACATGTAACTTATACCCATAATAGTAAGTATTTTGATATGCACAATATCCAAAAGAAGGAACAGTATCGTAGTTCTGTTTACCTAACTTACATCTTGATGCCCTTGATTTTCTACAAGCTTCAATTGGTTTAGAATCAATGCAAAAAATATATTTCATTCCCATCAATCACATTAGCAATCCGTTATCTGATTAGATTTACATAATTTGCTAGTTTTCTTACGTTGGGCATTGTATTGTTGTTATGAGATATGATTTGGAAGTTCATTCTTATATGATTGATGTCTTACGAATAAACAATTTTCACTATCTATACTCATAGCCTCAGCTGGCAATGAAAGAGCAATCACCTCGAGGGCTGAAAAGTTAGTAACAACACCTCTTTGGGTTGTATTCCCAAGTTTGTTGACTAATTTTTTGGTGTATTGTTTGCCTACCTCAAGAATTTTTCGGTATGTTATAGAGAATAAAAGATTTTATTCATCCAATGGTTTGTATTATTGCAGTGGTTAATGGCGTTGGTGCCGTTGGCATGGGCAACAACAGACTTTAGAGAGCCGATGACATCGTCTTTACATCTGCCACCCCTGCGTCGGCGCCGACTGCCGACCATACGGTACCCTACACAATATATATATGTAGTCTCCGTTATAAGTGATAAACATAATAAATCGGATAACAATGAAACATTCTGTAGTAAAATCAGCCCTTGTGGCATGTATGTACATGCTTATGTGTGTATCGGTGCTATATGCACAAGACGGTGTTGCCGACGATAGCGGCCGCAAGACCCTCTCGCCATATTTTGTTGTGCTTAGCGATGATCCCGAGGTGGACCGTCTGCCGCTGAAATCTACTGTGGTAGATGCCGATGTGGTAGGTGCCATTGCCGATGTTAAGGTTAAGCAGGTGTATGTCAATACCGGACGTAATACACTGGAGGCCATATATACCTTTCCGCTATCTACCAAGGCGGCGGTGTATGGTATGACCATGACCATAGGTAGCCGTGTGGTGCGTGCCACCATAGAGGAGAAATCCAAAGCCCGTGCTGCCTACGAGGAGGCCAAAGACCAGGGCAAGCGTGCCTCGCTGCTGGAGCAGAGCCGCCCCAACGTATTTACCATGAATGTTACCAATATAGCCGTTGGCGACACCATAGAGGTGGAACTACGCTACACCGAGGTGTTGGTGCCCGAGCAGGGAGTATATTCCTTTGTATATCCCACTGTGGTAGGTCCGCGCTATGGCGGTGGTGCCGATGGTGGCGACCCCAACAATGCCTATATAGGCAGCCCCTACACCCATGCGGGGCAACAGCCCACCTACACCTTTGGCTACACCCTAAGGCTCCATTCGGCAGTGCCGCTGCAGGCGGTAAACAGCCCCAGCCACAATATGACTATCAGCTACCCCACATTGGGTACTGCCACCATCAGCTGCAACGATGCCGACGGCGGCAACCGCGATGTGGTGGTCAACTACTCGTTGAGGGGCAACAGTATAGAGAGTGGCGTGATGCTGTATGAAGGCAAGGACGAGAATTTCTTCCTAATGATGGTGCAACCTCCCAAGCAGGTGGCCAAGGCCGACATACCACCACGCGAATATATATTTATAGTAGATGTGTCGGGTTCCATGCATGGCACCCCGCTAGATGTGTCCAAAGCCCTTATGCGTAACCTTATACTAGGCCTCGATACCGACGACCACTTCAATGTGCTGCTGTTCTCGGGTGCGTCGGCACTTATGGACAGTGTGTCGGTACCGGCTACAGAGGACAATATATCACATGCCATCAAGTTTATAGACGAGCAGCGCGGCTATGGTGGCACCGAGGTACTGGGAGCGCTGAATATGGCGTATGCCGTGCCACGCCGCACCGACGATGTTAGCCGTACAATGGTGATAGTTACCGACGGATATGTGGGTGTGGAACAGCAGGCTTTTGAGATTATACGCCGCAATGCAGACAACACCAACTTCTTTGCCTTTGGCATAGGCCAAAGTGTAAACCGCTACATTATAGAAGGTATGGCCTTTGTGGGCAACGGCGAGCCTATGATTATTACCGATATGGAGCAGGCTCCGGCACAAGCCGACCGCTTTCGCCAATATATAAGTACGCCGGTGCTTACCCGCATAAAGGTTGACGCCAAGGGTATGGATATATACGATGTGGAGCCTATGGCGGTGCCCGATATGATGGCCGAACGCCCTATAATGATATTTGGCAAATACCGTGGCGATGCCACCGGCAGCCTTACACTCAGCGGCAAGGTAGGACGCAAAAGCTACAAGCAGACCTTCGACCTGGGCAAGCAGCAGCCTGATGCTGCCAACAGCGCACTGCGCTACCTATGGGCAAGAGAGCGAATCAAATATCTGGAATATCTGGTAGGCCAATGGGGCGACGAGGGGTCGTACCAAGCCAAAGAGATAGCGGCACTGGGTCTTAAGTATGGCCTTATGACCAACTATACCTCCTTTATAGCTATAGATGAGCAGGTGGTGGAACGCGATGGCAAGCCGGTAACCGTAAAGCAGCCACTACCTATGCCCGCAGGCGTTAGCGATATGGCTGTAGCCGGCGGTGGTGCCACCAGGCTGATGTCCGTCAAAGGCGGTGCCAACTCAATAGGCCGAGGATATGTGGAGGTAACGGAGCATAGTATGGCCGTTGAGGACGATGTGTTGGCTACCGACGATATACTTACCGAGGTGCAGCAGCCTGCACAGTATCCCGGAGGTATCGACTCCATGTATGCCTTTATAGGCAGCCACCTACGCTATCCGCCAATGGCGGCAGGCGAAGGCATTGAAGGCACTGTGTATATAGCCGTGGTGGTAGAACGCGACGGCACCCTAAGCAATATAGAAATTAAGCGCGACATAGGTGGCGGCTGCGGACAGGAAGCAGTAAGAGTGGTGAATATGATGCCACGTTGGCAACCTGCACGCCACAACGGACGCACCGTACGCAGCCGACAAATGTTGGAAATAAAATTTGAATTGCGCTAACAACGGACAACGGAATATCCCTACATAATATATATATATGTAGGGATATAAACCCACCACATAACGCATGCAATCTGCCCCGACGTAGAGACGTGCCGTGGCGCGTCTCCAACCCCGCCAAGTGTTAAATAAAAAATATTTTTTCGGTGCGTAACTTTTTTCTTGCGTTTTCGTAAATATATGGCGAAAAATGTGTAACTTTGCACACAGTATTTCCGCTGATAATGCGGATTAGAAGTAGAAAGAAACTAATTGATAATGAAATGTATAGAAGATACATATGGTAACATTCTAAAGAGCGATAAGCCTCAATATATCAATATATTATTGCGATATATTGACATATGCGCTATTTTGCTCCGCAAGATGTTAAATTTAACATTTGGCAGCCCCCGCAGGGCCGTCCTTATGTTTATTTTCGCCATTATGGCCATAGTTTCTCCTATACAATCGTATGCTCAGATTAGGCAGATGCCCTCCATTGTAATAGATGTGCGCGACAATCTGCAAATAGTACGACCATATAACAACGGAGCTCCATTTCAGTTCAGTCTTACACTAAATTCGTTGGTGAACACTGCCGAATATGCCGTTAGCGAGATGGACTGTTCGGTGCTTCCACACCAGGCCAACCTGCTCAGCGGTACCTTCGACGTGGTGACTACAGCACACCCTTCGCTCGATGGCAGTGTGGTGCTTAGCGTAGATGTGACCCCAACGGTGGCCGCCACTCCGGGAACGTACTGCTTTGGGGTGTATGCCATTGACCGCTCCGGTATATGTGTGAGCGATATATACGCCTTCAGCGTTACCCTTATAGAGCATAACGCTCATTTGGCTTATACCAACCTTATAACACATTACGACAGCTTGTTCCCGTCGTACGACACCATTACCCTTTGTAATCTTGCCGCCGTAGAGCATGGCTACACTTTGCCACTGCATATAGACACTGCCGGTTTCCAACCCATATATTCGCAAAGCAGCCACAGCATGTTCTCCTATTGGTGGACAGCCCAAACATCTGATATTGAAGTGCAGGGTTTGAGAGAGCAAGGCTACGGATATGCCTCGGCCGACGATTTCCTTTTGAACATTAGCGATACACTGCTGCAGGTGGCTGCCGCCAACCACAGCGTGATAACATATACCGTGGGTGCCGCATACAAAGCCGCTCCCGATGCACGCGACTCCATTATGCTGAACCCATACACATTTACGGTGATTGTGGCTCCGGAAACACACCGCGAGCTGCTGGCATACTCCACAGCACAGGCAGTATGTGGAGGACAGCAGTTTACCATAACATTTGCCGACCTGGCCGGATTGGAACTGGGCAACGGTTTTGGTATAAGGTTGCATAGCAACGGCGTGGGTTGCGACGTGATAGACACATTCCTATACTCTGCATCATATACACATACCGTGGTGAACGATGTGGATATACCTTTTACATATTATCTGTACGACTCCCTTACAGCATGCCAAGGTATGAGGTATGTGGATACTCAAACCGTGCATGCCACAGCCTATATGGCATTGGCTGTGGGTACCGACTATGTGCTTGACAGCATAGAAGGTAGCGTGGTGTATATATCCCGTGCCGACTGCCCGGGAGAGCGACTGCTTATAAACCCCGCAGCTCTGATACAAGCAACACACAACCCGCAGAATGCTATATACTATAGCTGGTATTCCGACCTGACAACGGGTATCACATACCACGACACCATTAACCCGCTGCGCGGTTCAATAGCATATATGCCAAATGCAGGAACTTTTGTAAACACAACACCGGCGGCCGAAAGGGCTATACACTACCTGGACCGCGACAATATGGCGCTGAACAACGACCAAGAAGCATACCAGCAGTATAGGATATACACCTCGCTGATGGCAGAGCAGGCCGACGGCATGCCTCAGCAACAGTTTACCACTATGGCCGGATGCTCAATTATAGATATGACAACCAACAACGGGGTGGTAACAATATACAACCCCAAGATAGAGGTGAACGTAAATGTGAAACCAAAGCCGGGCTTGCAACTACGCTTTGGCATGAACTAGATACATATATAATATATATATAGACATTAGATAGAAAATAAATAAATTTTTAAGTATTATATTAATTAAATAACACGACAATGAAAGAAAAAGTAAAAATTTGGAGCCGACGCAGGCTCCTCGGAGCATTCCTTGCTTTTCTGGGTCTCTCGGCTGTGGCCACAGCTCAGAATGGTACTGTGAATGCAAATTGTGATGCTACTGAAGTTATCACAATAGTGAGAACCGTAGATCAGATGGACTCTGTTTATGGTACAGTGGTAGATTTAAACTTTGGAACAAGCTTGGCTGGTTATAAAGTTTATATCGTAGCACAAACAAATGGTACACTTAATTCATTAACTAAGTGCCCTAGTATTGGTAATAGAGTACAATTCTATGGAGTTACACCTACTAACTATAGAAATAATGAAAATATTATTGTAAATGCTCCTTCATACTCTGGTGCTACAAGTAATAACATAGTTCCCGGAGCAGAAAATTCGGAAGTTGCTACACTTGATGCTACAGGTAA
>JAEIGA010007969.1_pt1 | contig 16067 bp, 14 predicted proteins | sample 9270691 | NCBI WGS metagenome assembly JAEIGA01 (sample SAMN17057246, study PRJNA624740) | gut metagenome | biome: biome; isolation source: fecal sample | host: Bos grunniens | place: China: Xizang | collected 2019
GAACCCGGGACCCACTGATTAAGAGTCAGTTGCTCTACCAACTGAGCTAAAGGTGCTTTTTTCGCAACGGGAATATTATATCACACCAAACTCAGTTTGTCAATACCTATTTTTAAAAATATTTAATTTTTTATCAAATTTTTCTCTTTCATTTTTCTTGCCATATATACTATGGGTGTATCAAGCAGACTGGTGAAGATATATATGACGTAGCTGGATATCATAATTGCTACAAATGTTGCCATATCATACATTCCAAGGAAAGCAATACTTGTAAACAAGACAGTATTTACTATCTGTGATATAAGCGTAGAACCGTTGTTTCGCAGCCAAAGGAACCTTCTCGACTCTCCGCGTTTAGATGTAAACTTCCACCATGCATGATACAGCCATACATCAAATCTTTGCGAAATTGCATATCCCAAAGTACTTGCAAGCATAAGGCGAGGGGTCTTTGAGAATATCTGCTTTATAGCAGGCATTGCCGTATCGGATGGAGAAGGTGTGTAAAGCATCCACAATCCCGTAAATATGAGCATCGCAATGGATGCAAAAATTCCTATATGCACAGCTTTCGTGGCATCTTCCTTACTCTCATTTTCGCTCAAAATATCGGTCACAAGATAGGTAGATGCGAACATTACGTTTCCAAGCGTCTGTTCCATTCCAAAGGCATCTACTAAAATAAGCACCTCAATATTTGCTAATACAGTCGCTACTACCGTGAAAGCAAACAACCCCTGCTTTCCAAACATTTTGTAAGCCACTAAAACGGCTCCGTATATGACCACTACCGAAACCAATAAAATTATCTCGTTCATCTTTCCTCCAAGAGGGCAAACAAAAAACACGCCTACGAAGCGTGTCATTAGCCCGTAGTTTTGTTTAAGGACAGGATGGTTACGAACTGTCCGTTATTAACAATCAAGATTGTATCATATTTTCAGCAAAAAGTCAATACCGAAGAATAATTTTTTTCAAAATGGCAAAAATAATATCAGTAAAAATTACCTAAAGGAGATAAGTATGGAAAAAGAATATCAGCCCTACGTCACCCCCGATGCCCTCAAGGGCACAAAAACCGAGCAAAATCTTCACACCGCTCTTTCGGGCGAAGCGCAGGCGTATATCCGCTACAAGCTTTTTGAGGCAAAGGCAAAGCAGGACGGATTTGTTGATATATCCAAAATATTCTGTGAAACTGCCGACAACGAAAAGGAGCACGCGGAGATATGGTTTAAATATCTTGGCGGCTGGGGCACGACCGAGAAAAATCTTGAAACCGCCGCGGGAGGAGAGCATTTTGAATGGGAGACCATGTACGCTCAGTTTGCCGAGGAAGCAAGAAACGAGGGCTTTGGTGAGCTTGCCGCCCTCTTTGAGAGAGTTGCCTCTATCGAAAAGCAGCACGAGGCAAGATACGAAAAGCAGCGTCAAAAGATACTTGACGGAAAAGCATTCACTTCAGAGTCCGAGGAAACGGAATGGATATGCCTTTATTGCGGATACGTCGTCAAGGGCAAAACGCCTCCCCCTATGTGTCCTACCTGTCAAAAGCCTCAAGGCTACTTTAAAGAAAAGTGTGAGTAAAGTAAAATCGGAGTGCCTTATACGGCTCTCCGATTTTACTTATATAAATTAATCCTCAATAACAGCCTTCTTGCCGAATACTGCCGCGTATTTCTCCGCGGGGAACTTGAACTGTCTGTCATAGGTCAGCACACCGTTCTGCTCCTGCTCAACGTCGGTAAGCTGAGTATAGCAGTAAGCGAAGATGTCCTTATTATCAAGAAGAGCGTCGGTAAGTCCCTTAAGTCTCTCGAAGAATTCATCCTCGCTCTTGACCGATTCGCCGTAGCCCCAAGCTGAAGAATCCTCGCCCATTACCCACTTTATTCCGCCGTATTCGCTGACGAAGATAGGAAGATGTGTCTTGCATATCTGTCTGTTCGGGTTGATTCTGTAAAGCTGGTCGCGTACTATTCCCTTTTCTATCTCGGAATAGTTGTATGCAAACTTCTCGGGATTCTGCTCGTAGTCGTGAACGTCGTGAACGTCGGTTCTCTCGGTAGGATAAGAGCCGCTGGAGGTGATCACGGGACGGGTCTTATCAAGCGCCTTGGTAACGTCATAGACCGTGTCAAGGAGCTTGTTGCTCTGCTGTCTGCCGTTCTTATCCCACGTCTCGTTGGTAGGACACCAGCCTATGAGAGCGGGGTGTGAGAAGTCTCTCTCTACCTCCTCTATCCATTCGGGAAGGATATTGTATATGTTCTCATCAAGGGTGGTATCAAGTCCCCAGTTACCCGTCTCGCCCCAGACCATATATCCAAGTCTGTCCGCGTGGTAAAGGAAGCGAGGCTCAAATACCTTCTGGTGAAGTCTTGCGCCGTTAAATCCGCAGGACATAGAAGCCTTTATATCAAATATCAGCGCATCGTCACTGGGAGCGGTGATTATTCCGTCGGGATAGAAGCCCTGGTCAAGTACAAATCTTCCAAACACGGTCTTGCCGTTTATCTGCAAGCCCTTTTCTCTTGTGAGCGCTACCTCGCGAAGTCCGAAGTATCCATCCATTACATCGGTCACGCCGTCCTTCTCAAGCTCAAAGGTAAGGTCGTAAAGTCTGCCCTGACCTACCTCCCAAAGATGCTTCTCGGAAAGAGCGATATTTACGTTGGTGGAAAGCGAAGCAACGGTAGCCACAGCCTCACCCATAGGCTTACCCTCATAGCTTGCCTTAACGCGGAGAGTACCGCCTACTGCCGCATCACTGGTCAGAACGTCCAGCGCCACCGAGGAATTGGAAATATTGGCGTATACCTTGTAGCTCTTTACGTAAGCCGCCTCTACCGCCTCAAGCCATACTGTCTGCCATATTCCCGTAGTACGTGTATAATAGCATCCGTAGGAATTGAGCCGGTGGCTCTGCTTACCCGATATCTGACGCTCGGAGCGAATATCGTCCTCAACGTAGACTGTAACGTAGTTTCCGTCCTCGCAAAGATAATCGGTTATATCAAACTGGAAGGAGGTATAACCGCCTCTGTGGTCGCCTACCTTCTTTCCGTTTACGTAAACGGTAGTAGCGTAGTCCGCAGCGTCAATGTGGAATATGACTCTCTTGCCCTTCCACTCTGCGGGAATATCAAGCTCCTTGCAATACCATACGGCATTAATGAAATCTGTATATCCCACGCCTGACAGGACGCTCTCGGGAGAAAAAGGCACGGTTATCTTTGTGTCAAGAGCTCTGCGCTCATAGAATTTCTTGAAAATGCCGCACTTTCCGTTGTCCATTTCGAAATCCCACGTACCGTTAAGGTTTATCCACGACTCTCTCCTTCGGTCAGGACGGGGATGCTCACATCTTGGAATGTTGTTGCTCATTGTAATATCCTCTCTTTTTATATATTTCGCGTCGCTCCGCAACGCATATTTACAGCTCTATGGTCCCGAAAAATTCGGGTCTGTGATAATCGGGGGCATCCACCTCAACCTCCGACCATACTGCGTAATGCACGTGGTCGGTCATATCCCCGCACTTGTAAAGGTTACCCTTACAGGGAGTGGAAACATTTTTGAAATGCTCTTCGAGGAAGCTATCGGGGATATAGAATTTCAGGGTCCAATCCCCCTCGTTGGCGTAGGATACGATGCTGAACACCTTTCTGTCGGTATCAAGAAGCCTTCTTTCCTGCCTTCCGCTGCCCAATCCGAGATGAAGCACCCCCTTGGGATTAAACTCAAAATTAAGATATCTTTCGTCCGAGCTGTCGGGCTTGATGAAGAATTCCATACAGCTATCGGTATAGACGTCCCCGTTTTGAGTATCGCACTCCGCGCGCAAATTTTTCTCTTCTGTGTGCATCAATACGCTTATTCCTTGGGGACCGCGGAGCATCATAAACGTGGTGTCGGGAGCCTTTACGTACTCCCTCCATCTGTTTATATCTATATGCCCAAGCTCCGCTCTATCCCACTCGGGAGAGCCTATCTCGGGGTCGATGATATCTGTCCTTGCCGCCTTGTATCTCATAAAAAGCTCCTTCTAATATTTTAAAATCATTGTAGCATATACCACGGCGAAAGTCAAGGATAAACTAATAAATATTCACCGCATAGTACTCATCTTCAAATTTGTCAACACTTTTTTGACAGCATAACTTCACAAAATCCTCATTTTTTCGCTTTTTGCCATAAAAATTTTTTCATATTATCTATGGACAAAAAGCCTTTTTTGTGATATAATTACTCTTAAAATTATGCAGCGAAAGGAATTTATACATATGGAATTTGTAAGCCCCGCAGTATTTGAGGCAGTGGCAGCTTTTTTTGAGATATCCCCCAAAAGCGTTGAGCCTTACGGCAACGGACACATAAACAGCACCTTTCTCGTAACCGCCGACAGTAAAAGATATATACTTCAAAAGGTCAACTCCAACGTTTTCAAAAAGCCCCACGAGGTAATGAAAAATATTATGGACGTTACCTCTCATATCCGCGCAAAAGCAATAAGCAACGGGCTTGACCCCGCCAGAGTTACGCTCACCGTCATCAACACGCGCGGTGGGAAGCCGTATTTCGACTCCCCCGACGGAATGTGCTGGCGTCTTTATGAATTTGTGGAGAACACTGTTGCTCCCGAAAAGGTGGAGTGCGCTCAGGATTTTTACAATTGCGCCTTTGCCTTTGGCGTGTTCCAACAGCAGCTTGCCGATTATCCCGTGAGCCAGCTGTTTGAAACTATCCCAAACTTCCACAACACTCCGTGGAGATACGAAAACCTTGTCAAGGCAATAGAGGCGGATAAGGCAGGCAGAGCCCTTACCGTACTGCCCGAAATAGAATTCGCAAAGGCTCGCAAAGAATTTTGCAAGACCTTGGAAAAGGCTCACGCGGCGGGCGAGCTTCCCTTGCGCGTTACTCACAACGACACAAAGCTTAACAACATTCTTTTCGATGACAAAACAGGCGAGGCAGTCTGCGTCATAGACCTTGACACCGTTATGCCGGGATTTTCGGTAAATGATTTTGGCGACTCTATCCGCTTCGGTGCAAACACCGCCGTTGAGGATGAAACCGACCTTAGTAAAGTATCTCTCGACCTTGAGCTTTTCCGCACCTTTGCTGACGGATTTATAAAGGGATGCGACGGAAAGCTTACAAAAAAGGAGCTTGAGCTTCTTCCCGTAGGCGCTATGATGATGACGCTTGAATGCGGAATGAGATTTCTCACCGACCATCTGGACGGCGACGTTTATTTCAAGATACACCGTGAGAATCACAATCTCGACCGTTGCCGCTGTCAGTTTGCTCTTGTTGCCGATATGGAGCGTAAGCTGCCCGAAATGAACGCGATTATAAAAGAGCTTGCAAGCAAATAATTTAAAAAGCCTTGAGGTTTTACCTCAAGGCTTTTTTGCAAGCGTTATTTTAAGATCACAGTCTGACCTGCGGGTATCTTTATCATATCAGTCTTGTTCTTCTCTACCCAAACGTCTATGGACGAAGGGTTGTAGAATACCGTTTCGTCAGCCGATATCTGGAGCATACTCTGTGCCATCATATAATTGTATATTTCTATGTTGGTAGCGTACCATATCTTATCGTTGCCCGCAAGCTTTGCTACAGCCTTTTCCATAAATGCCCAATCATCCTCGGTGCGAAGCTCATGGCTGTGTCCCCAGATGTAGAACATAGGCGAGTGCCATATAGAGTCAAGATTGTTAAGAAAGCTATCGCACACCTCAAAAATACCTATATGGTGGCAGGTAGGATGCCATTCCATAAACCTTTTGGGAGTACCGAAGCCTCTTGTAGAATGCACCGTTCTGCTGTAAACTATACCGCAAGCCTCCATTGCTTTGATGGCGTCCTCGTCGTACGAGCCGCTGGGATAGGACATTCCTATAATTGGGTATCCGAATATTTTTTCAAGAATTTTTCTGTCCTCAAGCGTTTCAAGAACGACCGTCTGTTGAGGACATCTTGCAGGCCAGCCGTGACGGAGCGTGTGACAAGCGACCTCATGACCTGCGTAGAGATTACGAAGTCTTTGTGCCTCCTCGTCGCTTATATTGATATAATTTATACCGTTCAAATGAAACGTAGACTTTACTCCGTATTTATTGAAAAGCTCTATAAGTCTTTCGTCATTGGCAGACCCGTCATCATAGCTGAACGTAACTACTCTTTTCTTTCCGCCGGGATATGCGTGAAACTGTACCATAGTGCACCTCCTAAAGTTTGATAAGCTTATTATATCACAAAAAAATTTTCATTTCAATAGCTTCACAAAAAAACGGGCATTGCCCGTTTTTTTATTGCTTTTACTTTTCAAATTGCTTCATCTCTATCAATCTGCCGCCCTCAAGACGTGATTGTTCAGCCGCGAAGGATATCATGTGGTTGTCGCAGGATTCTCCAACGGTGCAGACCGACTTACTCTTTTTTCCGTTGAGAAGCTCACGCAAAGCAAATATAATACCCTCATCACCGCCACCGTGACCGCTGGTTATTCCCTCTCCCGTTGCGGTAGAGTTGCAATCGTGCTGTCTTGTCTGACGGGTAATAAAGCTAAACACCTCTATTTTATCTCCGTCCATAGTTGCGTTTATCTCTCCCTTGGTGCCCATTATTCTTATAACTCTTCCGCCCTTTGTGAATGCGCTCATGGCAAAGTCAACGTAAACGTCGTCACCAAACTTCATATTGACCGTCTGGTGATCAACCACGTTGTTATTGCATTTATATACGCACTTTCCGTACTGGGTATTCCACATCGCGTCTATAACCTGCTCATCGGTGGGGTGTATCTCCTTAGTTGCCGCGCATCTGAACCAATCGCCCTTGTCGTCAACGTAAAGTTTGATTGCATTATAAGGACAGGTATCTGCATGAGGACAGCCCTCTATGCAACGCTCGGGCGCTCCCTCAGGTGCGTTTTCACGTTTGAAGTAGGAAAGCGAGCCGAAGCTCTGTACGGCGGTACACTTCTTACCAATAAGCCACGCCAGAATGTCCATGTCGTGGCAGGTCTTTTGCAGTATCATACAGGAGCTCTCGTCGCTGTTACCCCAGTTTCCGCGCACAAAGCTGTGACTCTGGTGTACGTCGCCTACACCCTCTATGTGCTGTATGTTCATCACCTCGCCTATCTCACCGCTGTCGATTATATTCTTCAAGGCAATGAAGAACTTGGTAAATCGGAGAACGTGGCAAACGAGAACGAACACTCCCTTCTCCTCCGCCGCGTGCTGTATCTCTCGGCACTCCTCGGGTGTAGGAGCTATTGGCTTTTCAAGCAAAAGATCATAGCCCTTTTCAATAGCCGCCATAGCGGGACCGTAATGATCTCTGTCCATGGTAGCAATAACTGCAATATCCGCCATTTTGGGAAGCTCAAGCAGAGGTTCCCAGCTCTTAAAGCACATATCATCAGACAATCCGTGCTTTTCCTTCATGTAGTTTCTGCGGGCATCAACGGGCTCGGCAACGGCAACGATCTCGAAATCCTCACCATACAGATTAGCCATTATATCGGTGTAGGTTTTTCCTCTTCCTCCGCAACCGATAGCTATAACCTTTCTCTTTGCCATTTTTATATTCCTCCTTAAAAACCCTTGATTTATTGACATATTGTCAATAATATGATATAATAAAATCGCCTTGCTGTCAAGTGATTATTTTATTATACAGGTGTATTTTTTTACTGTAATGCTTTTGGAGGATTGCTATGAAAAACTTTGGGTATTATGCTTTTGACGACACCTCAAAAAACCGCCTCGCTCTGAACAGATGCAGTCGTGAGTCCGACGCACATCCTCTCATGGTAAATTGCGCAGGTCATTTTGCCTCCCGCTTCCCTTTTATGACAGATAACAAGGACGGCAGACTGGATTATTATATTATATACGTAAATTCGGGAACTCTGACCTTTTTCAACCACGAAAAAAGTACAGGTGCGGGCTCGGGAAGTCTTGTACTTATTCCTCCCCGAGAGGGATACAAGTATTCCTATTGCGGTGGAGAGGAGTTAGGATATTATTGGCTTCATTTTACAGGAAGCTCGGTAAAGCAGCGTCTTGATGAATATTCAATAGACTCTTTTCCGAAAATATATTCTTGCGGAGAAACCAATCGAATAGTCCAACGCTTTCAAAGCATATTCGACGCCTTTGAAAAGCAGGACCGATTCCGTGACAGAGAGCTTTCCGCCCTCCTTGACCGTATGTTGATCGCCATAGCACGCTCGCTATCAGTGGCGGGAAACAGCTCTGATGCTATGTCAAAATCGGTACGATATATCAACGCAAATTACAGCTCGGATATAAAGATACCCGACCTTGCGGCAATGGAGCATCTGAGCACTTCGCGCTACAACTTTTTATTCAAGGAGCGATTTGGCGTATCCCCCAAAAAATATATCCTTAAGCTACGTATGTCCTGGGCAAGAGAGCTTCTGCTCTCCACCGACCTCCCCATAAAGCAGATAGGTATAATGTGCGGCTATGAAGATTCTCATTTTTTCAGCAAATGCTTCAAAAGCTTTTTTGGCATCCCCCCGACTCAATGCAGAGTCGAACAATAAAAAACAACTCCAAAAGAACAGTTTTGTAAATTAAAGAAAATTTCATTACCACTAATAAAAAAATGATAGAGAAAATTCACATTCTCTATCATTTTTTCTTTAAAATCTCTGCAAACGAGTATAAATTTTCTTATTTTTTCCGTTCGGGAATGAAGAAAATAAACACCAAAGAGCTGAGAAGGAGCATCATAGGATAGAACAGGTGAGATATCACCTCAAAGGCTCCAAGCTCCAATCCCATCGCGCCAACCGCAGATAGCGCTACCAACATCTGCGCGCCATAGGGCAGGATCCCCTGAAAGATGCAGGAAAAGGTATCAAGTATCGATGCGGTCTTTTTGGGAGAAATGTCGTATTCTTTTGCCATTTCCGAGGCAATTGGGTTTGCCATCACAATAGCCACAGTGTTGTTGGCAGTAGAAATATCCATCAGTCCCACAAGCAATCCTATGCCAAGCTGTCCGGCTCTTTTTCCACGGAAGACACGGCGAATTCCGTTGAGCAATGCCCTAAAGCCACCCGCTTCACGGATCAGTGCGCAGAGCGCCGCCACCAGTACGGCAACCATCGCGGTTTCGAGCATACCCGCAACACCACTGCCCATGCTGTCCAGAAGTGAGGGAAAATCCATAGCGCCCGTAGTCAGCATGATAACGCATCCTGCCAGCACACCTATCAAAAGGGTAATAAATACGTTAATTCCTACGATTCCGCCGATCAGCACCAGCACGTAGGGGATGACTTGAATAAGATCGTAGTGCTTGGACTCCATCGGCTGAATATCCGTTTGGAGAGAAAGCACGAAAATCAGTCCGAGCGTAACAATGGCGGCAGGGAGAACAACGGCAAAGTTCGTGCGGAACTTATCCTTCATGGCGCACCCTTGACCGTTGCAGGCTGCAATAGTCGTATCGGATACAAAGGACAGATTGTCGCCGAACATAGCGCCTCCTACGACTGTACCGACACAAAGCGGCAGAGAGAATCCGGAGGTCATCGAGATCGCCACCGCAATAGGAGTGATCAATGTAATTGTTCCCACAGAGGTACCCATAGCAGTGGAAACAAAGCAGCTGACGATAAATATCACACAGACCGCAAAGCGAGGAGGAACGATAGAAAGCACGAAATACGCCACGCTCTCTGCACTGTTTCGTCCGACCACACCCACAAATATACCCGCCAGAAGAAATATCAGCAACATAGTAATAATGTTCTTATCCCCCACTCCTTGCCCCATAAGTGACAGCTTTTTCTCAAAGCTTATTCCTCTGTTTTGCAAGCAAGCCACAAGCAGAGCGACCAAGAAAATCACTATAATGGGAACCTTATAAAACCCCATAGGAATATTCAAAATATACTCAAAGGTAATTCCCAATCCTAAATAGAGCGCAACAAAAATGCCTATTGGCAAAAGCGCCCATGCGTTTCCTTTTTTCATATTATTTTCCTTTCAAATGTACGTCGTTTATTAAAATCCGTTTTTTAATCGCCAGGCGCGCTCCAGTTAAAAGCAGGCACGACGCCTTCAAACGGAATCTTAAAGTATTTATTGTTCAAGGGCTCTTTATATTTGTAGTGCCTTATAACGTTTACACGCTGAGCGAAATCCTCTAAGATATGGCGGTGCTATCACCTTTTCGGTATTATACCACGCAATATCGGGAAAAAGTACCGTACGGTTGAAGAGCGAAAGATTTATTCCGTTGTCGGTAAAGGTCTTTATATACTCCTTATCGAAGCAATAAGGAGAGCACATATCCCCCGAAATTACGATAGGCAGAGCTTCATTGCCCGATGCCTTGAATACCGTCATATCAAGGCTTACTGTCCTGTCACTCTTACCCGTGGTTATCCGATAAACCGAGGGACCCGAATCACTTGAATACAGCACCTCTACCTCTAACACCTCGGGCTTTGGTGGAGGCGTGCCGTACTGAAGCTCTACGGCGCTTTTATATATCTATTTTCTGCGCTCGGTCCAATCCTCTTTGCTCTCTACGCGTCTTACGTTATCAAAAACAAATGGGTCAGGAAGCTTTCCTTTAAGGTTATATTCAGTTTTTTTATTTTATTCATATCCAAAACTCAATCCTTACCTTTGCTCTTTTTGCGGTCATATCTGTACATGGATATTCCCAAAGAAACCATAGAAAGCGTATCGCCAACGCACGAAAAATAAGCGGAGCTTATAAAATTATAAGCAAGCCAGAAGGGAGAGCCTATCATAGACAGCCTTCTTATCTTCTTTTCGTCGTCTATCCAAAAGGCGTTTGTGTGAAACATTACACCGAGTATGGGTAAAAAACCGAATACGTCCTCCGATATTACCATTACGTATATTCCTGCCGCCACTATTACCACGTTAACAAAAATAATAACTGCCCCAAGGTGCTTTTTTATCCACGGAGCATCCTTTTTTTGCGCGAATACCGTGGACAGAGCTCCCGCTACGTCAAGCACAGCACCCGAGAAAGCACCAAGCATCAAATACTGCAATATATAAAGAACTCTTGACGTAAGATTAAACAGCAGTATATATCCGCGCTTTCTTTGCAGATATCCCAGCAAATAAAAGAATACCGCTATAAATCCTACCACCTGTGCCCAAAAATACATATAGATCTCCAACAAAGTGAAAACAGTTTATTTATGCCCTATTATAACATAAAAGCATAAAAATATCAACCGATATTTTCGTTATTTATCTGCGTAAGCATAAAAGCTTCAAGCTCTTTACCACAAAGCCCATAAGATATACCTACTGTAAGCTTCGCATATGCCATCTCTGCGGTCATGTCCAGAAATACAGCCCCACTGCTATTATTAAGATCAAAAATCGTAGAATACTGCTCATCACTTAATTTGCAGGGGGAGATAAACAAAGGAACTCCCGCTTGTCTGCATCTGTCAGCAAAATAAAGCACCGAATGTGAGGAATATTCTTTTTCTTCCATTTTATTTCTCTCTAAGCATACAGTTCCCGAATGATAAGTGCGGTGTATCACGCCCATCGCGTTTTCAATGGGAATTTTCCCGTAATCAAGCCCCGTGTATGGATATACAAGCAATGCGCCCTCCTTAAGCGGATGATACACGCCAAGGTCTATCTCTACGGGAGATTTTACAGTCAAAGACAGCTGGGCGCATTTTTTAAGTGCCTTTCTTCTCTCTCTCCTTTTACTTAGCGGAAAAGCCCCTTTTTTATTGGGAGAAAAAAAGTTGTCGGAATAATTGGCGCACTGCATAATGCGGCTACCCAAATGAAGATATATTTCCCCGTCCGAATTTCTGTACGGCACATAGACGTTAGGAGCGATTGCACTCATTATAAGCTCCACGGCGGCGCGGAAATTGGCATTGGCGTTGCTACTCTTGTCCGCGGGCGGTCTATCTCCCGACACCAGCATTACGGGAACAGGGGTGTCGGCAAGCAGTATCGAAAAAATTGCCGCGCTGAATGCAAGAGTATCGGTTCCGTGCATTATTATAACCCCCGCATACTTGCTCATATCAAAGCTTCTCAGATGCTCAATTATTCTGTTAAGCTTCTCCAAGGTCATATTTTCACTCAGAGTTTGATATTCCTCGGGGATATCCGAATCCACGAAAAGCGTTTTACAAAGCTTGGCATACTTAGAACGACTCCTGCTAAAGTTAGCAAGCAGCGCTCTTTTTGCAAGCTCGGGAGCAAGCTCACGTCCTTCTTCTCCCGCCTCAGTGCATATAGTTCCTCCCGTATATACAGTCAATATTTTTCTTTCCATTCCGCTCCTCCTTGCTATACCAAATACGCCCAAAGCACTGGGCTTCGGGCGTATTTTTTAAAGACTGTTAACTATATTTATCAGAACTGTTCTGAGCGTCTGTGGGTCACAGTTACCCTTAAGCTCCTTCATACACTTACCGAAGAGCGACATGAGAGCCTTCTCCTTACCGCTCTTGTAATCGCTGACCGCCTTGGGGTCTGCTGCGACTACTTCTCTCGCTACCTTTTCGATAAGCGAGGTGTCGTTGGATACGATAAATCCGTTCTTCTCGGCGTATTCCGCGGGCTTTATGGTGCTGTCATCAAACATTGCCGAAAGTATCTTCTTAGCGTTTGCGCGACCTACCTTACCGTCGGTTACGAGCATTATGAGCTCACCGAGAACCGCTCCGTCAAGAGTCAGCATATCATAGGTCATCTTTCTTACGTTGAGAATGCTCATAACCTCGGATATCATCCAGTTAGCCGCATCCTTTGCGCTCTTGCAAACGGCGTAAGCACCCTCAAAGCATTCGCAAAGAGCAATGCTCTTTGTTATCTGCTCCGCGTCGTACTCGCTAAGACCGTATTCCTCTGTATAACGCTCGCGCTTTACCTCGGGAAATTCGGGAAGGGTTGCCTTTATGCCGTCGTACCACTCGTCGTCAATCACAACGGGCATTACGTTAGGGTCGGGGAAATAACGGTAATCTCCCGCCGTTTCCTTGCTTCTCATAGCAAAGCTCTTTCCCTTGATATCGTCCCAACGTCTGGTTTCCTGAACAAGAACCTCCGTGCCGTTTTCAATTGCGTCAATGTGTCTTGCGGTTTCGTACTCGATAGCGCGCTTTATAGCCTCTATGGAGTTCATATTCTTCATCTCGGTACGCACACCCAGCTTATCGCTTCCCTCAGGACGAACCGAGAGGTTTACGTCGCAACGCATAGTTCCGTGTGCCATCTCGCACTCGGCAACCTTTGCGTAACGAAGAAGAGTTTTAAGGCGCTCAAGATAAGCCTCTACCTCCTCTGCGCTTGAGAGGTCGGGCTGGCTGACTATTTCTATGAGCGGAACACTGGTACGGTTAAAGTCAACGTGTGTTGTATCCTCTCTGATGTCGTGAACCAGCTTGCCCGCGTCCTCCTCCATGTGTATCTGCTTGATACGCACGTTCTTCTTACCCTTTGAGGTCTCTATCTCAACAAGTCCGTTTACTGCTACGGGAGCAAACCACTGGGTAGTCTGGTACGCCGCGGGGAGGTCGGGATAATAATAGCTCTTCTTATCAAAGGTGGTGGTGCGGTTAATGTGACAGTTAAGCATCATTCCAGCCTTCATACCGAAATCAACAACTCTCTTATTTACCACGGGAAGCATACCTGGCATACCGCAGCATGCGGGGCAAACGTGGGAGTTGGGGTCTGCGCCGTAGGAATGAGCTGAGCAGGAGCAGAATATCTTAGACTGAGTAGCAAGCTCTACGTGGACTTCAAGTCCAATGACTGTTTCGTATCTCATATTTACTTGCCCTCCTTTTCATAAAGCTCTGCCGCTCCAAGAAGCGTGCCCTCGGAGAACGCCCTGCCTACAAGCTGTACTCCGCCAACGACTACCGCGGGAAGTCCGCTTATGGAAGCGGGAGCGGTATAGAAATTCTCCTCAAAAGACAGGCTCTTATTTTCCTTTACCATATCCTCGGTGTATTCCATAACCGAGCAAGCGGGCATAAGAACAGCGTCAAACTCCTTGAATATCTCTGCAAAGCGCTCAACGATCACGCGACGTACGCGAAGTGCCTTGTCATATACCTTCATATAGTTTTCGGTGGAAAGAGTGTCCGAGCCGAAAAGTATTGCCTTTTTAAGAAGCTCTCCAAATGCCTCGGTGCGGCTGTTTGTGTAAAGCTCGTCAATTCCCGAGAAATTCTGAGCGCGGTGACCGTACTTTACTCCGTCATAGCGCGATACATTGTTGCAAAGCTCGGCGCTCATAAGAACGTTCCAAGCGGGACGAGCCGCGGCAATAATATCGTCCTCTATCTCAATCACCTCTACTCCGTTGTTTCTAAGAGTAGACTTGAATGCACAAAGCTTAGCTTCAACATTTGCATCTATTCCCTTTTCCATAGCGCCGAGAACAGCTACGCGGCGAAGCTCACCGCATTTCTTTGCGGACCCGCAAAGCTCCTCGCTAAGGCTTGTTCCGTCCTTGTCGTCGTGTCCCACTATAACGCCAAGAAGCTCCTTACACTCAAGGGCGCTTTTCGCCATTACGCTTACACACTCACCCGAGCAAGCCACGGGCACAGTTCCGTATCTCGATACAGTTCCGTAGGTAGGCTTTACGCTTACAAGCCCATTTTGGGCAGCGGCGCGGCGAGGCGCGCCGTTAACGTCAAGACATATAGCCGCCTTGACCTCACCCGTCTTGAGCGCCTCGGCAGTAGGATTAAGAAGAACTCCGTCCTTTACCTTTGCTCCGTTGCAGGAGGTCTCTCCCACAAGGTCGATAGCAAACTCGCCTACGTCTGTCTTTCCAACAAGGTCATATCCCGCGTTTTTCGCGCGTGTCAGCACCTCTGCCTCAAAAAGACTCATATATCCGTCAAGCATTTTAGAGCCTGCCGCGGTAGGCATATCGGCAGTAAGCATCATATCGTCGGCAATTATAGCCTTCTTTGATGCAATATCCTTTTTAGAAGTATATATTTTCATTTTTCTGCCTCCTACCAATTATTCTACCACACGGGGCACACACCAGTAACCCTCGTCGGTCTCGGGAGCGCCTGCCTGAAGCGCCTCACGGGTAAAGGGCTGGGACACCACGTCCTCGCGCACCACCGTCATAATGGGCATAACGTGTACCATTCTCTCTACGTTTGCGGTATCTATGGCGTCTAAAGTCTTCAGGTCATTCTCTCTGTTATTGCAAAAAGTGATCACTTCATCCTTTTCGGTCTGCGTGAGGCTCAGCTGATTGAGCATCTCAAGTATTCTGAGTGTCTCTTTTTCCATATCAATAAACTCCTTTATCTGCGTAGATTAGTCTCTTACCTTTATATGCACCTCGCGGAGCTGCTGTTCGGTCACCTCTCCGGGAGCACCCATCATAAGGTCCTGAGCGTTTCCGTTAAGCGGGAACGCGATAACGTCACGAATAGTCTCCTCACCCGCGATGAGCATTATCATTCTGTCCACACCGGGAGCCATTCCCGCGTGAGGAGGCGCACCGTATGCGAAAGCGTTGTAAAGCGCACCGAATTTAGCCTTAAGCGTATCCTCGCCGTAGCCCGCAATCTCGAATGCCTTTCTCATTATATCGGGATTGTGGTTTCTTACAGCACCCGAGGAGAGCTCTACGCCGTTACATACGATATCGTACTGATAAGCGAAGATTTCAAGCGGGTCCTTGTTAAGAAGCGCATCCATACCTCCCTGAGGCATAGAGAAAGGGTTATGCGTAAAGTCTATCTTTCCCGTCTCCGCGTTAAGCTCATACATGGGGAAATCAACGATAAAGCAGAACTCGAAGGAATCGTTCTTAACCAGTCCCAGCTCATTTCCTATCCATGTTCTCATTTCTCCCGCAAGGCGGTTGATTACAGACGCGCTGTCGCTTATGAAGAAGAGCGAATCGCCCTCCTTTATACCGCAAAGCTCACAAAGCTCTGCCTTCTGCTCCTCGGTAAGGAACTTGGCGATGGGGCCCTTGAACTCACCCTCCTC
>JAEIGA010007970.1_pt1 | contig 16065 bp, 12 predicted proteins | sample 9270691 | NCBI WGS metagenome assembly JAEIGA01 (sample SAMN17057246, study PRJNA624740) | gut metagenome | biome: biome; isolation source: fecal sample | host: Bos grunniens | place: China: Xizang | collected 2019
AGATTGAATCGCTCATTAAGGAGCACGATGAGGCACCCCATCTGCGCGGTTTGCAGAAGCGTCTGGCCGAGGAGATCACCACGATGATCCACTCGCGCGAGGAGTACGAGAAGGCGGTGGAGGCTTCGCAGATCCTCTTCGGAGGGGCTACGTCGGAGGCCCTGCGCGGCTTGGACGAGCAGACCCTGTTGCAGGTCTTCGAGGGGGTACCCCAGTTCACGATCGCCAAGGCCGACCTCGGTATGGGCTTCATCGACCTCTGTGCCGAGTTTACGAAGATCTTCCCTTCGAAGGGAGAGTGCCGTAAGATGGTGCAGGGCGGAGGTGTGTCGCTCAACAAGGAGAAGGTGCAGGATGGAACCCGTGCCGTCACGGAGGCCGACCTGATTGCCGGCAAGTACCTCCTGGTGCAGAAGGGCAAGAAGAACTATTACCTCGTAACCGTGGCATAAGGTATGCTCTATCGCATTGATCTGAAAGATATGGAGTTCCGTGCCTACCACGGCTGCTACGACTTGGAGCAGAAGGTGGGCAATCGCTTTCGTGTGCAACTGACCCTTTGGACCGAGTTGGGGCGGGTAGCCAAGCAGGATGATGTGGCCTTGGCGGTGAACTACCTGCGGGTCTATGAGGAGGTGCGTGAGGTGATGGGCCACACGCAACGCACCATCGAGCGAGTAGCTTGCAATATCATCGAACGCCTCAAGGAGCTCTTTCCGGCAATCGAACGGGTGGAGTGCACAGTAGCCAAGTTGGCCCCGCCGCTTGGAGGAAAGGTGCGCGAGGTGAGCGTCACGATCGAGGCATAGCGGTGTGGCAATGGAGTGTGAAATCTTAAAGGATAGATAAAATATGGAACAAAAGCGAGGCAGTTTTGCCGGCAAACTCAGTGCCGTACTCGTGGCAGCCGGCAGTGCCGTGGGGTTGGGAAACATTTGGCGTTTTCCCTCGTTGGCTGCCGATAACGGAGGCGGTGCCTTCTTGGTGATCTACCTTTTGTGTGTCTTGCTGTTGGGTGTGCCCCTGATCTGGGCCGAGTTCTCGGTGGGTCGCTCCACGCAGCTGGGTGCCGTGGGAGCCTACCGCACGCTCAATAAGCGTTGGGGCTTTATCGGCTACTTCGGGGTCTTGGCCGCCTTCCTTCTCTTGGGCTTCTACTATGTGGTCTCGGGTTGGACCCTCGAGTACTTTGTGGAGTCCATCAACGGAAACCTCTCGAAGTACTCTACTCCCGAAGAGTATCGCCTACTCTTCGATAGTTTTAAGACAGCGACCTGGAAACCCCTGCTCTTTGCCTGGGCCTTTATCCTGATCACCCACTTCGTCATTGCCCAGGGGGTGCAGAAGGGGATTGAGAAGTGTTCGAATGTGCTGATGCCTCTGCTGTTTGTCATCCTGTTTGTGATGGCGATCCACTCGGTACTGATGCCCGGAGGGGTGGAGGGCCTTAAATTCTTCTTTAAGCCCGACTTCTCGGCCATCTCCACGGGAACGATCCTGGCTGCCATGGGACAGGCCTTCTTCTCGCTCTCGATCGGTATGGGCTGCATGGTGACCTATGCCTCCTACTTCAACCGGGAGACCAACCTCAAGACGATGGGCCTGCAGGTGACGATGCTCGACACGCTGGTGGCTATCACGGCCGGTATCATCATCTTCCCGGCCGCCTTCAGTGTGGGTATCTTCCAGGCTGGTGAGACCCCCATGGCGGGTCCCGGGCTGATCTTTATCACGCTGCCCGCCATCTTCAACTCGTTGCCTTGGAGCATGCTCTGGTCGGCCATCTTCTTCCTGCTGATCATTGTGGCCGCCCTGACCTCCACGATCTCGATCCACGAGGTGGTGGCTGCCTACCTGAACGAGGAGTGGAAGATTGAGCGCAAGTGGTCGAATTGGCTCTCCACGGCCGGTATGTTCGTGGTGGCCACCTTGGCCTCCTTGTCTTTGGGTGTGCTGAACGAGGTGAGGGTCTTCGGCCTGACCTTCTTCGATCTCTTCGATTATGTAACGGCCAACCTGTTGCTCCCGATCGGAGGTTTCTGTACCTCGATCTTTGTGGGATGGGTGCTCGACAAGAAGTTCTTGGAGCGTGAACTGACGAACGACGGCAAACTCGGAGGAAAGATTGTCCCCGTGGTGCGTTTCATGCTGCGTTGGCTCTGCCCGCTGATTGTCTTTGCCATCTTCCTCGACACGATGGGTGTTATTTAGCCCCGAAGAGGGACTCGGTGAAATTTTGTCAGACTCCCCTGCTAATTCGGCAGGGGAGTCGCTCTTTTTGTCGGGTGGCGGATGACAAGATGGGTGGACGTGTCGGTGCGGGGTGTCAAAATTTCTCCTTGTTTCGGCTTGGCAGGAGTTTTGCGCGAAACCGAGGTAAAAAGCAATTTTAACAGAAAAAACGAACACTATGAATGTAAACACCTTAACCGTAAAGGCGCAGGAGGCGCTGCAACAGGCGGCTTCCGTAGCGCGCAGTGGCGGACAGCAGGCTGTCGAGCCACTCCATTTGTTGGCTGTGATGATTCGCGAGGAGGACTCGTTGGCCTCTTTCCTGCTCGGGCGTGTCGGGGTGCAGGTTGCGGGGTTGCGTAGCGAGGTGGCGCAGGCTGTGGCCTCTCTGCCCCGGGTATCGGGCGCGGGTGAACTCTTCTTCTCGACCGATACGACGCGCGTGATTCAGCGGGCGGTCGATTTTACGCAAAAGTTTCACGATAAGTATGCCTCTGTCGAGCACCTGCTCTTGGCTTTGGTGGCCGAGCGCGGGGAGGCTTCCAATCTGCTGAAGCGAGCCGGAGCGAGCGAGAAGGAGCTCGAAGAGGCGATTCGTAGCTTCCGCAAGGGGGCGACGGTCGATTCGCAGACCTCGTCGCAGGAGTTCAATGCGTTGGGCAAGTATGCCATCAACCTCAACGAGCAGGCCCGCAACGGAAAACTCGACCCGGTGATTGGGCGCGATGAGGAGATCCGCCGTGTCTTGCAGATCCTTTCGCGCCGCACGAAGAATAACCCCATCCTGGTCGGGGAGGCCGGTGTCGGCAAGACCGCCATTGCCGAGGGGATTGCCCACCGCATTGTCGATGGGGATGTCCCCGAGAACCTGAAGCAGAAGCAGATCTTCTCGCTCGATATGGGGGCCTTGATTGCCGGTGCGAAGTATCAGGGCGAATTCGAGGAGCGTTTGAAGGCGGTGGTGCAGGAGGTGATCTCCTCCGATGGGGAGATTCTCCTCTTTATCGACGAGATCCACACGCTGGTTGGGGCGGGAAAATCCTCCGGGGCGATGGATGCCGCCAATATCCTGAAGCCGGCTCTGGCGCGTGGCGAGTTGCGCACGATCGGAGCCACGACTCTCGACGAGTTCCAGAAATATTTCGAGCAGGACAAGGCTCTGGAGCGTCGTTTTCAGAAGGTGATGGTCGATGAGCCCTCGCAAGAGGATGCTATCTCGATTCTGCGTGGACTGAAGGAGCGTTACGAGCACCATCATCAGGTGCGCATCAAGGACGAGGCTATTGTCTCGGCCGTGGAGCTCTCGACACGCTACATCACCTCGCGATTCCTGCCCGACAAGGCAATCGACTTGATCGACGAGGCCGCCTCGCGTCTGCGCCTGGAGATGAATTCGGTGCCCGAGGAGATTGATTCACTGGATCGTCGTGTGCGTCAGCTTGAGATCGAACGCGAGGCGATTCGCCGCGAGAACGACGAGGAGCGAATCGACCGCCTCTCGAAGGAGATCGACGACCTGCGTTCGCGCGAGTCGGCCATGCGAGCCCGTTGGCAGAGCCAACGCGACATGTTGCGCCGCATCCAAAGCGACAAGGATGCGATCGAGCGGATGAAGGTGGAGGCTCAGCAAGCCGAGCGTCAGGGCGACTACGGCCGTGTGGCGGAGTTGCGTTATGGCAAGATTGTCGAGGCACAGCAGCGGATCGAGGCTTTGCAGGAGGAGTTCCGTGCCGCTTCGGCCCAGGAGGCGATGATCAAGGAGGAGGTCTCGGCCCAGGATATCGCCGAGGTGGTATCGCGCTGGACGGGGATTCCGGTAAGCCGAATGCTCGCCTCGGAGCGTGAAAAACTGCTGCGCATGGAGCAGGAGTTGCACAAGCGTGTCGTGGGGCAGGAGGAGGCCATTCGTGCCATCTCGGATGCTGTGCGCCGTGCGCGTGCCGGGTTGAGCGATCCCCGAAAGCCGATCGGCTCGTTCATCTTCCTCGGAACCACGGGTGTGGGTAAGACCGAGCTGGCGAAGGCCCTTGCCGAATTCCTCTTCAACGACGACACGATGCTTACGCGCATCGATATGTCAGAGTATCAGGAGCGCCACAGTGTGTCGCGTCTGGTGGGGGCCCCTCCGGGCTATGTGGGCTACGATGAGGGGGGACAACTTACCGAGGCGGTAAGGCGCAAGCCCTATTCGGTGGTACTGCTCGACGAGATTGAGAAGGCCCATCCCGATGTGTTTAATATCCTGTTGCAGGTCTTGGACGATGGCCGCCTGACCGATAACAAGGGGCGCACGGTTGACTTCCGCAACACGATCATCATCATGACCTCCAACATGGGTTCACACTTGATTCAGGAACGTTTTTCGGCGGCTTATTCGGGTGAGAAATTGCCCGAAGAGGTGGTGGAAAAGACACGCGAGGAGGTGATCGAGCTCCTCAAACAGCAGCTCAAGCCCGAGTTCTTGAATCGCATCGACGAGATTGTGATGTTTGAGCCTCTCTCCCGTACTGACATCGAGCAGATTGTCGATATTCAGCTGCACGCAATCCGTCGTCTGCTTCGCGAGAATGGTATCGAACTCGACTATACGGAGTCGGCCCGCGCGTTGATCGCCCAAATGGGTTACGATCCCTTGTTTGGTGCCCGCCCCGTAAAGCGCACCATCCAACGCGAGATCGTCAATGCCCTCTCGAAAAGGATCTTGGCCGGCGAGGTCGATCGCTCGAAGCCAATCCGTATCGATGCTCCGCACGGTGAACTTGATATGAGTAACGAGTAATCCCAAAAAAAGACTCCTCCTTGGAAAGGGGGAGTCTTTTTTTAGGGGGATTATCTGATCGTATTTAGAGCTCCTTCACGAATGCGAGGATTCGCTCCACAAGCCCTTCGGAGAGGGGGAGCGAGGGGTTGGTGTAGGCATCCAACTGCTCTTGGGTGCTCTTCCCCTCGGTGTTCTTGAGGGTGTGGGCCATCGCCTCGAAAATCTGCCACTCGGCCGTGGGGCAGGCCTCTTTCAGTGCGCGCGCATTGGCCGCGGAGACCTGCGTGTCGCGCCCACCTCCGATTAGGAGTAGGGGACACTGCAGCGAGCGAGCCGTTTTGCGCGGATCGAGGGCCATCCACTCGTGGTAGTAGGTATTTAGATATGTCGGAAAGAGCGAGACAAGGGGTTGAGGTACCTCGCTCGGGGTCTCGCCCCGCTTCAGTGTGTCGATGATGCGACACGCCTTGGCATAGAGAGCGTAATCGACGGCCAGCAGTTGGGTGGTAAGTTGCACCTTGAGAATCTCGTCGATGGGGTAGGCTGCTCCGCAGAGCGATACAACCCCCGCCACCTCGGGGTTGCGGGCGGCCACCTCCAACGCAATCTGTGCCCCCTCGCTGTGGCCCACCAGGAGGATGCGGCGGAAGCCTCGCGTTTTGAGAACCTCGATCCACCGCTCGGCATCGTCAATAAAATGGGAGAAGCGACAATCCGTGAGCAACTCTTCGGGGTTGTGGTAGGGGCTGGCGGCTATGCCGCGTTTGTCGTAGCTCAATACGGCAATTCCCGTCTGGCTCAACGCTTCGGCCAGCAGGGCGTAGGCGTTGGTGCGGACCCCTGCCGGTGAGTTGCCGTAGCGATCCGTGGGGCCCGAACCCGCGATTAGCACGACGGCCGTTTCGGTGGGGGTATCGGGCAACCAAAGAGTGCCACGCAGGGTGCCCCAGGCGGCCGGCAGTTCGACGGGCTCCTCTTTGGCCATTGTCGGAAGGGAAAGGCAGAGGAGCAGCAGGAGTGGGAGCAGGGTGCGGTGTAGCGTCTTCATGGGGCGAGTTTTGGTCGTTATAGGATTTCGGTGAGGTGCTCCAGACCGATCGAGTGGGAGCCCTTGATCAAGATCAAGGCCTGGTCGATGGGGTGGTGTTGCAGGGCCTCCACGAGTTGGTGGCGCGAGGGGTAGCAGGTGCTCTGTGCGGGTGCACCGAGGGCCGCATGGGCCTCCGTGAAGTGGGGCCCCACGAGGAAAATCTCGACCTCGGGGATCGAGAGGGCCTGCTTCAGGATGCGAATGTGCTCCTCATGACTCCAGCTGCCGAGTTCGAGCATGTCGCCCAGGATAATTGCCTTGCGGCTCTTCTCCCCCAGGGGCTCCTGCCCGAAGTGGCCAAGCGAGGCGGCCATGCTCGAGGGGTTGGCGTTGTAGCAGTCCAGGATCAGCGTGTTGCGTGCGCTCTTCATGCGTTGAGAACGGTGGTTCGAGGGGGTGTAGGCGGCAATGGCCGAACGGATGGACTCTTCGCTTACCCCGAAGAATCGACCCACGGCCATGGCGGCGGCGATGTTCAGGCGATTGAAGTCGCCCTCCAATTGGTGCTCAACCCCTTCGGCCAGGCGGGTTGAGTAACTCTCGACTTGAAGCCCTTTGCGCTCTTGGGCCATTTCACTCAGTGTCGTATCCTCCTGCGGCACAAAGGCCTTCCCGTTGTGCAAAGCCAAAAAGTCGAATAGTTCCCCCTTGCCGCGACGAATCCCTTCGGGGCCTCCAAAGCCGTCGAGGTGGGCACGTCCGATGTTGGTCAGAAGACCGTAATCCGGTTCGGCAATGGAGCAGAGCAGAGCGATCTCGCCACAGGCACTCGCCCCCATCTCCACAATGCCGAACTCCATCTCGGGGGTCATGGCCAGCAGGGTTAGCGGAACTCCGATGTGGTTGTTCAGGTTGCCCCGTGTTGCGTAGATCTTTCGATCCCTCTCCAATACCGCAGCCGTAAGCTCTTTTGTCGTGGTCTTGCCGTTCGAACCGGCAATGGCCAAAATCGGAATCCCCAAGGCGCGGCGGTGTTCGCGTGCCAGGGCTTGCAGGGCCGAGAGCGTGTCGTCGACCACCACGAAACGATCCCGCCACTCGGGGTGTTTCTCGGCGATTTCGGGGTTGTCGATGATGGCATAGGCGGCCCCCTTTTCGAGGGCGTCGGCTGCAAAGCGGTTGCCATCGAACGAGGCCCCCTTCAGGGCAAAAAAGAGCGATCCTGCGGCTATTTGGCGCGAGTCGGTCGAGATCTGAGGATGGCTCTTGAAGTGTTCGTATAGGGTTTTGATCTGGGTCATTTCGTTTTTTAAGTGGGGGGTCAGGCCCCATTTTAATTTTGTTGCGAGGGGGAATCGTAATTCACCCCCAATCTTGTAAAGGGGTGAATTGCTCTCCCTCCCTAATCTTCTAAGGGGGTGAATCGCTCGCCACCCAAGCGTCTAAATGTGTTTGTCGCCGGTGTTGTATTTTACTTCGTCGATGTATTTGCGCAGGTGCTGCTCGCTCGAGCGAGGGCAGATCATCAGCACATCCTCGGTGTCGACCACGATGTAGTCTTTTAAGCCGTCGATTACAGCCACCTTCCCCTTGGGGAGGGAGATGATGCACGAGCGGGTATCGTAGGTGTAGCAACCTTCGCGAGGCTTGGTGTTGGCATAGCGATCTTTGCGTCCCTCACGGTAGAGCGACCCCCAGGTGCCGATGTCGCTCCAACCGAAGTCGCCACAGCGCACATAAGCGTTGTCGGCCTGCTCCATCACGCCGTAGTCGATCGAGATGCCGCGACACTCGGAGTAGACGCGCTCGAGGGCTGCGGCCTCCTCCGGAGTTCCCAAGGCGGGGAGGATCGATTGGAAGAGTGCGAATGTCTCCGGCTGGTGGCGCTCCAAGGCGGCGATGATGTCGCGTGCCTTCCAGATGAAGATGCCTGAGTTCCAGAAAAACTCACCGCATAGCACAAAGGTTTGCGCCAACTCCAGGTTGGGTTTCTCGGTGAAGCTCTTGACCTTGGAGATTTGGGCGTCGTCCGAAATTTGGATGTAGCCGTAGCCGGTTTCGGGACGTGTGGGGCGGATGCCGACGGTCATCAGGGCCTCGTTTTCCCGCGTGAAGTCGATGCACTCGGTGATCACGGAGCGCAGAGCCTCCTCCTGCAACACGAGGTGATCCGACGGCGTGACCACCATGCGGGCCGAGGGGTCCTCCTTGAGGAGTTTGTGCGCAGCGAAGGCAATGCAGGGGGCGGTATTGCGCCCGACAGGTTCGCAGAGTACCTGCTCGGGGCTCAATTCAGGTAGGTGTTGAAGCACCATTTCGCGGTAACGGATGTTGGTTACTACGCGGAATTGCTCGGCGGGAAAGAGCGGGAGAAAGCGCTCAAAAGTGTGTCGGATCAACGACTTGCCGGTGCCCAAAATGTCCAAAAACTGCTTGGGTCTATCGGCGCGGCTCTCGGGCCAAAAGCGGGTGCCAATGCCTCCGGCCATGATGACACAATAGGTGTTTTTCATCGTATTGGTAGTTTTTATTTTTCGGTTTTGTTGCCCGGGGCGGCTCGTTGGTTGGCGTGGCAGCCCCCGGGTATTTTGTTTTACAAATGTACGAAATATTTGTCGGAAGGGCAAATATTTTTCGGCCAAGATGAACCTAAAAGTGTACCAAAAAGACGCTTTCTTGCGTTAATGCACCGAAAATGAGAAATTTTTTGTACCTTTGCAACCTATTGTGCGGCTATTCGTAGCGCGAGTGTCGCCAGAAAAATATGTTTAGCGATGAAGATACGACTCTTTACCATCCCGAATTTGGTCACGCTGTGTAATCTGCTGTGTGGCTCGATGGCCGCCCTGACGGCCCTCACCGGGGGCGACCTTTCGGTAGCCTTTTGGTTTATTCTGGCTGCTGCCGTGTGTGATTTTCTGGATGGTCTGACGGCTCGTCTTTTGAACTCCTATTCGGGAATTGGGGTCGAGTTGGATTCGTTGGCCGATATGGTGAGTTTCGGATTTGCCCCTGCAGCCATTCTCTATCAACTCTTCTCGCAGGCCCAAAGCCATTGGGCGTGGAGCGAAGAGGCCCTCCTTTGGGGTGGTTGTTCGCTCTTCTTGCTGACGGCTTTTTCGGCCCTACGCTTGGCGAAATTCAATGTCGATGAGGAGCAGCATTCCGAGTTTACGGGGCTTCCGACCCCCGCTGCCGCCCTCTTCTGCACCTCGCTGGGGTGGCTTGTGGCCGAGGGTCGTTTGGAACTCTCCTCGGAGGTGATTTGTGCGGTGGCTTGGCTCCTTGCGCTGCTTTTGATCTCGCCAATCCGTATGTTTTCGTTTAAATTCTCGGGCTTTGGTTGGCGTGGAAACGGCCTCCGATACCTCTTCGCTTTGACGGCTGTGGCACTCTTTGCCTGGTTGCGCGTGGGGGCGGTGCCTCTGATTATCCTGCTCTATGTCTTTGTTTCGACCATCCGGCATTGCCTTTGCCAAAAGGGGTGTTCGAAGAAAAAATAGAGGTTTTTAAAAATTTTTATTATATTTGCAGCCGAAAACGGTAGAAGTTTGATGCGTAGCGTGTTGTATATCTTAGGAGTGCTCCTTGCGGGGATGTTTGTGGCGATGCCGCAAACCGCCTTGGCGCAGCTCGATGTGGGCAATACCCGCAGAAACCTTCCGGGGTTGGATCAGACTTCGGATCAGGCGCTCTACGGCTCCAACCCCTATGCCTCCGAAGAGGAGGGCGAGCCCCACGATCCGTCGGATACTACGCGCAAGGAGAAGAAGCCACGAAAACCGTTGGAGTCCTACTTCTTTAGCGACTCCATCCGCGCGTTGCCCTCCTTCCAGTGGACTGTCAAGCGTGATTACAACCGCATTGAACTGCAACCGATGGACACCACTTTGATGGATTGGCGTATCGACTACCCGATCTACCGCAAAGGGGTGGGCGACATCACGATCGGTGCGTTGGGTCAATCCTCGATGCCGACCGACTATTTCGAGCGCAACACCTCGCAGGAGTTCACCTTCTCGCAGCCCTACGATGCCTACACCTACCAGATGGAGAATGTTCCCTTCTACAACCTGAAGAAGCCCTACATGAATATGACCTACCTGGAGTCGGGACAGAAGAAGTATCGCGAGGAGCACTTTACCATTACGTTGGCGCACAACATCTCCCCCTCGACCGGTTTTAATATCAACTACAAGGCGCGAGGTACGCGCGGACAGTACGATTGGTCGCGTACGAAGAACCACAACTTCTCGGCCGCCTTCTCCCACACCGGTAAGCGTTATTCGCTCCATGCCGCCTACTTCAACAACCACATCGAACAGCAGGAAAACGGAGGCGTGGTCGGTGAGTGGGCCATTGTCGATACCACCTACGAGATGCCCTCGGGTGTGCCGATGAAGCTCTCGAATTCGCAGGCCGAAAACATCTACCGCAACAACGGCTTCTTCGTCGTGCAGAGTTACGGTATTCCGCTTCTACCCGTGACCGAGAGCGACTTCTCGATTGCCCATCTGCCAGCCGTATACCTCGGACACTCGTTCGAGTACAACGCCTGGAGCAAGGTCTACAGCGATATTCGAAAAACCTATATCAATGAGCGTGGTTCGAAGGACGATAAGGGAAACTTTATCCCCACCGAACACGAATATTACGAAAATTGGTACATCAACCCCACCCAGACGCGCGACTCGATCCGAGAGCAGAGGATCTCGAATCGTCTCTTTGTGCAGGCGCAGCCGTGGAATCGCGACGGGGTGGTGGGTACGCTGAACGGAGGTGTCGGCTTTGATCTGCACACCTACTCGCAGCTGGCCCTTGGTAGTTTTGTGACCGGCCGTTACGAAAAGACGAAGCGCTCGTCGTTCTATGTCTACGGTTCGGTCGATGGTAAGATCCGACGGTATGTCGATTGGGGAGCCGACGTGAAGTTCTACCCCTCGGGCTACCGCGGAGGCGATCTTTCGGTCGGAGGCCACCTCTCGCTGACGGCCAAGATCAAGCAGCGTCCCCTGATTCTCGACGGTAGCTTCCGCATGGAGCGCCGTTCGCCGGGTTTCTGGCAGGAGAATCTATTCTCAAACCACTATGTGTGGTTTACTCCTTTGTCCAAGGAGACTGACACCCGTTTTGAGGTGAGTTTGCGGATTCCCGACCATGCCTTCGAGGTTGCCTTCAAGCAGGGCGTGGTAACCGACAAAATCTACTATGGCGCCGACAGCCGCATTACGCAGGATGCCGGTAGCGTAAGCCTCACGAGTGTGTATGCTCGCAAGGATTTCCGCCTCGGCGGATTTCACTTAGACCACAGGGTATTGTTGCAGTGGAGCTCGAATCAGGAAGTAGTCCCTGTTCCCCTTCTGAGTGCCTATCTCTCCTATTACTATGAGTTTTGGGTGGTCAGAAATGTGCTTCGATTGCAGTTGGGTCTCGATTGCCGTTACCATACGGAGTTCTATGCTCCGGGGTACAATCCGGCACTCTCGGCCTTCTACAATCAGCGCGATGTCGAGACGGGAAATTATCCCTATACCGATGTCTTTCTTATGGGAAAATGGAAGAGAATGCGTATTTTCTTAAAGTACCAGCATCTGAATCTTGATCTTTATGGCGGTAACCGATACTTCTCGGCGGCCGGCTACCCGCTCAATCCGGGTATGTTCAAGATCGGAATCTCTTGGGGTTTCTATGATTAGCGAACTCTTCGGCACGGCACAAGCTGCCCGCAATTGAAGATTTTATGTTGAATCTTAGTGTTAAAAAGACATTTCTAACTTTTACGTTCTTAATTTGTCTGACCTCCTTCTACGGTTTCGAGGCGCGTTTCGATGCCCCCGTAGAGCGAATGGAGGCTGCTGCGGCACAGGCCGCAAATGAATCGGAGGCCCTGGCTTCGTCGGAACTTCTCGCAGAGGGCGAGTACACCATTTCGGCCTACGATAACCTGATTCGCCGCGTGAGCGCCGAAGCAGGAAACGATTGGCGACTGATGAGTGCCATCGCCTACCACGAATCGCGCTTTACGCCCGATATCGTCTCGAAGCGAGGTGCCAAGGGGCTGATGCAGATCATGCCCATCGTGGCTCGTCAGTTCAACGTACCTCAAGAGCAGGTGCTGGATCCCGAGACCAACATTCGGTTGGCCAATCTGCTCTATAATAAAATTGCACAGATGCTGCGTCTGCCGGCCTCGACCCCTCAGCTGGATCGCATGAGCCTGATCCTGGCCTCCTACAATGGAGGGATCGGCCATGTGAGCGATGCGCGCCGCCTGGCTCGCCACTACGGTGAGAATCCCAATTCGTGGGAGGTGGTTTCGCGCTACTTGGAGCTTAAGGCTGACCCTGCCTACTACGAGCAGGAGGTGGTTCGATGTGGTCGTTTTACGGGCTATGGGCAAACCCGCGCCTATGTCAGCGATGTGATGAATCGCTACTCGAAATATTGCCGCCTGGCCAATTAAAGGCCGGTGGGATCGACTCCGCCGAGAGTCAAAAAAAGAGATGGACGACCTTTTATGGTCGTCCATCTCTTTGTGTTGAGGTGTGGGGCGCGAGGCCCCGTAAGGTTAGAAGAGGTAGCGCTCGGTCTTGACCTTGCGTACCAGCGAGAAGATCTCCTCCCAGGCCTCTTCGCCGAAGGTGGTACCCACCACCTCGATTACCTTGCCGGCCGTGATGGCGCCGATCGTGCCGCACTGGCGGAGGTTCAGCCCCTCGCAGTAGGCGGCCAGGAAACCTGCGGCGTAGAAGTCGCCCGCACCCGTGGTGTCGACACGCTTGGCGGCGGCCATGATACCGACATGCACCACCTCCTCGCGGCGCTTGATCAGGGCCCCCTTCATGCCGATCTTCACGATCACCAGGTCGCACACCTCCGAGATCGTGTTCAAGGCGTTGAGGGGCTCCTCCTCACCCGTGAAGGCACGCGCCTCGTCCTCGTTGGCAAAGAGGATATCGACGTAGTCGCGCACCAGGCCGCGCAGGAACTCGAGGTTCTCCTCCACGACATTGAAGCTGGCCAGGTCGATGGCCACCTTCAGGCCGCAGGCTTTGGCCGTCTGCATGGCCGAGCGGATCAGTTCGTGATCCTGCACCAGGTAGCCCTCTACATAGAGGCAGTCGTAGCCATCGAAGATCGTGGGCAGAATTTCATGGGCCTTCATCTCGAGGGCGGCACCGAGGTAGGTAACCATCGTGCGCTCGCCATCGGGAGAGATGAGCGACACGCACTTGCCCGACTTCTGTTCGCCACGCAGGATGATGGGCTCCACTCCCAGGTTTTCGAGGGCCTGCTGGAAGAAGTCGCCCGTGGTGTCGCGACCCACCTTGCCGATGAATCCCACCTTGGCTCCGAGGCGTGCCATGGCGCGGATCGTGTTGCCGGCCGAGCCGCCCAGCGAGAGCGAGTAGGGGAGGCCTGCCACCGACTTCGAAATCTCGGTCTGCAGGGCCGTGTCCACCAGGCTCATCGAGCCCTTTTTGAGTTGAAAGCGACCCAGCACCGAGTCACTCTTCAGATTTACCAACATATCGGTCAATGCGTTGCCGATACCGATTACCTTCTTCATCTTATCTGTTTGTGTTTTTTGGTTTCTTCTGTTTCAGCCTATGGTCGGGCCCTTCTCGCGGGCCCTTCTCTGTGGTTTAGATCGAGAGAATTTTTACCAAATCTAAACCCTTGCGGTTGATGGTCTTGTCGTGGTTGATCGCCTTGCGGATCGGGACATAGACCAACTCTCCGTTCTTGATGCCGATCATCACATTGCGCTGACCCTCCATGAGGGCCTCCACGGCGGCGGCACCCATTCTCGAGGCGAGGTTACGATCCACGGCCGTGGGCGATCCGCCACGCTGGATGTGTCCCAGGATCGTTACGCGGGCATCGTACTCCGGAAACTCCTGCTTCACGCGCTCGGCAAGGCCCATCGCACCGCCTGTCTTGGGGCTCTCGGCCACCAGCACGATGGCCGAATTTTTGCTCTTGCGGAAGCCCCGGCTGATCAGTTCGGCCAGTTGGTCTACCTCGGTGTCGATCTCGGGAATGATGGCCGCCTCGGCTCCCGATGCGATGGCCGAGTTGAGGGCCAGGAAACCGGCGTTGCGCCCCATCACCTCGACAAAAAAGAGGCGTTCGTGGCTCGAAGCCGTGTCGCGCAGTTTATCCACGGCCTCCATGATTGTGTTGAGGGCTGTGTCGTAGCCGATGGTCGAGTCGGTGCCACCCAGGTCGTTGTCGATTGTTCCCGGGAGCCCCACGATCGGCACGTCAAACTCGCGAGCAAAGGTCTCGGCTCCGGTCAGCGATCCATCACCGCCGATCACAACCAGCGCGTCGATCCCTGCGGCTTTCATATTCTCGTAGGCCTGTTTGCGCCCCTCGGGGGTGGTGAACTCCTGGCAGCGGGCCGTCTTGAGGATCGTACCTCCCAGCTGGATGATATTCGAGACCGAAGAGGAGGTAAACTCCTTGATCTCGTTCGTGACCAGGCCACGGTAGCCGCGCATGATGCCACGCACCTGAAAACCGTTGTAGATCGCCGTGCGCGTGACGGCGCGAATCGCAGCGTTCATTCCCGGGGCATCACCGCCCGATGTGAGTATTCCGATACATTGGATTGCCATAATCGTTTCGTTTGTGAATGAGGTTCAAAGATAGCGATTTTTTCAGAATCTGATACAAAAACAGAGCCGTCTTTTCGCATAAAAGGGGAAAGACGGCTCCGGTAGGAGATTGGTGGGTGCTATTTGACCTGCTCTTTTACATCAATTTTGAGCCCTTGTTCATCGACCTTCATCTCGATCTTCCCCTCGGGCGTAGTAACTTGCAGGAGGGCATCTCCATTTTCTACGGCTTTTCCGATTTGAATCGAAGCCTCCTCCATGGCCTCCTCATACGCCTCGGCGGCCTCCTCGATGGCCTCCATGGGGTCGTTCATCAGGTTGTGGCTGTTGTAGGTGGGGGCAGGTAGCAGCTCCTCGATCACCTCGCGGTGGATCCCTTCGCGCAGCGCACAGAAGATCAGCAGGAAGATAACCACAACCCAGGCCAGGAAGGTGAATCCGATGGCTTTGCCGTTCGGGCGGCGCGAGGCGATCAGGCACATCAGCACATAGATTAGCAGCAGGCAGGGGACCAGCACTGCAAGGATGCCGAAGAGGGCGATCCACGTCTCAATGTAGTGGGGCGAGATCAACTCCGGGGTGATTACCACGGCAAAGGCTCCCACGATCAGGGCGCAGGCCATGAAGACCAATCCCAGCAGGAGGAATCCGGCGAAGATTTTTAGGAGAATTGTCAGCACCTGACCGAAGGCCGAGACCGTATCGGCCACCACGGCCTTCGAGCGGCCATCCACATCGTGGCGCCCCTCGGCGGTCTTTTGGCGGATCGACTCGGGGGTGATCTTTTCCCCCTTCATCTCCAACTTTTGGCGGGCCGAACGGGCTGTGGGGATACCGAACCACATGATTAGGTAGCTGAGCAGAATGACCCAAAAGATGTTGCCGAGTGCGGAGCCCAACCAATAGGGGGCCCAGCCCCCCGAGAGCAATAATTTGCCCAGGAGCGGGAGCGCGAAGATCAGGCGGATCCAAACGGGGTCGATGTCGAAGTAGTTGCCCAGGCCGGCGCAGACACCGCCCAACTTGGCCCCCTCGTCGGAGCGATAGAGGCGGCGCGGGATGCGGGGCTCGGTGGCCTTCGCCGAAGGGTGGGGCTCCTCGCTTGAGGCGCTCTCCTCCTCGATTTGTGCCGCCGAACCCAGCTGGGCGATGATGTTCTTTACCAGGGGCAGGGCGATGGCGCGGCTGTTCTCCTGGGTTGAGAGGATCAGCTCGGCGATGCGGGCCTCGATATCGGCCAGGATCTCCTCGCCGTCGGGGTTTTCGTTATATTGGTTTCGGAGCTCCTGAAGGTAGTTAAAGAGCTCTTCGTAGGCATCGGGCTCAAATTGGAAGGCAATGCCCGAAATGCTACACTTCTTAATCTCGTTCATATTCTTTCATTTTGTCTTTGGTTCTCTACTTGTCAATGGCCACCG
>JAEIGA010007971.1_pt1 | contig 16064 bp, 12 predicted proteins | sample 9270691 | NCBI WGS metagenome assembly JAEIGA01 (sample SAMN17057246, study PRJNA624740) | gut metagenome | biome: biome; isolation source: fecal sample | host: Bos grunniens | place: China: Xizang | collected 2019
CATCAACTGCAAAATTACATATAATAAATAAATTATCATTGACGAATTAAACCTTTTCGTCCGTTTGTAGTCAATTTAGCTGTGAACGTAAGAAAACAATCAACAAAATCGCAATATGAAGAAATCATTTCTCACACTTCTCTTTGTTCTGATGGGAGCAAGTGTTATGGCACAGTCAAAATTTAATGTGTCAGGTACAATTCTTGAAGACGGCACAAATGAGCCTGTCATTTCTGCAACCGTGCGCATCTTGTCACTGCCCGACAGCGCAATGGTTGATGGTGCTGCAACAGGCACCGATGGTTCGTTCACAGTTAAGAACGTGAAGAAAGGCAAGTACGCATTAAAAATCACATACGTCGGCTACCAAGACCACGTACTGCCTATTGATTTAACCAACAAGAAGGACAAGGATGTCAGCCTCGGCTATATTCATGTCTCACCAGACTCTAAGCTCCTGAAGGAAGCAGAAGTGAGCGCAAACGTGGCTCAGGTACAGGTGAACGGCGACTCGCTGGTGTACAATGCTGCTGCCTATCGTGTAGCTGAAGGTTCTGCACTGGAAGACCTCGTGAAGAAACTGCCTGGCGCAAAGGTGGACGAGAACGGTAACATCACCATCAATGGCAAGCAGGTGAAGAAAATCTTGATGAGCGGAAAGGAATACTTCTTCGACGACACACAGATGGCCATGAAGAACATTCCTACCTCTATGATTGACAAACTGAAAACATACGAAAGAAAGAGCGACTTCAGCCGTGTAACAGGTATTGACGACGGTGAAGAGGAAACGGTGCTTGACTTGACCGTGAAGAAAGGTATGGAAAATGGCTGGTACGGCAATTTGGACTTGGCGTATGGCACAGAAGACAGATGGTCTGCAAACCTCTCATTGAACCGCTTTATGGATAACGGCCAATACACAGTGATTGGAAGAGCTAACAACACTGGTGACATGGGCTTCGGAGGAGGCGGTGGCCGTGGCTTCGCTATGATGGGCGGAGGCGGCGGCTTCGGAGGCGGTGGTCTCAGAAACACCAAGGAAGCCGGTTTCAACTTCGCTACAGAAACAGGCAAGGTTGAAATGGGTGGTAGCATTCGCTACAGATACAACGGCAGCGATGTACGCAACGAGTCTGCAACAAAGAGCTTCCTCACTTCAAGAGGTGCTTTCAGTAATAGTCTGAGTTTGAATCGCAACAGCCAGCACAACTGGAATGCGCAGTTCCGTCTGGAATGGACTCCTGACACACTGACAAACATCATCTTCCGCCCATCTGGGAACTTGACACGCAGCAAGGGATACAGCACCAGCGAAAGCGCAAGCTTTAACGATGATCCTTACAAATACACAGATGACCCACTGCTGTATGGCATCAAGGAATTTGAAGCAGACTCTATCCTGAACATCATCGTCAACACAAACGTGAACCGTTCACAGACTTATAGCGAAAACCGCCGTATTGCAGGTGAATTGCAGGTGAACCGCCGTCTGAACGACGAAGGCCGCAACATCACGCTCCGTGCTACAGGTAACGCTGCAGGAAGCGACAGCAAGCAACTCTCTGCTGCTCAAATCCGCTATAAGAGCACCGGCATGGAAACTATCAACAACCGATACTATACAACACCGGGCAGAAACAGCGCACTTAGTGCACAGCTGACTTATTCTGAGCCTATTGCTGACAAAACTTACCTGCAGTTCTCATACAGATTCAACTACAGCTACAACAAGTCTGACCGTCAGGCATTCATCATGGCGCCAACAGCATACACAGACCTTGCAAATGCTCTGAACTCATATCGCTACAACATTGATGGAGCAATTGACTACCTGCTCTCTAACGGACACGAATTGCAAGGATCTGGCGTAAACACACAAGCTGACAGCTTGAGCCAATACTCTGTATATAAGAATTTCGACCACACTGCAAGCATCAGCTTCCGCAAGGTGACTGACTACTTCAATTTCAGTGCAGGCATCGATCTCCTTCCACAGCGCAGTGTGCTTGACTATAAGTACATGGGCAAGGAATTCCCAACCATTACACGTAACGTATTTAACTTTGCTCCAAACATTGACTTCCGCTACAACTTCGACAAGCAGACAAACCTGCGCCTGAACTACCGCGGCCGTACTTCACAGCCAAGCATGACAAACCTGCTTGACATTACGGATGACTCTAACCCTCTTTACATCACAAAGGGTAACCCTGGCTTGAAGCCTTCATTCAGCCACAATGTAAGCGTAAACTTCAACACATTCCAGATGGAGCACCAGCGCAGCATCTTCTTGTGGGGAAACTTTACTACTACACGTAACAGCATCAGCAACCGTACAAGCTATAACGAAACAACAGGTGTGAGAATCAGCAAGCCTGAGAACATTAATGGTAACTGGAGCGCGATGATTGGTGGAGGATTCAACATGTCACTCGATCCGAACAACTACTTCACGATGAACAATTTCACCAGCTTCAACTACAACCGTCAGGTAAGTTATCTTGACCCACTGCAATATACAGAAGAGAAGTCCAAGACTAACACAACAATGGTTTCTGAAAACCTCGGCTTCAACTTCCGCAAAGACTGGTTTGAAGCAGGTATCAACGGTAGCTTGACATACAACAACTCTCGCAACTCTGTTGTTAAGACTGGTAACATGGAGACTTGGAATTTCAGCTATGGCGCAGAAATGAACCTCATCTTCGACAATGGTTTTTCTATCTCAACTGACATTAGCCAAAGCAGCCGCCGCGGTTTCTCTTCTGCAAGCATGAATACTGACGAACTGCTGTGGAACGCTCAGGTTGCGAAATCTTTCCTGAAAGGCAATGCACTGACAGTCAGCCTCCAGTGGAATGACATCCTGCAAAACCGCAGCAATATCAGCCGTACAATCGACGCTTACCAGAGCAGCGACTCACGTTACAACGCTATCTATTCATACGGAATGGTACACGTTATCTACAAACTCAACATCTTCGGCAAAGGCGCAAATGGCCCAGAGGGTATGATGAGAGGATTTGGTGGATTCGGTTCTTTCAGCGGCGGTATGCGTCCAGGTGCTGGCGGTATGCGCCCAGGCGGTGGCGGTGGACGTCCTGCTGGCGGTATGGGTGGCGGCATGGGCGGCATGCGCATGGGAAGATAATCAAGCCAATTCGCTTAAAACATAAATACACCAAACAGAGAGCGGTTCGACTTACATCGAACCGCTCTCTGTTTTTGTTATCATAATGCAACACATCTGAAAATCAGGCAGGATGGACTAAAAATTATCCAGCATCTTTATCCCATCTCATTTCCTGACAGAAGCATCTTTTACCTAAAGAAAGAAAAATTTACACTCCCATAATTACGATGCTCAATAAAACGAGGATGATTGGAAAAATCATCGCGAACACCATGCTCTAAAATCATAAGTCCTCCTTCTTTCAGGAGAGGCAATGCCGCATCAGGGATAGATGTCAGATTCTCAAGTGCATACGGTGGGTCAGCAAAAATAATGTCATAATGTTCTTTACACGTTTGCAAATATTTAAACGCATCTCCTTTTAACGGAAGCCACTCCCTTGCCTGCAGTTCCTTCTGTACACGAGCAAGAAACTGCCAATGCTTGAAATCTTTTTCGACAGACACCACTTTACCACAGCCACGAGAAGCCAGTTCCAAACCTATTGAGCCTGTTCCTGCAAACAGGTCAAGCGCAGTTGGAGAAGCGTCAAAGTCTATGTAAACATTCTCCAGTATGTTAAACAAACCTTCCTTGGCAAAATCTGTTGTTGGACGTGCCTTGAAATTTGTAGGAGTGGGAATGTGGCGACCTTTATATTTACCTCGAATTATTCTCATATCATCACTTGATTAGGGCTGTTTGAATGCTGTACTGCCTATCTGCCTGTTTTAATCAATTCTATAAATATGGATTAGAACCCACAAACCAAAAGAGTCTGCAAATCATAAGGAATCAGACTGTTCCCTTTCGTCAAACGTTCCTTAAAATCTTCGCTTCTATCAATCACATCCGCATTTTGCAGGAAGTACTTAATTTTCTCAGAGAGTTCGGCTGTACGCAACTCTTTATCACCAACAATTAAAAGCGAGTCATCTATCTGGTCAAATCCGAGTTCTTTCCACACATGGAGGGTATAGTATTGAATGTCTGCAACACTGGTTGCTACAAAAGTGTTGACAAAGAGCATACGACCTTGGTCAAAGGCATAAATCGTCATCTCTTTCTCATGCAGATAAACATACATTTTTCGTCCGACTCCAATAAGGCTCTTTTCGCTAAAAAATTCTATTAACGTACTGGCAGAAGCGTAGAAACGGGCACGAGGGAAATCATCAAGCAGCAACTGATAGATACTGCGTTCCAATCCAAACACAATCGCTATGCCTGAACGGCGCAATACATTGTAGCTCACATGCTGTGCTTTCTCCTTTGGGAAAGAAAACTTGAAAAAAGATTCAATATCTTCTTTTTGGAAAGCCGCCACAGGAACTGTCGTGAAACGCGAAGTGGCTATCAGGACATTCACACGCTGATAGTCTTGCTTCAGCATGGGTTCTGTCCGAAGCACTTCCTTCAAGTTTGCAGCAAGTGATATGGTGTGGTTGACATCTATCACCTTATACTCAAACGGCTCTTCCTTTCCAGGCGTGTATGCACAAAAAGAAAGTCCATTCGAGCAAACCCGAATGGACAAACTTTTATTGTTGATTAAATTCTCAGCCATTGTTTACTCCCAGTTACCAGCCATCTTGTTATTGGTATCTTCGAGGTCACCCATGCGGAGTCCGTACCATTCACCCTCTGTCTGGTCCTCATTGTCAAGCATCAACTCTGCACGGTTTCTGTGACGCTTCTTCAAGTCAGACTTCAAGTTCTTGATTTTCTTCTCGCTCATACCATCCAGATAGTCATCAAGACGAGCACGGAACTCAACCAGTACATCGAATTCGTTGGTTCTGATGTTAAATGTTGAAGTTTTGCGAAGTTCTATAACACCCTGATAAATTGTATCATACAATGATGGGTCGAAAGTAGACCTTACAATAGTATATGAGCCATCTGCTACACGACCAACAGGAACAAATTTGAGAGAATCAGGATTTGTGATACCAAGCTTCTCTGCTGCAGAAATCCAAACGGTATCACGCTTGATGATTCCCTGTGCTACAGCTTCACGCTCTGTCATACCAGCTTCAAGCTGATCGTCTGTAAGCTCACCTTCCTTAATGATTTTATCTACAGTTTTACCATTCTTCACGAAGTCGATGATTGAGTCAATAGTGCCACAATATTCACCGAAAGTCAACTTATACTGCTCTTCCGCATTGCGAATATCCATCAGACGAGCAATAACGAGTTTTTCACGTGCAGCTTTCTCTTCGTCGAAAGCAATGTCATCATAGATGCTGTAGAAGCATGCTACTCCCAGACCCAAAGTACAAAGTACTAAAAGACCGTTTACAATACTTTTTTTCATGATATGTTTAATTTTTTTTGATTTCTCTTTATATTTCTCTTTCATTGTGCTCTTCAAAGATTTGTCCTCACAACGCATCTGAACTTGCAAAAATCTTCACAAACACATTAAATTTGCTGTTCCAAAAGTGAGTTTTCACTCATTCTTTCGTTCAGCTCATGAATAATTACTATATTCGTGTCGCAAAAATAATGATAAATTTTGAATTGGAACTACTACTTTCTGCATTTTTTTGAAAAAAGATGATTAATGACTACCTAAAAGAGCTGATTTTGCAAAATTTCGGGTTAAAACCGACTACTGACCAAGCAAAAGTAATAGAGTCTTTATGCCAGTTTATCCTTTCGCCCGACGCCAATTCCATCTTCCTTCTCCGAGGATTCGCTGGAACAGGCAAAACCAGTCTTGTCAGCGCATTGGTCAAAACCATGAAGCAGCTCAATAGAGAGTGTACGCTTATGGCACCAACAGGACGCGCAGCAAAAGTTTTTTCGCTTTACGCTGAGCATCCAGCTTTCACTATACACAAGCGCATTTATCGACAGAAATCCATTGACAAAGACAGCATTTTTACGCTCAACTACAATATGAGGCAGAACCTCCTGTTTATCTGCGACGAAGCCTCAATGATTGCGAATGACGAATACACAAGCGGAGGCCTCTACGGTACAGGAAGGCTACTTGACGACATGGTGCATTTCGTCTATGGAGGAAAGGGATGCCGCCTCATCATTATGGGAGACACAGCACAGCTTCCCCCCGTTGGTGACGAAGAAAGCCCTGCCCTACAAGAAAGCTGGCTGTCTGGATATGGGCTGAATGTCGTTAGTCACACACTCACCGAGGTTGTGCGCCAGGCAGAAAACTCTGGAATCCTTTGGAATGCGACCCAACTTCGCAAACTGATGGACACTGAAAGCATTTTCGATTTGCCAAAGATACGTTTCAAAGGATTCCCTGACGTCTGCAACATTTCAGGTAATGAACTGATAAATACACTTGAACAATGCTACTATCGAGACGGAGAGAGCGAAACGATTGTCGTGACTCGAAGCAACAAGCGTGCAAAAATCTATAATAATGGCATTAGGGCTCAAATACTTTGGCGAGAGGAGTTTCTTGAGGGGAAAGACATGCTGATGATAGCCAAAAACAACTACTACTGGACAGAGCAATTGGCACTTCAACACCTCGCCAATGCTCAAGCTGAAGGAAAAACTCCCGAAGAGGCAGAAACACTACCATTCGATTTCATTGCCAATGGCGATACTGCCATCGTGCGTCGCATTCGGAGACAGCGTGAATTTTACGGATTCACGTTTGCCGATGCAGAACTCACTTTTACTGATTACGATGACTTCACCATGGAGGCGACTGTGCTTATCGACACGCTGCAAACCGAGGCACCCGCACTCAGCAAAGAACAGCAAGACACATTATTTAATAATATAATGGAAGATTACAAGAGTGACCCTACACTCAGAAGTAAACAGGAACGTCTGAAAGCACTTCGTAACGACCCTTATTACAACGCATTGCAAATCAAATATGCCTATGCCATCACCTGCCACAAAGCCCAAGGCGGACAATGGACAAACGTATTCGTTGATCAGGGCTACATGACCGAAGAGCTGCTGGGTCCCGAATACTTCAGATGGCTTTACACAGCCATCACTCGTGCTACGACACGCGTTTTCTTCGTCAACTGGAAAGACGAACAAGTTATGAAGTGACAAGAAAACATACAAAACACGCACATTTCTTGTCATTTCCTTTTTTTTTCCATACCTTTGCACTATACAAAAAAGACCTTAAATGTTAAGACAGAAAATTACGCCCCAAGAAACAGCAACCATCAAAAAGATATTCCACGAATGCAAAAACGTGGTAATTGTCTGCCACACGTCACCAGACGGCGATGCAATAGGCTCCTCTCTTGGGCTTTACGAATACTTGATAAGGAAAGGGAAAAACGTCCACGTGATAGTTCCCAACTATTTTCCCGATTTCCTACATTGGATGAAAGACGCCGACAAGATTATTTTGTTCGAACGACACAAGTCCCTGTCATACAACCTCATCAACATGGCAGACCTCATTTGCTGCCTTGACTTCAACGACATCAAACGCATAGACGAGTTGGGAACACCTATTGGTAGAGCTCGATGCAAAAAACTGCTCATCGACCATCACCTCAATCCCGACAAGTCTAAATTCGACCTGTGCATCTCCTATCCCGAACTCAGTAGCACAAGTGAACTTGTCTTCCGCATCATTGATGCCATTGGTGCAAAAGATTCCATCACATTTGCTGCCGCAGAAGACCTCTATGCAGGCATGGCCACCGACACGGGATTCTTCTCCTTCAACAGCAACAACCCAGACATCTTCGTCATTATCAGCGAATTGCTACGAAAAGGAATAGACAAGGATTTGATTAATCGGCGCATACAAAACAACTATTCAGCCGACCGTTTGAAGTTGATTGGCTATGTGCTATATGAAAAGCTGCAAGTCTTCCCCGACATCCACGCCTCGCTCTTTGCCATCAGAAAAGAAGAGCTCACCCAGTTCCACTACCTGAAGGGCGACATGGAAGGCATCGTCAACATGCCATTGCAAATCAGGGGACACAAACTGAGCATCTGCTTGCGCGAAGACACAGAGAAACCGCTTGTCCGCGTCTCAACGCGCTCCGTTGACGACTTTCCCTGCAATGAGCTGTGTGCCCAATTCTTCAACGGAGGCGGACACAAGAATGCGGCAGGAGGAACACTTGAATGTACAATGGACGAAGCCATCGACATCGTCATGAAAGCATTAGAGACTTGGACACCCATCCTGCAAAAAGAAGAATCAAACTCTTAAACATAAACAATGAAAAAAAGCACATTACTCTTATCCATGCTGCTTGCAGCAATGAGCATGAACGCCCAAGTAGCAAGCATAACAAGCCCCGACGGCAAGTTAAAAGTGAATGTTGACGTAAAGGCAGGAAAGCCTGTTTACGAAGTGATTTACGATGGCAAGCAAATGCTTGACGAGAGCCCGCTGGGCTTTATTGCCGACAATGGCGACTTCACCCAAAACATCAGCTTCGTAGGCAAAGGCGACGCTCACTTCGAGTTCGACTACGACCTCCGCGCCAGCAAGACAAGCAAAGTTCACGTCAACGCCAATCAATTAGCCGTCCAGATGAAGAATGCCGACGGCAACACCTTCGACGTCGATTTCCGCGTCAGCAACAACGACATTGCATTCCGCTACCGCATTCCCAACCATCCCAGCCGCGCCAACGGAAAGAAATTCTCCATCCGCATCATGAAAGAAGCCACAGGCTTCGACCTGCCAACAGGAACTACCACTTTCCTCACACCGCAGTCAGATGCCATGATTGGCTGGAAAGGCACCAAACCCAGTTATGAAGAAGGCTATAGCTACGACGCACCAATGAGCAGACGAAGCCAGTATCGACATGGCTACACCTTCCCATGCCTCTTCCACATCGGTGGAGCAGCCGAAGAAGCACAAGATGCCTGGGTTCTCATCTCTGAAACAGGCGTTGATTCACGCTACTGCGCTTCTCGCCTCAGCGACATGAAAGGTGACGGACTTTACACTCTGGAATTCCCCATGCCAGAAGAGAACAATGGCAACGGCACCATCGAACCAGCCTTCGCGCTGCCAGGTGCAACCCCATGGCGCACTATCACCGTCGGCACATCGCTCAAACCTATCGTAGAAACCACAGTGCCATGGGACTGGGTAGAGCCACGCTACGAAACCACCCACAACTACAAGTACGGCAAAGGCACATGGAGCTGGATTGTATGGCAAGACAACTCCATCAACTACGAAGACCAAGTCAAGTACATCAAGCTCGCCAAGGACATGGGCTTCTCTTATGTGCTCATCGACAATTGGTGGGACACCAACATCGGCAAAGATAAGATGACACAGCTCGTCAAATATGCCCAGAGCCAAGGCGTTGATGTTTTCCTGTGGTACAGTTCCAGTGGCTGGTGGAATGACATTGAGCAAGGTCCCATCAACATCATGTCCGATCCTATCCAACGCAAGCAATACATGAGCTGGATGCAGGAAATAGGCGTCAAGGGCATCAAAGTTGACTTCTTCGGAGGCGACAAGCAAGAAACCATGCGCCACTATGAAGAAATACTCTTCGAAGCAGACCAGCACGGCATCATGGTCATCTTCCACGGCTGTACAATTCCACGCGGCTGGGAGCGTATGTACCCCAACTACGTCGGCAGCGAAGCTGTCCTTGCGTCTGAGAACATCTACTTCAGCCAAGGCGCAGCCGACAAAGAAGCCAAAGACGCAGCAACCCACCCCTTCATTCGCAACACCATCGGATGCATGGAATTTGGAGGTTGCTTCATGAACCGCAATCTCAACCGCGGCAACACAGGAGGCAACATCCGTAAAACCACCGACTGCCACGAACTCGCCACTTGTGTACTCTTCCAAAACCCAATCCAGAACTTTGCCATCACTCCAGAGAATCTCCCTACCGAGGCAACAAAAGATATGAAGCCTACAGAAAAAGGTGCACCTGCACCAGCCATCAGCATGGACTTCCTCCGCCAAGTGCCTACCACATGGGATGAAACAATCTTCATTGATGGATACCCTGGCAAGTACTGCGTACTAGCAAGACGCCACGGCAACACATGGTACATCGCAGGCAACAACGCCACAGGCGAGACACTTAAGCTCAAACTCAGCCTCCCTATGCTGAAGAAAGGCGACCTTGCCGCACTCTACAGCGACAACATCAAGGATCGCGAGCCACAGCTGACCGAACTCAAAGTAAAGAATCCACAAGCTGTTACCATCACCATGGCAGACCAAGGCGGATTCGTCATCGTGACAAAATAGAGACCAAACACACATTAAATCGATGTGTCCCACATCGATACATCAGAGTGCCTCACACCGACGCATCGGTGTGAGGCACTCTGATTCTTCTAATAACTCTAAACTTTTAAATTATTCTTAAAATCATTGAAGAGTTATACTATTGCCTTTCTTTCCTTCTGCGTATCCATCCATCATCACCTTGACAATTGCTGCGCCATTGCCAATGGGTGCGCCTGTGGCATGGTCGATGATGCCTGAGCATTCACGCCCTGCCCCTCGACTACCGTTATCCCAATAAATGAGTGAAAGTCCGTTGCGAGCCGCGCTGCGACACACATAGTTCAGATAGTACTCGCGATAATGTTCCTGGGCTGCATCAGCACGACGTGTACAGCCAAACTCGCCTATATATACAGGGATTCCTTTATCAACATAGGTTGTTTTGAGAAGTTGGAAGATGGAATCGACATGATTCTCGTCTGTGTGCTGTCCCTTATTTTGCGGTGCCTGATACCCCCATTCATTCCATTGGTTTTCTAAAGTGAAAAGATGCGGGTCATAGTAATGGACAGACAGGACTAGGCGGTCTTTCGCCTTGTCGGTCGGGAAACGGAAGTGCTTCAGAGTCAGATCAATGTTGGTACAGTAGCCTGGCACTCCAAGATATCGCTGTTTGTTTTTTCCTCCCGTTGCTCTGACGGCATCAACGAACACCTGATTCCATTCGTTTACGATTTCATGCTGTCGCCCCCCGTCGGCGAGATTGTCTCCATACCCCCATTTGCCATCATGTATTTCGTTCATCGACTCAAACATAAGGAAATTGCCTTTCTTCTTGAATCGCAGAGCAATCTGTGTCCACATGGCGTGCAGCTGGTCTTTAATCTTTTGGTTGACAGCTTCATCTTTGGCTGCTTCTTTCACATCTAGCCAATGCTGACTGCTCCCCCCATCGTGATGTATGTTGATGACGGCATTTAGTCCTGCTGTTTCTGCATAGCCAACAAGTTGGACCACTCGGTCAAGCCATGCATTTTCTATCTTGTAATCTGGTGCAGAGCCAATATGTCCAAGCCATGTAACAGGAATACGCACAGTGCTGAAACCCATAGATTTAAGACTATCAAAAGTCTGTTGGGTTGCCTTACCATTTCCCCAACAGGTTTCGTTGGCCACTCCATTAACATAGGCATCCATCTGATTGCCCAGATTCCAGCCTAAACCAAGATGAAACGTCTGTTTTTGTGCATTTATGCTGACACTTATCATGAACAGCAAAAGTGAAATGAGGTGTATATGCTTTTTCATGAGGGGGTATCGAATTGAGAATTGGCGACGAACAAGAACTTACAGCCCTTCTCTATAGAAGTCTAACATCTGGAATATCTCTTCTTTGCTGGCAGTCTGGTTAATACGAATATCGCCTACACCTCCGAGAAGGGTGAAATTGATAGTGTTGGCAGTATTTTTCTTGTCGTGGGTCATATAACCGTAAAGTTCCTCATAGTCGTTGCAAGTGATGGGCAGAACTCCATAATTTTCTTTGACAAAACGAACAACTTGACGCATCTTTTCCGTAGGGAATCCAGTCAGGACACAGGAAAGATAGAGCTCGCAAATGAGTCCCCATGCCACGGCATAGCCATGAAGTACAGGTTTGCGTGTAAGAGCCCAGCTTTCTAAGGCGTGTCCAGCTGTATGTCCGAGGTTGAGTGCCTTGCGAATACCATGCTCTAGAGGGTCCTCCTCTACTATGTTTTCTTTAACAGCAACGCTTGTGCCTACCATCTCTCCGAGAGCCTTGTAGTCCACATGGTCAATATCGAAATGGAGCAATTGGGAGAAATGTCCCTCGTTAGAGATGAGTCCGTGCTTGAGCATTTCGGCATAGCCCGAAAGAATGTTGTCATGGTCGAGAGTACGAAGAAACTCAGTATCAATAACAACTGTTTCGGGAGCATTGAACACGCCTATTTCGTTTTTGAGCCCGTTGAAGTTGACACCTGTCTTTCCGCCCACGCTGGCATCGACCATGGAGAGGAGAGTTGTGGGGATATTGACATATTTGACGCCTCTCTTGAAGGTGCTGGCAGCAAATCCGCCCAAGTCGGTAACCATGCCTCCACCAAGGTTGACGAGCAGAGAATGTCGTGTAGCACCATTGTCACTCATAGCTTTCCACACTTGAGCAAGCGTGTATAATGTTTTGTGCGCATCGGTAGCACCTATGACTATGGGCTGAGCATGACGCAAACACGGAAGATGCTTCACCACAGGGAAGCATTGCTCGTATGTAGTTTGGTCAGCCAACAGAAAGAGTTTGTCGTGCGTTATGCGCTCTATGGTTTCTGTCAATGTCTGCGTTATGTCTGTAGAAATGATAACGTTGTTTGTCATGAACCTCCAAATTTGGGACAAAGATACAGAAAAGTTAAGAGTTGAGAGTTAAGAGTGCATAAGTTTTTAGCTTTTTTTATAGAAAATGTACGGAAAGAGAAAAAAACTCTTAAGACCCAACTCTTAACTCTCAACTTTTCTGTATCTTTGCGACAATTTAAATTAGGAATAGTTATGATAAACGTGATTGACACCGAAATTGAAGGTGTAAAAATTATTGAGCCAAAACTCTTTGGCGATGCGCGCGGATATTTTTTCGAGAGCTTCTCCCAAAGAGAATTCGAGGAGAAAGTGTGCAACACAACATTTGTACAGGACAATGAAAGCCAGTCTGTTGCAGGAGTTGTGCGTGGTCTCCACTTTCAGAAACCACCTTTCACGCAGAGCAAATTGGTACGCGTGGTGAAAGGTGCCGTACTGGATGTGGCTGTTGACATTCGCCAAGGAAGTCCCACCTTCGGCAAGCACGTGTCTGTATTGCTGACAGAAGACAATCATCGTCAGTTCTTCGTTCCACGTGGTTTTGCCCATGGCTTTGCCGTACTAAGCGAAGAGGCTGTTTTTCAATATAAGTGCGACAACTACTACGCGCCTCAGAGCGAAGGTGCAATTGCCTGGGACGACCCAGACCTTGGCATTGACTGGCAAATATCCAGTGAAAACATCATCCTTTCAGAAAAGGATGCTCACCACCCACGTCTGAAAGACGCCGAACCCGTGTTCGACATTAACGTTCCATTGTATTAGTATTAGAATATGCGGTTGTACGGTTAGACGGTTATTGTCCACCATCAGCCCACCGTACAACCGTATAACCGTAAAACTGCAAAAAACTAAACTCTCCCCTTACATATCGCTAAAGCCATACGCCATGCACCTTGACCTCCCAGCATCGTGTAGAACTGGAGAATGTTCCCTACACATCGCTGCGAGAAAGTAGGATGGAAATGGTCATGCAGAAAAATAGACAAAGACTTCACTGCCATCTTATGGTGCTTGCTCTTGCCTAACAGCTTCTCATTCCGCATTTTACCCAGCAAGATGCAGACACGCAAATAAAGAGGAAACATCAACAAGTCAAGATGAGGATAAAGACAAGTGAGGTGTTGCGCATGATAGCGTGACAAAGGCTGCAAAATAGACGAATGCAGGTTGCTAACAGCCACACTCAGAGTACGAATGAGCGGCTTGTAACTCTTGGAGAAGCAATCTCCCGTTATACTATCTGGATGAATCTTAACGTTATGGAATGGCTTGTCAGAATACCACAATATGTTTGGACGGTGCAACATCACGCGCAATCCCAATTCCCAGTCATTCCAAATACGACACTCAACATTCCATGCACCGATATCCTTCAAGAAAGAAGTACGAAACAGCATGCTGGTCGTGACAAGCACACTGGCAAGAATCTGCACTCGAGGATCGTCAGAAGGTATAAAAGTACGCACCACATCCTTACCTTTAACCGTCATGCAAGTAGGTGTAGCAATCATATCATAACCATCTGAAGGCAAACGCTGTATCGTCGATATGAAATTATAGTCAAACTCATCATCGCTATCGAAAAAATAGACCCATTCCGTCTTGCATGACTTCAGACCTTTGTTGCGTGCAGCAGCTGCCCCCGGAAAAGTTTCCCTGAGAAGCGTGACATTAGGGCGGCTCTTGATGTACTGTTCACAAAACTGGTAAGTACCATCAGTGCTCTCGTTATCAATAATGATAATTTCTTTCGGAGCAACACCCGACCTCATGATTGTATCAAGCGTCTTGCCAATGTGCTCACGCCTATTTTTCACTGGAACGATTACGGTTATTTCCATTCTGACTTAAGATTTTGTAGGCAAATATACAGAAAAGTTAAGAGTTAAACGTGGTGAGTTAGGAGTTTTTTCTTACCTTTGTGAAAAATATACAGAAAAAAAATGCGAATTCTTCTTTTGGGCGACTATTCAAATGTGCATGCCACATTATCTGAAGGCTTCAAGACGTTGGGGCATGAATGTGTCGTGGCCAGCAATGGAGACAACTGGAAGAATTACCCTCGTGACATCGACCTGAAACGTGAATTCGGCCTTCGAGGCAACACGGATTTTTTGCTGAGACTGATGAAAGCATTGCCCAAGATGCGAGGATATGATGTTGTACAGCTCATCAATCCCATCTTCTTTGAACTGAAAGCAGAACGTCTGACTCCATTCTATCGCTATCTGCGCAAACACAACGGAAGGATGGTAATGGGTGCATTCGGCATGGATTACTATTGGGCACAAGTTAACACCCACGAGCGTCCGCTCCGCTATAGTGACTTCAATTTCGGCAACTCAATCCGTACCGACATCGAAGCAGAACGATTCCGGCAAGAGATGATTGGCACTCCCAAAGAAACGCTCAACCAACTGATTGCCAACGACTGTGATGGCATTGTAGCAGGGCTCTATGAGTATTGGGCCACCTATCAGCAATTCAAAGAGAAAATGACCTTCATCCCCTTCCCTATCAAAATGCCCGAAACAAAGGCAGAAGGTTCTTACACAAAAAACGGGATAGTGAAAATCTTCATCGGCATTAGCAAAGGACGCAATGCCTATAAAGGTACAGACATTATGTTCAAGGCGGCTCAAGCTGTACAGGCGAAATACCCTGACCGTCTGCAACTGCAAATTGCAGAAGGAGTTCCTTTTGCCCAATATCAGGACATGATGAATTCCTCCGATGCCATCCTCGACCAGCTCTACAGCTACACCCCAGCAATGAACTCCCTGCTGGCCATGTCAAAAGGCATCATCAACATTGGCGGAGGAGAGCCAGAGAATTACGAAATCTTAGGTGAAACAGAACTGCGCCCCATCATCAACGTACAGCCCAACTACGACAGCTGCTATGAAGAAATTGAAAAACTTGCGCTTCACCCCGAACGTATTCCTTTGCTACAACAGCAAAGTATCGACTACGTGAAGAAGCATCACGACTACATCAAAGTTGCCCAACAGTACTTAAACTTCTACCATTCCCTTTAACATATTATATAATATAGGGAACGGATTGGCCCCTCGATGCACCAGCCACCACCCTGCTTCCTTCAGCGTGCGCCACAGCGCATTAGGAGTACCATATACATACCTGAATGTTGCGCCCTTGCTCATCTGAAGCTTTTCGTTCCCAACAAAACATGCACCCGTAGTTCCTGCAGGAGTCATCACAACAGGTTTTGGCACATAAAGCACACTGTATCCTGCATCACGAGCATCTTTCATCCACACCTCCTCCTCACCCGAGCAAAGC
>JAEIGA010007972.1_pt1 | contig 16064 bp, 12 predicted proteins | sample 9270691 | NCBI WGS metagenome assembly JAEIGA01 (sample SAMN17057246, study PRJNA624740) | gut metagenome | biome: biome; isolation source: fecal sample | host: Bos grunniens | place: China: Xizang | collected 2019
ATCATAGGCTGCTGGTTCTCGACATCGAGACAGGCAAGCCAGTCGTCGTATGTAAAGTAGGCCCCTTTTGAGAGCAGGCCACGCCACTCCTGTATGTAATCGTCGCTTATTGGAGCAGAATCGCTCGAACTACCCTTTTTCTTCTTTACAGGAAAGACAAAGTGAAGGTCGCTATGGACAAATTTCAATAGCTTGGCACAGGCCGGACAACTGCCGCAGGCATCGTCATTGCGGTTACCGCAAAGAATGTAGTTGGCAAGCGCTACAGCTATTGCAAGTTTGCCGTTTCCCCGCGGGCCGGTTATGAGCAGGGCGTGTGCAAGACGGTTCTCGTCGACACAACGTTTCAGTTGCGCGACAACACCTTCCTGACCTATTATATCTTTAAAGAAAACACTCATAGGTATATTGCCTTAGCTATTTCGTACACGCTGTCGAAAGCATTGAGGGTGTAGAAGTGAAGGCTCGGTACACCATACTGCATTAGCTCGCGACACTGCTGTATAGCCCATTCACGACCCACTTGCGCAACTGCGGCATCGTCCTTGCACCTATTGATTTCAGTTACAAGGTCGCCCGGAAGGTCTACACGGAAAGTCTTGGGCAAAACATTCAACTGAGAGCATTTGTGAATAGGCTTTATTCCGGGAATTATTGGAATTCTTATACCCATTTCACGGGCACGCTCAACAAAGGAAAAATATTTCTTGTTGTCGAAGAACATTTGGGTAACGGCATACTCGGCACCCTCGTCGGCTTTCTGTTTAAGCACAGCGAGGTCACTCTCCATATTCGGAGCCTCCTCGTGTTTTTCAGGGTAACAGGCAACACCGTACGAGAAACGCTCGCCACGCTCCTTCATAGCAGTTCCGTCTACGAAAAAGCCTTCATTGAAACGGTTCACCTGACGCTGCAAATCTATTGCATACCTGTTCCCGCTCATGGCGGGAGCGGTATTTGAGTCGGTCTTGCACTTGTCGCCACGCAGAACAAGGATATCGGTTATCCCCGACAACTGCAGGTCTATAAGCACATACTCGGTATCTTCGAGCGAATATCCATTGCAAAGGATATGCGGCACCACAGGTACACCGTAACGGTGATGAATTGCTGTTGCCACTGCCACAGTTCCGGGACGGCGGCGTATAGACCCCAAACGGAACATCCCGTTGCCCATATCCTGATAGACAGGCTCGCTATGGTGCGTTGTAATATTTATGTAGCCGGGATTGAACTCCATAAGACGGTCTATGTTCCCAAAAAGCTTTTCGGGACCATACCCCTTCAATGGAGGCAGTACCTCGAAAGAGAATGCCGTTTTTTCCGCTGAATTTATGTAGTCTATAACTCGCATTTGAAATATATGTTTCCTAAGATTACAGGCCAACACATAACAGGTTGTTACATATTTGCTGTAAATCGCAAATTTAGACAAAAAAATCGTTATTTCCCTATCGCTTTTGCAATAAAATAGATAAAAATGGCTGTTTTGTTACATAAAACGGGATAGCAGCAGCCACTAATCCCGGGCAACAATACAAAGGCGGTGGCCATAACAGCCACCGCCCCGGCGTTGAACACGCATACGGTCAGTTTCTTAGTTGTTTAAAATCTCACCATCGGGAGATATGTTTACAAAAATCTCGGCACCGGCCTTTTCAAGTTCAAATTCATAGTAGACAACCTGTTCACGCTCAATGTAATCAACATCGTCTACGCGGAAGTCGGGGTAGGCTGCCGAAAGAGCATCGGCTACAACCGAAGGCACTTCGGAAAGGCGTACATCCCAAGATGTATATACCCACTTGTCAGAGCGGTCGAAGTAGACATCCTTAAGAATTGAATTGTGCAGAATCTCAACCTCTACAAGGCCATTGTCGCTATATTCAGAGTGACGGATTTTGGCTCCTGCATACTTGTTCTCTATAAATTCTATCACGCTCTTGTCCAGAGGAACCCTCTTGTCGTCATCGTCGTCGCAAGCAACAAAGGCAAAGAGCGCGAAAAACAGTAATGGAAATAACTTTTTCATAATTTTTTCTTTTGTTGTTTAGTTGTTGGAAGTTTATTAATCATCAATATCGATGATATTTAAATCTTCGTCAAAGGTAAGTTCAAGACGGTTAGAAAGCTTTATCTCGTAATTGCTGCGGTTACGCTCGATCTTCAATACCTTCTCGCCCTGATAATTTTCATTGATGTAGCGTTTGATTGGATCGGGGATAACAGCCGAAGGAACCTCGCCATAGCGGCAATCTACCTCTTCCCAAGTGCCGTTGCTCGAGAATTCAAGCTTTGTACCGTCGGCAAGCATCACCTCGTAGGAGCGTGATAGGAAGTCGCGTTCCTCTTTTGCGTATGAGAGGTTTACCCCTGCAAAATTCTCGTTAATAAACTGTTGTGCCTGAGCCGGCAACTGGTTTTTGTTGATGATTTTGTCGTTATCGGCCTTAACTGCCGCTATACCCAAAACAACTACTGCAAAAAGTGCGAATAAAATCCTTTTCATAATCTTCTTTTTAATCATTTGTACTGTTTTATTTAACACCGGAGGGAGAAATTTGTTTTTCTGCACGGCTGTTACAGCTTGTTGCTGCAGCCCCTTCCGTTTCGTTTACAGTGCAAAGATTATATACGATTCTGAAATGAAATTGAAATTTTATTCGATTTTCAAAAAAAATCTCTTTTTTCACAAAAAATAATTGCATCGGCACAAAAAGAGACAACTGACCGCTAAGGCTACTCCCTTAAAAAGCGTTTATAGAGCCACGTTGTAAAGCAGTATACAGCAACACCGGTGATGAGCCCGGCTATTGCATCGACGAGGTAATGTGCCTTTATGTACACAGTAGCACAACAGAGCAGCACAAAAACCGGAAACATAAATGCAAACAGTTTTTTGTTTGCCCTGTATGCAAGTATGACAAGTATTGCCGTTATACCGATGTGCGAACTCGGGAAAGCCGCTGTAGGGCGTTCTCCGGTACTCTGCGCCATTCCCACAAGTTCGGTAAAGAGCCACCCTTTGCCCTCCTGCGCTATGGTGATGTCGGGGTGAAGATTAAAATAATTGCCTATTTCGGGATAGATGCCCGAAACCGCCGCATCTTCGCCTATCACCGGGAAATAGAACTGCGGGCCTGCAACTGGGACAAACATATATACCAGATAGTAGAGGAAAAACGAAGCTATAATAACAAATGTACAACGCTCCACCTCTTTGGGGCGCGCAAAAAAATAATAGGTAGAGACAACTGCTATCATAGGGTAGTAGAGCCAATAGCCCATATTGAATGCTTCGCGCCAGAATATGCTGCTGCAAACCTGTTCGAACACCAATGCCGGCTGGCAGCCGAACAAAGAGTAGTCCATAGAAGCAAAGATGTGGTCGAGGTTAGGGAATATGCGGTTGAACTCAAACGTATCGGGGTACCAATAGCTCAGCAGAGACATTTGAATGAAGATTCTCGCATATACCATAGCCCTGCAAGGAAACTTGGTATATATATATATTAGTACAAACGAAGCAACGGCTATGGCAAAACGGCCCAACAACATCGCTTGCGGGTCTTGCAGTCTGGTGAAGAATATCAGAACAAGGAGTGTTGTAAACAAGTTATACAAAAGGTTCAGTTTCTCTACAGCGAGAAACTTTATCTCAGGTTCACAACGTTCAAAAAGTTTTATAGCCATTTTTCCTCTTTATACCATTTTATAGCCTCACGCGTTCCGGCCTCAAGGTCATATTCGGCCTTAAAGCCAAGTTCCTGCTGAATGGGGGCTGTGTCGCAGAGCCAGTTTCTCTGCTTCATTATATAATATTTATCGCTATTGAGCGTGGCGGGCTTGCCTTGCATACGCGATATACGTTCGGAACAAAGCGATATAATCTTTAGCAGCCACACCGGGGCTTTTATATGCAGTACACGTTTGATGCCAAGTTCGGCCTGAATGTAATCGCTGAACGCACGGCTGCTGTAGCCGAACGGCTCGCTGACAAAATAACTGCGGTTTTCCACAGCAGACTCAAGAGCGAGATAGACAGCATTCACAAGGTCTTTGACATAGATGAATGTTATAACCTGTGGTTTGTACCCCACTGCAAAATCGACACCCTTTTTAATGCTCACGGCCATTTGGAAATAGTCGCGTTCGCGCGGGCCGTACACGCCTGTAGGGCGCAGAATTATATAGGGGAATTTCGCCTTGCCTGTTATGTACTGCTCGGCAAGCAGCTTGCTCTTTCCATATTCAGTGTTGGGCTGCGGAGTATCGCTCTCCAGTATTGGACTGTACGGGCGTTCCTCTCTTGCCGGACCAAAGACGCTTAAAGAACTGAGATAAATAATTTTTTTGGGCAGTATACCCACTCTCGCAATGGCGTCGACAAAATGTTTCGTTCCTTCGTAATTTACACGAAAAAAATCCTTTTTATCGACACATTTTGTAACACCGGCTGCGTGTATAATATAGTCCCAGCCGCCACATTTGTCCCTAAAAAGAACCAGTTGCGATTCAAGTTTGTCGGGCGAAGAGAAATCGAGTTCAATAAAATTCACACGTTCGTCCGCCAAAAAACGTTTGCTGCTGCTGCCGCGCACGCCGGCCCAGACTTCGTAGCCCAGTTCAAGTCCCCTTTCTACAAGGAAACTTCCTATAAAACCGCTTGCACCTGTTACCAGAACTTTCATTGAGAGGATTTTAATATCGTGCAAAGATAGCAACAAATGAGCGATAAATATAAAACTTGTTTCAATATTTTTTACAGCGAATGCAGGCTATGTTCGCGCTTTAGCGCAAAGATAGCAACAAATGAGCGATAAATATGAAACTTGTTTCAATATTTTTTACAGCGAGGCAACTTAATTTATCGTGCGGTAGAAATTCGTACACAGGCTCTATTTTCACATAGTTTAAGTTTTGGCAGGAAAGGTTTTAAGCTTCACAAGTTGTATTGTGGGGTTTTATTACTAATTTAGCAACATAATATTTACTATTATGGCAAAGAAAGGCGAAAAAAACAAAAGACGCATCGACAAGAATACCCTTGTAGAGATGCTTGTGGCGCTGTTCAACCGCTACGACGGCAAAATGTTAAGCCCAAAGGAAATTTTCAAGGAACTGGGGCTGACATCTACAGCAAACAGAACCTTGTGTGTACACATTCTCGACGATATGGTTTTCGACGGCTACCTGATGGAGCCGGAATTCAGGCGGTACACCCTTGCCGAGGGTGGAACAATGCTGTTCGGTGTTTTTTCGCGCAACAAGAATGGATACAACGAGTTCTTGCCCGATGACGGCAGCGAGCCGGTTATGATTAGCGAACGTAATTCGGCACACGCTCTCACCGACGACCTTGTGCGCGTAGCACTCTTTGCACACCGACGGGGACGTGGACGCGAAGGCGAGGTGGTTGAGATTGTAAAACGTGTACACAACACCTTTGTAGGCGAGCTGCGCGTTGAACGTCACTATGCTTTTCTCGCCATTGAGAGCCGTATAATGCCACAGGACATATTCATACCCAAAGATATGCTCAAAGGCGGAAAGAACGGCGACAAGGCTGTTGTAAAATTGCTCGAATGGCCCTTAGACAGCAAGAACCCCATTGGAAAGGTTATTGATATTCTGGGAAAGAGCGGCGAGAATGACACCGAGATGAACGCCATACTTGCCGAATATGGCCTGCCATACAAATACCCCGAAGCTGTAGAGGAGGCTGCAGCCAAGATTCCTGCGACCATAACAGCCGAAGAGATTTCTTCACGCAAGGACTTTCGCGATGTAACAACATTCACTATAGACCCCGCCGACGCCAAAGACTTCGACGATGCCTTGTCGGTGCGGAAGGCCGGCAACGGCCTGTGGGAGATAGGCGTACACATTGCCGACGTTTCGCACTACGTTACAGAGGGCAGCGCTATAGACAAGGAGGCCTTCAAGCGTGCAACGTCGATATACCTTGTAGACCGCACAATACCAATGTTGCCCGAACAGCTTTGCAACAACCTGTGCTCTTTGCGCCCCGGCGAAGAGAAACTCACCTATTCGGTAATATTCACAATGAACGACAAGGCCGAAGTAAAGAGCTACGACATATCCCGCACTGTTATAAAGAGCGACAGACGATTCTGCTACGACGAGGTACAGGATATTATAGTAAACGGTAAGGGAGAGTTTTACGAAGAGATTGATATCCTCAACCGCCTTGCACAAACAATGCGCAAGAAACGTTTCCAAGCAGGAGCCATAGATTTCCAGCAGGCTCAGGTACATTTTGTGCTCGATGAAAAAGGAAAGCCACAGTCGGTATACTTCAGCGAAAGCAACGAATCGCACCAGCTTATAGAGGAGTTTATGCTGCTTGCAAACCGCACTGTAGCCGAAAGGATTGGTGCGAAAAAGGGCGGCAACACACCAAAGACCTTCGTATACCGCATACACGACGAGCCCAATATTGAAAAGCTCGCAATGCTGTCGAAATTTGCAAACAAGCTTGGCTACAAGATGCGTTCGGCAAGCGGACGTACCACATCGGCAAGCGCACTGAACACTCTTCTGCGCGATGTTCAAGGCCACAAGGAGCAGAATGTCATAGAACAGATTTCCCTGCGCACAATGCAAAAAGCACGTTACTCTACAGATAACATAGGGCACTACGGCCTTGCGTTCCGCTACTACACACACTTTACATCGCCCATTCGCCGTTACCCCGACCTTCTTGTACACCGCCTTCTTCACCGCTACCTGACACAGAACGCCCGCACGGTAAGCAAACCAAAATACGAAGATTTGTGCGAACACTGTTCGGCACAAGAGCAGGTAGCTGCAAATGCCGAACGTTCGAGCATAAAATACAAGCAGGTAGAATTTATGAGCGAGCATATTGGCGAGGAATACGATGCTGTAATAAGCGGAGTTACAGAATGGGGATTATATGCCGAAATAAACGAGAACAAATGCGAAGGTCTTATACCTATGCGCACCCTGCAAGACGACTATTACGAATTTGACGAGGCCAACTACTGCATTGCAGGCCGCCGCAAGCAGCGCAAATTCACAATAGGCGATGCGGTTCGGATACGCATTATGCGCGCCAACCTCGAGCGCAAGCAACTCGACTTTGAGCTCGCCGATGAGTAGAAACGTAAATTCTACAATCCGTTTCAGATTCCTTTCAAAAAGCGCCATTACATTTGGCAAAAAGAGATTTACGCATTATGAAGCTGCTTATTATAGAAGACGACACATCGCTGAGAGAGATTATGCATCGCTCACTCACCGACGAAGGCTATGTTGTCGAGTGTGCAAAGAACTTCTTTGAAGCCGAGGACAAGATAGCAGGCTACAGCTACGACTGTATTCTGCTCGACATTATGTTGCCCGGCGGAAACGGACTTAAGCTGCTCGAACATATAAGAGCACTGGACAACGGCGACAGGGTTATAATTATATCGGCACGCGACTCGCTCGACGACAAGATAGCTGGGCTGGAACTTGGAGCCGACGACTACCTGCCTAAGCCGTTCTATATGGCCGAGCTCAGGGCAAGGATAAAGAGCGTGCTGAGACGCGGTAACGGGGCTGTAAACAGTACAATGAAAGCAGGCAATATAACCCTGCAGCTGCAAAGCCGCCGTGTTCTTGTTGGCGAGAAAGAAGTTACGCTGCTGAAAAAGGAGTTCGATATTCTGCTCTACTTTATGCAACGCCCCGGCCACGTAGTTGACAAAGCCGTGCTTGCCGAAGCAGTATGGGGCGACCACATAGATATGGTCGATAATTTCCAATTTGTATATGCACAGATAAAGAACCTGAGAAAAAGACTTGCCGATGCCGGCGCCGACACCAATATAAAGGCCGTCTACGGGTTCGGATACAAATTTACCGAAGTAGAAGAATGAAACTGATATACCGCATTACACTAAGGCTCTCACTTGTACTCCTGCCCATTATGTTGCTGTGGGCCGGAATATTCTACTATGCAATGGCCGACGAGATAAACGACGAGACCGACGACAGCCTCGAAGACTATGCCGAAACCATAGTGCGCCGCACACTCACAGGGCGTGAGCTGCCATCGGTGGGCGACGGCACCAACAACACATACACAATAGAACTGCTGCCCGGCACAGCCAAGTATGAGAACTCCATTGAGTACAGCAATGAAAGCATATATATCCCGGAAAAACGCGAGACAGAGCCTGCACGAAAGCTGACGCTCGTGTTCAATGATGCCGAAGAAAGGAGCTACCGGTTAACCGTTTACACCCCCACCTTTGAACGAGACGACCTGCTTAGCGCCATACTGCTGCACTTGGGGGTGCTATATATTATACTTATTATAACCATATTCACGGTTACAGCATTTATTATACATTACAGTATGCGCCCGCTCTACTCGCTGCTCAAATGGCTCGACAAGTACATCCCGGGCAAAGGAGTAGAGAACTTCCCCGACGAAAGCTCTACCATTGAGTTCAAGAAACTGACACAGGCAGCCCGCAGCACCATTGAGCGTGCCGAAAAATACCTCGAAAGACAGAAACAGTTCACCGGCAACGCATCGCACGAACTACAGACACCGCTCGCCATATTAGGCACACGCATTGAGTGGCTCATAGACAAGACACCGCTTACCGAAGAGCAGTTCACCGAACTCTCAAAGATGCGACAGTCGCTGCACAGGCTTTCTAAGCTGAACCGCACACTGCTGCAGCTCTCAAAGATAGACAACGGGCAATATACCGACCGGAGCGACGTAGACCTTGTAGAGCTTATTAGAAACGAACAGGAGATATATAGCGATGTATTCGAGCACAAGAATATTGAATGTGAAATTCATCTGCCCGAAAAGTTCGTTGTGAACATAAACGATTCACTTGCAGCGACACTTGTAACAAACCTTCTGAAGAACGCCTACCTGCACACACCCGGAGGTGGCAGGGTAACGATAGCTATAGAGAATGGCGAATTTGAAATATGCAACACAGGCGAGAGCAGGCTCGACGAGGAGAGGCTTTTCGACCGTTTCTACACAAACGGAGAAAGTGGCTCTACAGGACTCGGCCTTGCCCTAGTGAAGTCCATTGCGCAAAGCTACAAGTTCAATCTGCAATACACATTCAAAGAAGGAATGCACAGGTTCAGAATAAGTTTCTAAGTACCTTAATTAGAGAGAGAACTGAATAAATTTAAGCACAGATAGGCAAAAAACATCTTTTAACACTTTTTCAACTCGTTTTTTTACAGTATCTTAGCCGGCACAGACTTTACTTGCTATGCATCTTAAGTGCGGAGACAAACTACAGGAAGGACGATACGAAATTGTAAAAGTATTAGGAACGGGTGGTTTTGGCATCACCTACCTTGCTATGCAAGTAGGTTTGAAACGCTATGTCGCAATAAAAGAGTTCTTTATGCAGAACCTCTGTAACCGCGACGCCGAGAGCAACGCAATATACATAGCATCAAAAGGAGGCGTTTCTCTGGTAGAGCGTTTCAAACAGAAATTCCTAAAGGAAGCACGCAACATAGCATCGCTGAACCACCGTAACATAGTATCCATTGTAGATGTATTCGAAGACAACGGTACAGCATACTATGTTATGGAATACATAGAAAGAGGCTCACTCGAGGACTGCATAAAGAAACACGGGAGATTTAGAGAAGAGAAGGCTATAAGATACATTGTCAATATAGCATCGGCGCTCGAATATATCCACGAAAGGCGCATTATGCACCTCGATATAAAACCTGCCAACATTCTGCTCAACGGTTATAACGAAGCTGTTCTAATAGATTTCGGGCTATCGAAACAGTACGACAAGAAAGGTTCACAGACAAGCACCACCCCGGTAGGTATCAGTCACGGATATGCCCCAATAGAGCAATATAACACAAATGGTGTAGGTTCGTTCTACCCAGCCACCGATATATACTCACTTGGTGCAACACTCTATAGACTTTTGACAGGAAAGGTACCACCTACAGCCAGCGATATAAACAACGACGGCATACCCAAACTGCCGGCCGATATTTCACAAAGAGCTGCAAATGCCATAAACGCAGCAATGCAGCCCAGACGCAACGACCGCCCACAAAGCATTTCAGAGTTCCTAGAGATACTGGGTATCGAAAGAAAAGAGGAGAAGAGGCCCAAAAAGAGAGTAGAAGAGGTGGAAGAGGAGGATATAATTACTGTTTGCGAGGAAGACATTGTTGAAAACAGCGACGAAGAGACAAGGCTCGCCGGCGAGAAGAGACACAACGAAAAGAGCAACAAAAAAGAGAACGACGGAGAGCTAAGGAAAGAACTCGCCGAAGTTCTTTCGTGGACCCAGCCCGATGCGAAGCCAAAGCCCATTAAGAACAACAAAAGAACAAACATCATAGCCACAATCTTTTCGTTCCTCTTTTTGAGTTTCTGCACCTTCTTCATTTTTATAAACCTATTGAAAGGCTTGGAAGCAAAATTCATAGAAAGATACCAAGAAGGCATAGATTCTGTAAACACAGCCAAGAACATAGAGGAACTCGAAGCTATAGACAGGGATGTAAAAGACGACATTGCAAACTTGCAGGAAGTTTACAGCGACGAGCTGCAAGAGCTCTATGAAGAAGACTACGATGAATACAGCATTATAAACGGGCAGCTGGAAATAGCTGAGCGCGAATACAACAACGCCTACCGCAGAGCATACAGAAAGCTCGACTGACTTGCTCGGAAAACGTGGTGAATGGGGAAATGTATGGCAGTAAACAATTAGAGTACAGCTATTAACATCAATTGCCGGCGGAATCCGCCGGCAATTGATTTATATTCTACGGTTCAAATATCCAGCACCACTACCCTTCCCTCTTCGAGCGAGCGCTTTACATCTATAATACGTTGGTTACTGCTGCCGCGGAAGCGGAGCTGCTCATCTTTGAGAGCCTCTACAAAACGACCGTCGACAAGCACGTCTACCTGTTCGAGCAATGCACGTTGCGCAGGGTTTTCAAGAATCTGTTCAAAAAGATAGCCCGTGTAGCACCATATATTCTTCACACTCTTCTCTTTAATGGCTTTTGCAAGCGCCGTGAACCCTTGTGGCCGGAACATTGGGTCGCCACCAGAGAATGTGACATCGGCAAAAGGGTCGGCAAGTATCACACTGAGAATATCCTCGATATCTGTTTCGCAGCCATTGGCAATATCCCACGACTGGGGGTTATGACAACCCGGACAACGGTTCGGGCAACCGGCACAATAAACAGTGGTCCGGAAACCCGGACCATCTACTGTTGTATCTTCCACTATCTCTAAAATGGAGATTGTTGCCATATCATTCGTGTATTACACGGTCATTCAGTTCGGCAAGCTTGGCCTTGTTCCACCTATCTGTAGTACCTACCAGATAGCCTGTTATACGCTGCAGCTTATCGAGATTCTTGCTGCCGCACTTGGGGCAGGCTTCGAGCTCTTTGGTAGAATTCTCGTAGCCGCAATCGAGGCAACGGTTACGGTTGTGGTTTACAGAGCCATAGCCCATATTGTACTTGTCCATCATATCTACCACGCGCATAATTGCATCGGGGTTATGAGTAGCATCGCCGTCTATCTCTACATAGAATATGTGTCCGCCGGCTGTCAATGCGTGGTATGGCGCCTCTACTTCGGCCTTATGGCGCGCACTGCACTTGTAGTACACCGGAACGTGGTTGCTGTTGGTGTAGTATTCGCGGTCGGTTACTCCGGCTATTACACCATAGCGTTTACGGTCGCCGCGGGTAAAACGGCCCGAAAGGCCTTCGGCCGGGGTTGCGAGAATACTGTAGTTGTGTTGGTACTGCTCCGAGAATCCGTTGGCTCGGTCGCGCATATATGTTATGATGCGCAAGCCAAGCTCCTGCGCCTCTTCGCTCTCGCCGTGGTGCTTGCCGGTGAGTGCCACAAGACATTCGGCCAAGCCTATAAAGCCAATGCCGAGTGTTCCTTGATTTATAACCGATGCTATTGTTTCGCCCGGTTTGAGCTTGTCGCTGCCAACCCACAATGCCGACATTACAAGCGGGAACTGCTTTGCGTATGCGCTCTTCTGGAACTCCATACGTTCGTGCAGCTGGCGTGCAGTAATATCGAGCAGGCTGTCGAGCTTGGCAAAGAAAAGCGATATCCTTTCGTCTCTGTTTTCAACATTCATACACTCTATAGCCAAGCGCACGATGTTTATAGTAGAGAATGATAGATTTCCGCGACCTACCGATGTCTTGGGACCGAAACGGTTCTCGAACACGCGGGTGCGGCAACCCATTGTCGCAACTTCGTGCATATAACGTTTGGGGTCGTCTTCTCTCCATTCGTCGCTCTGGTTGTATGTTGCGTCGAGATTCAGGAAATTAGGGAAGAAACGGCGGGCTGTAACCTTGCAGGCAAGCTGGTAGAGGTCGTAATTGCGGTCGGTAGGCAAATAGCTCACGCCACGTTTCTTCTTCCATATCTGTATTGGGAATATCGCTGTTTCGCCGTTTCCAACACCACGGTAAGTGCTGTTCAGAAGTTCGCGTATTATGCAACGGCCTTCGGCCGAAGTGTCAGTTCCATAGTTTATGGAACTGAACACCACCTGATTGCCGCCACGCGAGTGTATTGTATTCATATTGTGTATGAATGCCTCCATAGCCTGATGCACACGCGAGACGGTCTTGTTTATCGCGTGCTGCAATATTCTCTCTTCGCCCGAAAGGAAGTCGAGAGGCTGTTCTGTATAGTCCTCTATCTCCTTGTCGTAGAGATGCGAATAGTTGGCACCGGTGAGTGCCTCAATGCTCTTGAGCTCTTCGACAAGGCTTGCACGAACGTAGGGTGCAAGGTAGAAGTCAAAGGCCGGTATTGCCTGACCGCCGTGCATTTCGTTCTGGGCTGTTTCCATTGAGATACAAGCCATAATGCTTGCAGTCTCAATGCGTTTGGCAGGTCTCGACTCGCCGTGACCGGCGTTAAAGCCGTTCTTTAGTATATTGTCGAGAGGATGCTGGCAACAGGTTAGGCTCTTTGTCGGGTAATAATCCTTATCGTGAATATGCAGATAGTTGTGACGTACTGCATCTACCACCTCTTCACTGAGCAGGAAGTCGTCGACGAAAGGCTTTGTTGTCTCGCTGGCAAATTTCATCATCATACCGGCAGGAGTGTCGGCATTCATATTCGCATTCTCGCGTGTTACATCGTTCGACTGGATGTTGATGATTTCCTGAAATATATCCCTTGTCTTTGCCTTGCGGGCTATGCGGCGCTGGTTACGGTAGGCAATATACTTCTGTGCCACGTCTTTTCGACTACTCTTCATCAGTTCGAGCTCTACCATATCCTGTATAGCCTCGACTGTCATCTGTGCATCTCCGCGAAAAGAGATGTGGTCGGTTATCTGACGTATCAGTGACATATCTTCACCCTTGTCGGTGTGAAGCATCGCCTTACGTATAGCGGTAATGATTTTCTCCTCATTAAAGCCGACAATGCGCCCGTCGCGCTTAACAACTGTTTGAATCATAATTATAATAGGTGGATTTTGTTTCTCAAATAGAACAGTATGCAAAAATAATTATTTCGCATAAATAACAGTATTAAAAACCTGAGAAGTTATTAACAATGCAACATTTTGTTTTTGGGCATAAAAAGAGTCCTTAAAAGGCAATATCGGCAAAAAAAACATCCTACTCTTTGCGGTTCTGAAACTTTTTGCTACATTGCGGGCGAGAGAAAGATTTTTCACCCCCATTATTAACCTAAACAACCTTAGACTATGATTGTATGGATATTAATAATAGGAGTTCTGGTTATATCATTCGGAGCTAAGGCTATAGTAAAACTTCGCCGCAGGAAACATACGAGCAAGCACAGGCCGAACCTTTCAACAAGAAAGAAAAGGTACAGGTTTGTAAATAGGTTCCGCCACCTCGAAGGGCTAGGCGACTAATCATCTAAAGAGGTGGCAACCTGCAGGTTGCCACCTCTTTAAGTAAAAAGCACATTTATGCTTTAGCGGTTGTGCTCCTCCTCAATCTCTTCGGGCGACATTGGCTTGTACTTGCCCAAACGGCGGGCACCGCCTTCAAATACATAATAGTCCTCTTCGCCGCGCATACCGCCGAAGTTCTTCCACGCATCGAGCTTGTCGTAGCAGATGAAATCGGTAAACTGCTTTTCGGCACGCCATTTGTCTATGAGGTCGGGGATGAAGTAAATACCCGGCTCTACCGAAAAAACAAAGCCCGGTTCAAGAGCTTTGGCAAGCCTCAACGACTTCCAGCCAAACAAAGTACTCTTTGAACGCCCCTCTTCATAACCTACATTAACCTCACCGAAGTTCTCCATATCGTGTACATCGAGCCCCATCATATGGCCAAGACCGTGTGGCATAAACATACAGGTGGCACCCTTCACGGTAGCCTCAACAGGGTCACCTTTCATCAGGCCCAAATCTATCATTCCCTTTGCTATTTCTGTAAGTACGAGTTTATGTACTTCACGATACTCTATACCGGGGCGAAGATTCTCCGTTGCAGTGAGATGAGCACGGCGCAGAATATTGCACACCACGCGCTGCTGTTCAGTAAAATTACGGCCGACAGGCATTGTTGTTGTAAGGTCACCGGCATAATGCATAGCGTTCTCACAGCCCGAATCGAGCAATAACATCTGCCCCTCTCTCAAAGGCTCTGTGCCGTACGCGTGGTTATGCAGCGTCTGGCCATTGACTGTTGCGATAATTGGGAAAGAGAGGTTGAAATTATGTTTCTGTGCTTCGGCCTGAACAACTGCTACAATTTCGGCCTCGGTTGTGCCGGGACGAACAGCCCTCATTGCAGCACAATGCATATCTACCGACACGTTTACAGCCTCTTCTATCTGTGCAATTTCCTCCTCGCTCTTGTAGTTACGCTGAGCAATTACAGCCTTCACAAACTCCATAGAGGCCTCTACATCCTGCTGCGATGGGTTTATTCCAAGCAGTTCCTGCAGCCACACTCGGTGTTCACCGCGATAGGGCGGCAAGAAATGTACTTTCTGTCCTTTTGCCTGAGCATCCTTTATATATGTGGCAAGGGCGCTCATAGGACGTGTCATTTCAATGCCCACACGCTCGCTTTTCTCCTTTATAGTAGGCTGCACGCCGGTCCATACAATATCGTCTATTGTAAGTTCGTTGCCAAAGATTATCTCTTTGTCGTTGTCTACATCTATAACGGCGGCAAGCCCTTCGTAATCCGACGCGAAATAGTAGAGGAATGTTGAATCCTGACGGAAATGGTATGCATTGTCGGCATAATTTATTCCCGTAAAATTATTACCCAAGAAGAGCAGTAGGCCGCTACCCATCTTCTCTTTCAGCACGCGACGGCGTGAAATATAAGTCTCTTTTGAAAACATAACGGTTAGTTTATAAGTTTGTTCCTAATTATTTTATCTCTTTACAATAGAGCGCACCACAAACCACAGGTGTCTAAAGACAGTGGACAGAAGCCCATAGTGTTTCTTCATTATCCAGAAACGCTCAACGAGCGAAGCCCGGTGATGTTTCAAAGATAAACCATTCTGAAGATAATTCACCAAAGTTGCATCGACTTTAACAAGTTTTGATGCATTTTTCATTACCCTTATGCACCAGTCGACGTCGGCCGAAAGGCGGTACTTCATATCGTACATAGGCGCAATATCGCGACGGGCATAAAAAGCCTGATGACATACCACCATTCCATCCTTAAAACTGCGCCAAGTCAGTTTTTCGGGCACCGACAACCTGCGCATACGCACGAAGTCGCGGTTCTCGTCAACCTCAGCCGTTTCGCCATACAACACACCCGGCAACTCCTTTTCGTCTTTTATAGCATCTACTATCTGCTGCAATGTATAGGGGGCATAAAAGGCATCTCCGGCATTGAGAAAACAGAGATAATCGCCTGTGGCAAGTGCAATACCCTTGTTCATTGCATCGTACAGCCCATTATCGCGTTCACTTACCAAGTGAGCTATGGCTATTCCGCTTGCTTGGGCTTTCTCCACAGTGCCGTCGGTG
>JAEIGA010007973.1_pt1 | contig 16064 bp, 6 predicted proteins | sample 9270691 | NCBI WGS metagenome assembly JAEIGA01 (sample SAMN17057246, study PRJNA624740) | gut metagenome | biome: biome; isolation source: fecal sample | host: Bos grunniens | place: China: Xizang | collected 2019
GGGTTAGGATAAACTACTGCATTGATTTGGTTTGCTATTGCATCGTTCAATCCTGATAGAGTGAAGGTTTCTACTGTTCCGTATGTTGTTCCTGCTTCGTTTGTTATGTAAGCACGGAAGAAGTATGTTTGTCCTTCTACTAAATCATTTACTGATTGGCTGAATGTGTTAGCATTTAGTGTTGCAACTACGTTTTGTACTCCTGCATCTTCTAATGTAAAGTCTGCCATTGTTGATAATGCAAATCCTACTGTGAAGTTTTCAGAGTTACCAGCGCTTACTAATGTTCCGTTCAATGTTGCAGATGTGTTTCCTACTTCTGTAGCTGGAGTTGTTGTTACTTCTCCTTCTACTACTACAACTGGTGCTGCAGCTGTTGTGAATGTCAATTCTGCTCCTTCTACTGTACCACTTGCTGTTGTTGCAAAGGCTTTGAATGTGTAAGATGTTTCTGCTGTTAGGCCGTTGATTGTTGATAACAATGTTGTGCCTGTTGCTGATACTGTTGTCCAATCTGCTGCAGCTGTTGCTTTGTATTTGAATCCTTGTGCTGTGATTGCTTCGTTACCTGGTGTGATTGTTCCGTTCAATACTGCACTTTGGTAATCTACTGCTGTTGCTGCAAGTGTTGTAACAACTGGTGCTATGATTTCTTCGCCTTGTTCTGCAAGTGTTGTGAATGTTGTTGATACCCATGTTGATTGTTGTTCGCCACAGATTGCTCTTACTTCTACTGTGTATGTTGTAGATGCTGTTAAGCCTGTTAATGACTTAGTTGTTGCTGTAAGAGTTTCTGCTGTGCCGTTGTTCAATCTGAATTCGTATGCGCTTGCACTGCCATTCCATGTTATGTCAGCTGTTGTTTCTGTAATGTTGTTTGCAGAAAGTGCTGTTGGAGCATCACATGGTTCTGGGTCTGGATCAGGTTCTGGTTGTTCATCTGCTACTTCTACTGCTAAGTTGTCTAAGTATAGGTCGTTGTCTCCGTTACTTTGAGTTGATTCTACGTAGAAGGCAACTTTAACTAATCCTGTTAATGGGTTGCCATCTGCATCTTGAAGAGCGAATGACACTCTTGTGAAGTTTTGGTTAAAGTCAGAATAGTTGTGGTCTGTATCATCGTCTCCATTTGCATAAATTAAGGCATTAGCACTTGACCATGTTATTCCACCGTCTTCTGATACTACTATTGCGAATTTATCATCCGCTGCTGCTTCAGGAGCTACAGTAGGATTAGCATAATCTGTTAAGGCTACGTCAATAGAAACTTGATATAATGTTCCATCTTCTCCTAAGTCTATTTGAGGTGTCATTATCCAGTCTTTTCTATCTGTTCCGTAAACATTGTTACGAAGTTTTGTTGTAGCATTTCCATCAACTGCACTTGTTGAAGTTCCCCACCAACCATCGCCGTCTACAAGAGTAACTGTTTCTGCTAATATTCCTTGTGCCATAGTCCAACATTGAGAATTTGATATTCCTTCAAGGTCGTCTGTAAATGGTGCTTCTAATGCTGCACATTCTGTTCTAAATGTGATTTCTCCTGATGCAGCAGATTCTTCTGCGCCACAAACTGAAGTTACATATAGGTAGTAGTTCATATCAGAAATAAGTTCTGTTAATTCTATAGATGGAGTTGCTGTTGAAAGCTGTGTATATTCTGCATCAGCGAAAGTCTTGTAGTAAACATTCCATGATGTGTGTTCTTCATCAACCCATTCTATTGTTGCAGTAGAACTTGTTAATGCAGTAACTTCAGGAGTTGCAGGAGGTACACAAGATGCTATATCAATAGAAACATTATCTATTGCTGCAGGAATAACTAAGTCTGCTTCATTTGTATATCCCCATGTTAAGAATAACAAACGTTTTTCTCCTGTTACATTTCCTAAATATACTCTTTCGTTAGTCCATTCATCAGAACCATAAACTAATGTTAATCTATAATCATTTGAAGGGAATGATGTTGTTGAAGGTTCAACAAGGTCATCTACTAAGTAAACAAGTATTCCATTATATACTCCGTCTGCTTCTGTTGCACGTCCTCTTATCTTCCAATCAAATGAAAGTTCAAATGCATCTTCTGTTTCACCAAAATCAAAGTCTTTCCAAATGTAAGCACGTGTTGTTGTTGATGTTGTTAAAGAAGCTGAATAAGTTTCACCGTTATCAGTAGAAATATAAGCTGCAGAACCACCTTCTTCTGCTGCAGTTGCTGCACCTATTGCCCAAACGTTTGGAGTTGAATTTTGTGTAAAATGCCAACTTGCTGCATCGTCTGCATCATCAAATGAAGTTGAGTAAGGTACAGCCTCTCCTGCATCTAATGTTAAGAATGTTGCTGTAACCCAATTTGAAGGACCTTCTTCACAAACACTTCTTATTCCGAATGTATGTTCTGTTGAAGCACTAAGTTCTGTTAATTCTATATCGTCTGTTGTTGCAACTTCTACAGGTGTAGCTCCATCTAAATCTGCATCTTCACCTGTTCCTTCAACAACTACATATTCCCATGTTGTTGCAGGACCCCATGTGCCGAATGAAGCAGTTGCTGTGCTTGATGTTATTCCAGAAATAGAAACATTGTAAGGTGCAGGACATGCGCTCCATTCTTCAACTGCTATATCTTCTACAACAAGATCGTTGTCTGCGTTACTTACTGTTGATTCTGCATAGAATGCAAATCTTACTGCTCCTGTTAATGGTTCGTCATTTTCATCAACAAGTTTATAAGCATAACGTTGTAAATGGTTTGTTAAATCTGCAAAGTTATGTTCTGTATCTTCATCTCCATCAGCAAATACTATACCATCTGCCATATTCCAAGTTGCTCCATTGTCGCGAGAAACTAATACCATAAATCTATCATCTGGTGAAGCCATTTCTGGTGGGGTATTATTAGCAAAATCAGTTACTGCAACAGAGAATGCTATTTGTTTTGGATTTTCAAGGTCTGTTCCTAAATTAATAGAAGGAGTTACAGCCCAATATTTATAAGTTGAAGACCATAAGTTAATTCTTAACATAGTAGATGATACTCCGTCTAATGTCTTAGTTGAAATAGACCAATAAGATGAAGAAGTTAAAGCAGATGTTGCTATTGTTCCACTTGCAGGCATCAATCCACTATATTGATTCCAACAAGTAGGAGCTGTAAATAAGCTTGTAGAAGAAAAATCTTCAAACCAAGGAGCTTGTTCTGATAAACAAGGAGTTGTTATAGTTCGAGTTCCTACAGTTGAAGGAATTTCATCGCCATCACATAGCATTGAAACACTTAGATTGTATGTTGTTATAGGAGACATGCCTTCTATTGTAATAGGGAAGTCTGCTAATGAAAGGTTTTCAATTGTTATAAGTTCACCGCCAGTAGATGGTTGGCAAGTAACATTATATGTTGCACCTTCATTTACTTCATCAGTAAGATTAACATTAAGAACCACTCCACCTTCTTCATCTTCTGCTGAAGTTGCAGACCAGTTCACTGATAATGTAGAACATGTTGTTGAAGTAATGACAATATTATCTATAATTCCCGCAGGGTTTTGTCCAGCAGTACCATCATTTTTCCATCTAAATACTAATTCGTAAATACCCGCATAATTTGAACCTGAAAGAACTTTTGAATATGTTTGCCAAGAATAACCTTCTGATAAGTAGGTATTACCATTACGTAAAGTTATGTTGTGAGCTTCGTTTAATGTTGCTCCGAAAGGTACTAAATAAACTGCAATATTATCGTAAGAACTTTCTCCATCACATTTCCAATCGAATGAAAGATTAAATTCAGCTGCTGGAGTAAATGAAATAGGAACTTTTGCATAAGTTGTACAACTTGAGTGTGTATATGATGCAGAAGCACCGTTATCATTTGATACATATAACGCACCACCCGATGTAGGGTTACCTGCTTCATCAACAGTATTGTTTTGTGCTGTACCAATTACCCAAGGGTTAGTTGTTCCTGTGAATGTCATTTCAGGAGTTGTTTCTGGAGTGTCGAAATCAAAATTAATAGGTAATGAATAAGCTGTAGGGATAGTTATTGTAACAACATTTGACCAGTTTCCACCACAAGCTTGTTGTGCTGCAAAAGCGTATGTAGAACCTGTTGTTAATTCTTCTATTGCAAATGGTAATGTTGCATCTGCAGGAATTGTTACTGTATTTGTTGCTGTTGTTGGGTCAAATTCTTCTCCTTCTTCTATTTCAGCGTAAGCTATTGTAACGCCATCTTCTGTTATGTTAGCTGTATTGTAGCTTATATAAGCAACTTGGTCTCCTGCTAATACTTGTAATCCATATACATTTGGACAAGAAGGTATTTCGCTAATTGTAAAGTCATCAATATAGAATGTAGAAGATTTTTGTCTAACTGCTAATGCTAAACGAGTATTTCCTTCATATTCATTCAAGAATATTTCTGCCATATTGTATTGACCAGTTACTGCTGAAGATGTATTGATTGTTCCAACAAGAGTAAAGTTTGCAGTATCTGCCATTGAAGTATAATCTGTTTCGTTTACGTTCATAGCATATACATCTATAACAGGAGAGTTTGTATTTGAACTTAGTTTATATTGGAAGTTCAATCTTTCATTTCCTGTTAATTCAAAGATTGGACTAATCATCCATTCAGAAAAATCGTATGATGTTGTAGATGTTGTTCCATAGAAATACAATGCTTTTGAATTTGTAGCTCCTTCTGCTGTTGAAGCAGGAAGTCCTGAACCAGAAGAAATACTACTCCAATAGTAAGAAGAAGAACCTCCATTGATATTATACCAGCAGTGAAGTGAACTTCTGTTTGCTCTTGCTGAATCTTGTATTGCTATAAATATGTTTGTATCGAAGTTTTCTACATAAGGTATTGTAGAAATTGAACTACAAGTTGACCAAACTGTAAACACATCTGAAGTTACTGCTAAATCACCTGCACAGTTTGCTGTTACTCTGTAATCAACTCTTGATGAATAAGGAAGTTCTAGAATTTCAACAGGGCTTTCGCTTTGTGCTGAATACCAAGTTGTGTCACCAGCATATCTATATTCTACTAAATATTCTGCACCTTCGTTAATTTCATCTGTTACAGTAACATACATAGTAACGCTTCCACCAGCGTCTTCCATTGTTACTTCAAATTCATTTACTCTTGCACAAGGTGTTGACATTATTGAAAGATTGTCAATAGCTGCAGGAGGGTTTTCTCCGGCATTACCATCTTGTCTCCAAGATAAAACTAACTTATAAATATTAGGTGTTAATTCATTTGGTAAAGGAATATTTATTCTTTCCCATGCGTCGTTAGTACTTGTAATTGTTGCAACTTGATAAGAAGAAGATGGTAAAGAAGAAGTCAAGTTTTCCAATAAAGGAACAACTGAAACTACTACATAATCACAACAAGATTCTCCCAAAAATTTTGTATCGAAAGATACTCCATAGTAAGAGCCTTCTTCTATAGAGAATAATGCGTAAGCGTGAGATACACAAGAACCATCGGGTGTATAAGAATTTGTAGCACCTCCATCGTTAGATACATATAAAGAGCCTCCTTCTGCCATTTCTCCGTCTTCAGTTAAGGCGTTATTAACTACAGAACCAATGAACCATTGATTTAAAGCAGTGCTTTCAAAATACCATTCTGAAACATTTTCTAAATCATCAAAGCTTTGTGAATAAGGAGCAACTACAAAATCGCCATCTTGTGGATAAGTTACGAAAGCAGTTGTTGCTTCTGAGCTATTTTCTTCTGCACAAATTGTCCAAACCTTTACATCATATCTTGTATATGAATCAAGGCCTGTTAAAGTATAAGAAAGGTCTGTAATGTTTGAACTTACTTCTGTCCATTCTTCATCGGTTGAGGCTTTGTAAGCTAAACCAAATGTAGTTAAAGTTTCATCAAATATTGACCAAGAAATAGTAGCGCTTGATTGATCTATTTCAGATACTGTTAAGTTAGAAGGTCTGTAACAAAAGCCATCTAATTCTACTATTTCCATTTTCATCACAGGACGAGCAGTGAAATCATATATTTCCCATCCGGCAGGCATAGAACCTACTGTGTAAGATACATCGTCGTCATATACTCCTTGCACTGAGGTAAAAGAGGTTGGAGATGTTTTGTAATAAACAGTACTACAATCATAAGCATTACCATCTCTAATAACAGTTACCAAAAGATTTCCTCCTGTATAAGGATAAATGTTATCTAAGTCAAATGTTACCCAACCTGGTGCATTTGTCATTGGACCAGAATAAACCTCTGTATATTCTGTACTAGGGATAATTGTAGTTAACGAAGTGTTTGTAACTTCATGTAAATAAATCTTTACTGTACCTTCACTGAAACCTCCGCTTGTACAATAAAAACTTATACTTTGAATTCCTCCTGCTTGTAATTCTTCTGCTCTATAAAGCATTTGCGTATAAGCATCCTCATAGCAGTGATTAATAGGGACATACTCACTTAAGCCAGTTGACGTAGAGTCCCCCGCTACAATTGTTGTCTGTGCCGACAACTGCATGGCAAAAATAATAGCCATTGCAAATAATAGTAATCTTTTCATACTTTAATAATTTTGTTAATAATTAATTTAGAGGCACCAAATTTAGTGCTTTTTTTTATATAAGCAAAATTATTGTTTGTTTTTTTTAGAATAAAACAAAGTGTTAATTTTTAATTTCTTTATTTTTCTTCCATTTTTTCTTTGTGAAAATTCATTTTTTCTTTGTGAAAATGGATTTTTTCTTTGTAATAATTTGCTGATTCTTTAAAAAGGATTTAAAGTTTCTTTAAAAGGTGATTAAAGAAACAAAGGTTTTTAATGTTTTAATTGTTCACTTAATTTTTGTCTTGCAAGGAATATTCTACTTTTTACCGTGCCTATAGGTATGTGTTGCTCATCTGCTATTTCGTAGTATTTGTATCCTTGATTCAACATCTCAAATGGTATTTTTTGTTCCATAGGTAATTTGTTTATTAGTAAAATTAATTGAGAGTGATTTGTATTGTGGTCTGCTGAATAAGCATTGTCACTTGCAAGATTGTTCATCCAAGGGATTTCTCCTTCTTTGCTGATGATGTTTTGTCTCTTTTTGTTTTTTCTGTAGTTGTTTATGAAAGTGTTTTTCATAATTGTAAACAACCATGCCTTTAAATTGGAGCCTTCTTCAAAGGATTGCTGACTTGTAAGGGCTTTGAGACATGTGTCTTGCGTTAAATCTTTAGCTTCTTCTCTGTCTAGGGTTAAGGAATAAGCAAAAGCTTCTAAACTTTTTTGTGCTTCTACCAATTGGCTTTCAAAAACTAGATTTTTCATAATGATAATTGTTTTAAGGGTGTACCTTTTTATATAGAATTTATGTACCAAAAGCCTTTTTCAAGGGGTAAGAATTCTTGCTCCTTTTGATAAAAAACACAAAATCAAGTCAATAAATTTATGTTTATTTAAAGTAAATGGTCTTATGTGTTAAGAGTTTTAGTTTTTAATTTGGACTTTAGTGCTTTTTTTCGCTCAAAAACAGGACAAAACAAACTCTTTTTGTATTTTTGCATTTACGTTTTTAGTTTTTTTGATTATGAAGAGAAAATTTTTGTCTTTCGCTTTGGCTTTATCAATGTTGATGCCAAGCGTTTTTGCAGATGAGGGAATGTGGTTACCTCTTTTATTGAAGAATAAGGAAGCTGATATGCAAAAGAATGGAATGCGTATTAGTGCAGAGGATATTTATAATGTAAACAATGCTTCTTTGAAGGATGCTGTTATGTTGTTTGGAACAGGTTGCACAGGAGAGTTTGTTTCGGAGCAAGGTTTGTTGCTAACAAATCATCACTGCGGTTATAGTTTCATTGTTTCTCATTCTACTGTTGAGAGAGATTATTTGACAAATGGTTTTTGGGCAAAATCTAAAGAGGAAGAGCTTCCTTGTAAAGGTCTTACCATAACTCGTTTGGTGTATATGGAAGATGTGACTGCAAAGGTTTTGAATGGGGTTAGCGATAATTTGACAGAAACAAAACGTCAAGAGATAATAGATGCTAATATTAAAAAGGTGATAGAGCAAGCTACTGCAAACAATCATTACAAGGCTATTATTAAACCTTTTTATTACGGCAATCAATATTTTATGTATGTGAATGAAGTGTTTAGAGATGTTCGTTTGGTAGGAACTCCTCCAAGCAATATTGGAAAATTTGGTGGAGATACTGATAACTGGATGTGGCCTCGTCACACAGGAGATTTTTCTGTGTTTAGAGTATATGCTGATAAGGATGGAAAACCTGCTGACTACTCTAAAGACAATGTTCCTTATAAACCAAAGAAACATTTAAAAATAAATCTAAAAGGGGTAAATGAGGGTGAATTTACTTTTGTTTTTGGTTATCCTGGTACAACTAAACAATTCCTTACTTCTGATGCTGTAAATTATGTGCAAAATATAGAAGACCCTACAAGGATTAAATTGAGAACTGCAAGATTAGATGTTTACAATAGAGCAATGAATGAAACTCCTGCTCAAAGATTAAGATATGCTTCAAAGGTTGCATCGGTGGCAAATGGCTGGAAAAAATGGCAAGGTGAAGTTAGGGGATTGAAAAGACTTAATGCTATTGAAAGAAAACAGGCTTTTGAAAAAGAATTTAATCAATGGGCTGTAAATAAGGATAAGTACAAAAATGTTCTTGCTCAACTTGAAAAGACTTATTCTGATATGAGAGATTTGAATCTTTCTTATACTTATTTGAATGAGGCTATTTTTGCTTCTGACCTTATGATTCAAGTAAGACAAGTTGCAAATATTATTTCTGTTGCTAATGAAGAGAATGCTGATGCAACAGAGGTGCAAGCTTTGGCAGAGAAACTTTACAATACTTTATCTAATTACTATGCTAAAGACTATGTTAATCATCGCAAGGTTGATATGGAAATATTTGTAAAGACTATGACAATATTCTATAACGACTATGCAAAAGATAATTATCCTTGGTTGAAGGCTCAAATTGAAAATGACAATAAGATAGTTAAGGTAGAGGATTATTTTAGTAATGTATATGAAAAATCTTTCTTGTCAAATCCTGAGAAGGCAGAGAAGTTATTAAAGAATTTTAAGGCTAAAAACATCAATAAAATGATAAGTGACCCTGCGGTAGAATTATTCTTACCTATTTGGGGTAAATATTTGGAAAAAGACAGATTTGAATTAGCTGCATACGACTATAAAATAGATAGCTTATATAGAATATATGTGGCGGGAATAATGGAAAGAAATCCTAACAAGGAATATTATCCTGATGCAAATCTAACTTTAAGAGTTGCTTATGGAAATATTAAAACATACGAACCTAAGGATGCTATAAGATATGAGGCTTTCTCTACAATAGAAGGTATAATGGAAAAAGAAAATCCTGAAATTTATGACTATGTTGTTGAACCTAAATTGAAACAACTTTATAAGAATAAGGATTATGGCTGTTATGCTAACGAAAAGGGTGAATTGCCTGTAGCCTTTATTGCAAGTAATCACACAACAGGAGGAAATTCTGGTAGCCCTGTTTTAGATAGAGATGGTAATCTAATAGGTATTAATTTCGATAGAAATTGGGAAGGTACAATGAGTGATATTATGTATGACCCTTCTCAATGTAGAAATATATCTTTAGATATACGTTATTGTTTATTTATTATAGACAAATTTGCAGGTGCTTCTCATCTTGTTGAAGAAATGAGTATTATTAAATAAAAGAGGACAAAACAATGAAAATATCATATAACTGGTTAAAGAAATACGTTGATACCAACATATCTGCTGAAGAAATTGCAAACCTTTTAACTTTCGGAGGTTTAGAAGTAGAAGAAGTTGAATTAGTAGAAAGCATTAAAGGTGGTTTAAAGAACTTTTATGTAGGGGAAGTTTTAACTTGTGAGAATCACCCTAACTCTGACCACCTTCATATTACTAAAGTAAATGTTGGAGGCGAGGAACCGTTAAACATAGTTTGTGGAGCGCCTAATGTGGCTGCAGGACAAAAAGTAATAGTTGCAACAATAGGTGCAAAGATTTATGAAGAAAACGGAGAGTGTTTTGAAATCAAAAAAAGTAAATTAAGAGGCGAACCAAGTGAGGGAATGATTTGTTCTGAAAAAGAGCTTTGTTTAAGCGACAATAATGACGGAATAATGGTATTACCTTCTGAAGCAAAGGTTGGTACTCCTGCAAAAGAATATTTCAATATAGAGGAGGATTATATTTTTGAAATAGGTCTTACAGCTAATCGTTCAGATGCTACTTCTCACATTGGAGTTGCAAGAGATCTTGTGGCTTTACTTCAAAGTCAATTAAACGAAGACAAAACTCTTATGTTGCCTTCTGTTGATGAATACAAAACTGAAGAAACTACTGAAGAAATAAAAATCAATATAGATACTGATTTATGTAAAAGATATTCTGCTGTAGTAATCAAAGGTGTTGAAGTAAAGGATTCTCCTAAATGGTTGGCAGATCATTTAAGAGCGATAGGACTACGCCCTCTTAACAACATTGTTGATATAACTAATTTCATCCTAATGGAAATAGGACAACCTTTACATGCTTTTGATTATGCAAAGGTAAAGGGAAAAGAAATCAATGTAAAAACTCTACCTAAAGACAGCACTTTTGTAACATTAGATGGCATTGAAAGAAAGCTTAATGGCAAAGAAGCTATGGTTTGCAACTCTGAAGAGGCTATGTGTATGGGAGGAATATATGGAGGATTGGATTCAGGGGTAAGTGAAAAGACAACTGATGTTCTTATAGAAAGTGCTTATTTTGATCCTGTAGTAATAAGAAAGGCTGCAAAGTATCATACATTAAAAACAGATGCTTCTTTCCGTTATGAAAGAGGTGCTGACCCTAATATCACGCTTTACGCTCTAAAGAGAGCGGCTCTTTTAATTAAAGAATTAGCAGGGGGAACTATCTCTTCTGAAATAACAGATATTTATCCTGAAGTAATTGAACCTAAACGCATTGCTTTGTCTTATCAAAGAATGGATACTCTTATTGGAAAGTCCATTGAAAGAGAAACTATAAAGGCTATACTTAATAAACTAAATATTCAAACTACAGAAGAAACTGAAGAGGGGCTTGTAGCAATAGTTCCTACTAATAAAGTAGATGTAACAAGAGAGTGTGACTTAATAGAAGAAATCTTAAGAGTCTATGGATACAACAACATAGAATTAAGTCTTAGCATGAAGAATTGTATTTCTCAATCTCCAAAACCTAATCCAGAAAAGATACAATCTCATATATCAGATTATTTAGCGGCAAAGGGTTTCAACGAAACTATGAATAACTCTCTTACAAAAATCTCTTACTATGAAAACAATGCTGACTTCCCTGCAGAAAAATCAGTCTTAGTTCTAAATGCTTTAAGTAAGGATTTAGGACAAATGAGACAAACTTTATTGTATGGTCAATTAGAAACAATAAGCTATAATATCAATCGTAAGACAAGCGATTTAAGATTATTTGAGTTTGGAAATTGTTATGAGAAAAACACAGACAATTTTGAATCTTCAGAAATCACTAAACGATATACAGAACACAAACACCTTGCTCTTTTAAGCACAGGAAAGACTATTGAAAGCTGGCAAGCAAAACGAGTAAATGAAAATTTCTATTACCTAAAAAACATATTACACAACATATTCTCTGAATTAAGAATAAACACTACTCGCCTTGATGTTCAACAAATAGAAAACGACTCTTATCTTTATGCTCTTGCTTACATAGCAAAAGACAGCAAAAAGACAATTGCAACAGTAGGTATGTTAAAACCTTCTCTTTGCAAGAAATGGGATATAAAACAAGAAGTGTATTACGCTGACGTTAATTGGACTTTACTTTACAAATACATTCCAACAAACAACGTAAGATATGAGGAAATTTCTAAATTCCCTGAAGTAAGAAGAGACCTTGCATTAGTTGTTAAAGAAGAAGTAAGCTTTAGCGAAATGGAAGCTATAGCTTACCAAAGCGAAAAGAAATTACTTAAGAAAGTATCTTTATTTGATGTTTATAAGGGAGATAAATTACCTGAAGGACACAAACAATATGCACTTAGTTTCATACTTCAAGACAACGAAAAAACACTTACTGATAAACAAATCGAAGCAATAATAGCTAAGATACAAAAGAACCTTGAACAAAAATTAGGAGCTAAATTAAGATAAACAAAAATGCAAAGCCTCTTACACTACGACATAAGGATTTTAATAGCTTTATTAGAGTCATTAAAAGGGAATAAACAATTCTTTATGTTCCTTGTCAATAACGGATTCCCCGAATTAGCAGCATGGAGCAACGCAGTACGAGGAGACGAAGAGGCTTTGCATTGGCTTTTTGATAACGGATTTGGCACACTTGGCGTATTAAGCAACGCAATAGACGGAGAGAAAAAAGCAGTGCAATGGGTATTGTGCTCAAACGATGACTTTCTTATCAATTTCTCCGCAGCATGTCGCAAAGAAGAAGACGGAAAACGCTGGTTGCAAGACAAGCAATTAGACATCTTCATAAAAATGGCAGAAGAAATCATAACAATACTTGACAAACAAGTAAAAGACTGACTATTCTGGTACAAATGGAGAAAATAACAAATAATAGTATAGCCTTTATTATAGCCTATCTTTTAGTATTTGCAGTCGTACAAATATCAACAATACTTTCTGCATTCTCTCACGAAGTACCCGTAATAATCTATAGCAGTTTTTTAGACTTTAACTCTCTTACCTCAGCAGCATCAGACGAGGTTTGGAAAAGCGTAAACAATGTAATAAGCATATTTGGAAGTGCTATAGTGATTCTGATTTTGCTTCTATTCATTTCTCTAATCCTTTTACTAAAATGGCGCTCCAGAAGAATGTGGATACAAAGAATACTCTTTTGGACAGCAATACATAGTTTCATACGACTATGCACAAGCTTTATTTGTGGACACATTTTCTACCTATGGGGATTCAATCTCGTAACAGACTTTATCGGGCTGACCTTTCCTTCTCAAGTTATGAAATCTATTTTTGTCTTTCTAATCTCTGTACTATTACTTATAGGTATATACTTTTTCCGACAAGCCATAATAGGTATTATAAATCCCTTTCAAGGAGAGATTAAAGAACAACTAAAAAACAACCTCACCTATCCAGCAATCATAGGTAGCTTAGCCCTACTCCTTATCTTCTTTCCAATAACTAACAAAGCCGGAATCACAGAAGTAGCCAACACTCTCCTAACACCAATACTAATTATCACCCTTATGAGACAAGGAGTACAAAAAAAATTCACCTATCTCAACCCAAAACACATACAACACCACACTAATAAAGAAAAACTACAACTCCCACTCCTAATAATAACCCTAGTACTATCAATCACACTAAGACTTGTATTTGACAAAGGAATAAAAATCACACCAAATACCTATGACAATTACATATTAGACAACCTCCTTTCCGTAGTAGTAATAAGCGGTCTATCCATACTCTCAATCTATCTTGTCATAGCCTATTACCATCATCACAAAAAACAACAAATCCAACTACAAAAAGAAATCGATACCTACAAAAGCTATCAAGAACTGAAAGACCACACAATCTTCAACTACGATAAATCCCCAAACTTAGACAAATACAACAAAGCATGGGAAGAAGCCGAACAAAGCTTCAAACAAAAGAAATAAAAAAAGAGCCTCGTAACTCGCGATGCAGGGCTTAACTTCTCTGTTCGGAATGGTAAGAGGTGTTCACCTGCTCTATAGCCACCAAAAATATCCCTGTTTGTATGTAATATTTACAAATACTTCATATTTATTAATTAAGTTCTTCTATTCCGAGCGATTTTAGGTATTTAAAAGTATCATCGTAGTATTCAGGTAAGCGTGTTTCATCCGTGGAATTTCCTTTTGGAACACAAATAACCATTCCTTGACGTGCTCGTGTTAGTAGGACACGATAGGCATTCAGTTGATAAAGTTGATTAACTTCTTTTTTATTTTTTTGCCATTGGTTCGCTCCAAATCTATAATATTCCCAACCTTTTGGCGTGTATCTAAGGTCTCCATCCCAAGCTAAGCATGCCCAATCGAGTTCTAAACCTTGTACATCAAATTCAGTCGCAACATCTTCTAAAAACATTGAGGAACGTAGGTCTTTTTTGTCGTCAAGAAACCAATGCACAACATCACATTCTCTTTTTACATCTAAAGATAATGGTCTAAGTCTCTCTGCTTTTGAGGATACTACTATACCATATCGTTCTGAACCTCGTGCTTGCTTTTTAAGCCATGCTTTCGCTGTTTCAATATTACGTGTTATTGCTATTGGATATTTATCTTTTATTTCTTCAAAAACTGCTTTTGCAGCCTCGGTTTCTAAATTTAATAAATGATGAACAAATAAAGAGAGTTTTTCTGCTCGGAAAGAACGCATTGATACATTTAAATGTAAATCTGGAGCATTTGTTACATTTTTATTATTTGCTAATATGCTTGCTATGTCTCCTTCTGCGTATTCTTTATCTGTTATGTGACTTGAAATATATACCTTCCATTCCGGAAACATTTTGTTGCATGCCTTTATCCATTCTCCGATACCAGCTTCTCCATTATGAATTTCTTGTCCTCCTCCAACTAAACAAACAATAACCGCCCAGTCTTTTCGTAAATTTAATGACCAAATTAAAAATTCTGCTTCTGAAAGAGGGAAGTTAGGCACTTTTCGTTTGTTTCCATAACTACCTCCTCGTGCTAACCAATCTGATAATTTTGTTAAATTCCACGAGCGTTGTGCTTCGTCAAAAATAGCTACGTGTTCTATTTCTGCATATCCTGCATTTTCTTCTGCAAGTGTTATCGTTTCGTCTATTTCTAATTCTCCATTGATAATTGGAGTTTTTATTTTAGATAACATCTGCTCACGATAGTTGTATATCTCTTGTATAAAACGCTTTACTTCTCTACGCGCATCTGTTATTTTTCCTCCATCTCGTTCTTTTTTGTCACGTGCAAGAGCTTCGGTTAATACTTTTACTAATGGGCCATTACCCGAAAGATATACTGCAAGGCTATCTTTATCGTTATCTTCATTTCTTTTTGATTGTTCTATTGCAACATTTAGTCCTACAAGTGTTTTTCCTGCTCCTGGTACACCTGTAACAAAACAAATACTTTTCTCTTTGTTTTCTCTACTTTTACGGATAACATTAAGAATATAATCTGTTGTTCTCTTTAAGGTTTCACCTGAAGCTTCTTTACGTGTAATATCTTCAACAGAGTGATTTAAGTATAATGATGTTGCAGCTTCAATAATAGTAGGTGTTGGCTCATATCTACTTATACACCAACGTTCAATATCTAATATTGCTGTATTTAATGATTCTCGTTGTATTACATTTTTAATAATTTGTAATAGGCTATTGCTATTAGATAGTATAGGATTGTAAATTTGATCGTGATAAATTGAAGATGTTAAAACATCTGTACTATCTTTGCTTTCTGTGGCTACTAATATTGGGACAATAGTTAAATTAGCACTTTCTTTGTGAAAGTTTTTTAGGTCAAGTGCATAATCTAATACTTGTTCTACATCTTGTTGAATATAGTCTTTCTTTCCTACTTTAAATTCAATACAAAAAACAATATTGTGCAATAATAATACGACATCAACTCTTTTGTTTAGTCGAGGAATAGTATATTCAAAAATGATTTGTGAAGAGCTATTTCTCCACTCTGATAAAACATCTTTCAATAGTCTAATTTCTTCTTCCCACGCTTGAACTTGTGCTGGTTCATTGCTACCTGCGTAAGTAAGATAACGAAGGATTTCATCTTCATTAGCTTCTAAAAATTGTTCTATTGTATTTTGGTAGTAACTATTCATATTGTTTATAAAATAAACTCTTTAAAATAGACTTGCTATATTTTACTATTTACATGCAAAGTTATAAATTATTATACAAAATAATATAAAATAAGTAAAACTAAATAGTCGTTTTTCTTGTTTAAAGCAGTTTTAAAC
>JAEIGA010007974.1_pt1 | contig 16061 bp, 13 predicted proteins | sample 9270691 | NCBI WGS metagenome assembly JAEIGA01 (sample SAMN17057246, study PRJNA624740) | gut metagenome | biome: biome; isolation source: fecal sample | host: Bos grunniens | place: China: Xizang | collected 2019
ATGAAATCTGCAGACATACCTAGGCGTTCGCCCATAATAATGCGTTTTTGCATAATTTCGTCGTAACGACCTGTTTGAAGCACTTGCATATTGTGTTCTTTTTTGTAAATACCGATTTCACGAGAAATTTTCATACGTTTTGCAAGTAGTTCTAGTAGTTCGTTGTCGGTAGAGTCGATTTGTTTACGCAATGTTGTTAAACTTTCTGATTCTTTTTTCATATCTCTAATTACCAATGTATCAATAACATAGTCTAAAATATCTGGAGTAAGTTGTTGCGCAGCGTCACTCCATGCTTTGTCTGGATTGCAGTGAGACTCTATCATAAGGCCGTCGAAACCTAAGTCCATGGCTTGTTGGCAAAGTGGAGCAATAAGTTCGCGTTTACCACCTATGTGAGATGGGTCGCAGATGATAGGAAGGTTTGGATAACGGCGACGTAGCTCAATAGGAATATTCCATTGTGGTAGGTTGCGATAGATTTTTTTGTCGTATGTGCTGAATCCACGGTGAATAGCACCTAGTTTGCGAATGCCTGCATTGTATAGGCGTTCCATTGCACCAATCCATAGTTCTATGTCTGGGTTTACTGGGTTTTTCACCAATACTGGAATATCTACACCTTGAAGTGCATCTGCGATTTCTTGCATTGCAAATGGGTTTGCAGAGGTGCGAGCGCCAATCCAAAGTATGTCGATGCCATGTTTTAAGGCTTCTTCAATGTGTTTTGCGGTAGCCACTTCTGTACCTACAAACATACCTGTTTCTGCTTTCACGCGTTGTAACCATGGAAGACCTTCTACTCCTACTCCTTCAAAACCTCCTGGTTTGGTACGTGGTTTCCAAATGCCGGCACGGAATACTGGAATACCGTTTTTAGATAGTTCTAGCGCTGTGGCCATTACTTGTTCTTCTGTTTCTGCACTACATGGTCCTGCTATGATTAGTGGACGGTCGGTGCTCATTCCTGGTAATAAAATTGGTTGTAAGTCTTTCATATTATTTTGTTTTTTTGTTTTGTTTTCGTTTTTTTTCAAATTCTCGCTTCGCTCGGTTGCACCCCACTACGGGGGTGCCCTTTATGGGGTTGGTCTATACAGGCGTCGCCGTCGCTACGCTCCTCTGACACCTGCCTACAATTATTGTGCAAACGAGAGGAGAACTATGCTTGCATAAGTTATCCCGAGTGCAGCCAATAATCATTTAAAATAATTTAGATTCACACCCTACGGGCGTGTCATTATTATAATTCCTAACTCTTAAACGCTTCGTATTCACCTAAAATGCGGAGGTCTTTGGTAAATGGACGAATGGCATCCATTGCTTGTGAGTAGGACAAATAGTTGGAGAATGTGAGGTTGATATAGAATTGATACTCCCATTCGCGACCTATTATAGGCATTGATTGGATTTTTGTAAGGTTTATATGGTAGAACCATAGAACTGAAAGCACTTTTGCAAGCGCGCCCTCGTCGTGAGGAAGTGTGAACACCAAAGAAGCCTTGTCTATGGTTTTATCTTTCATATAATCCTCTGCTGTCCAAGGGTCTGCCACTATAAGGAAACGTGTAAAGTTTCTTTTGTTGGTTTCTATGCCTTCGGCAAGAATCTCTAGTCCGTAGATTTCAGCTGCTAGTTTGCTACAGATAGCAGCTTTCCCCATTATGCCTTGCTCTGCAATCATCTTTGCACTTGCAGCTGTATCTTCCGCCTCTACAGCTTTAAGGTTTGGATATTTTGATAAAAAATCTTCGCATTGCATAAGTGCCATGGGATGAGAAAGCACTTCTGTGATATCTGAAATCTTTTGTCCTGGCATTGCTACTAGATTGTGTTCTATTCGAAGTTTTGTTTCTCCTAAAATAGTTAATCCACTTTCTTTTAGCATATTATGATTTGGAAGCAAGCTTCCTGCAATGGTATTTTCTATTGCCACTGCTCCTAAAATGGAATTATCTTTTCTTATTGTAGCAAAGAGTTCTTTAAAAGTATCGCATGGAACTACTTCAACCCTATCTCCTGAAAAAAACTGACGTGCAGCGATATCATGAAAACAACCTGCCACACCTTGAATTGCTACTCTTTTCATAATCTTTAAAATTAAAAAATCCCGCTCTAAAGAACGGGATTCAATATATTTGATTAGTTATTTTATTTCACTTACATACATCAAAACCCGTTCTACTTTGTGATAAAGTAAAAAAAGTAATAAAAGTATGTAAAGAATCTTTTCATGTCTTGTTGTAAATTGATGATGCAAATGTACTGCATTTTTTTAGAATTGCAAGCGATTCACTCCTTTTTTTGTTTATTTATTAGTTTTTTTTAGAACATCCTATCATCCACGGAGCAAAACGAAGAATAAGTTCAGAAGATATAGACAATATTAATACAACAAATATGAATAACAATAAGGCAAAAAGATAATTGCCATTATACGCAAAGCCAAATTTGTTTAATATCATAGTAAGAGTAAATATTACACCTCCATTTAAGTAGTAATAAATTAATGAGTTTTTACCTATATAAGATAATAGTCCTATATTTGTTGGCAGCAATTTTAATAAAGTAATCATCATCCATATACCCAAAAATGATGTAATTAGATAATAAAAGACCCTTAAAGTTGCTACCTGACCAGTTTTTAAACCGAAAATATAGGAAGAAGAACAAATATTATGTAGTGGAGAATCTTTTAGAATATAAAGATCGATTAATACAAATGTTAAATACAAAGAAACAGATACAATAGTTTGTAGTTTTATTTTACCCTGCAATACAGACTCATATTTTCTAATTATAACACCTAAACAGATGAATATCATTGAAATTAGACCATAATTGGCATACCAAAGAATAGGAAATTCTAGATATTGGGTCATAATAAAACCTAAAGCAGTGAGCACCAAACAACAGACACCTATGATAGAGATGTTTTTTGTAAATTTTAGAATAATAGAAAGGGTTAATCTAGAAACTACTAAAGCTGCCACAAACCAACTAGCTATTCCACCTATTATTTCATATAGCATAGAAAAGATATTTATATCCCAACCATGCAGTAAATATTTAGGAATATAGATTAAAGTAGAAAAAATAAAATATGGGATTAATAATCTTTTAACTATATACAAAATAGAATTCTTAAAGTTGAAGTTCTCTATCTTTGCAACATAGCCAGAGGCAAAAAAGAAGAATGCAATGCTCGTATGATAAAATAACAAATCTACCAAAAAAGAAGACTCTCCGACATAATACATATCCGTATGAAAAAGTATTATCATCAACATTGATATACCTTTCCCATAATCCAGCCAAGATATTCTATTTTGGAGTGCGCTTGTCACTAGTGTTTATGGCATTTATTTTTTCTTTGCCTTTCTTTATCGAAAAACCAGCCCCACTTATTGAAGTATTTTATTGCAGACAAGGAATGGATTAACATAAGCCTTGTATTAAGATATGAAGCTTTTTGATAACCATGATAGATCTTTGCTCCTGGGAAATAAACGGTGCGAGACAATTGTCCAATCCTACGACATAAGTCTATATCTTCACAATAAAGGAAAAATCTTTCATCAAAGCCCCCAAGCTCCGATAAGATAGAAGCTCTCATAAACATAAAACTACCAGAAAGGAAAGGTACATCCATTTGCTTATCGTAGTCGGCGTCCCACATATTGTAGATGCGCGAGATTTTATCCTTGTACTTGCCATCAGGAATAAATCTTCTAATAATTAAATCCTTTGGAGTTGGCAGAAGCTTACATAACTTCTGTTCTGTACCATCATAATGACATACTCGAGGCATCGTAAGACCTATATCGTTATTAGCCTGCATAAAGTCATATATTTTTTCCAATGTTCCTGCCTCAAAATACACATCAGGATTCATCACCAAATGATATTCTGTTTCTGATAGAACTTTTTTTATTATTAAATTATTAGCCCTTCCATAGCCGAGATTCTTTCCTGTAAAAATATATTCTATGCGGTCATCGCTAGGCACAAGAGCCTTTAGGGCATCTGTAGGTGAATTATCTACTAAAAATAGCTTTATATTAAGCTTCGTTTTTAATAGAGATAATACAGACTTCTTTAGTTCTTCCTCCTTAGTATTATAAAGAACTACAGACACTGTAATATTATATTTTATATTTTGAATCATCTATGCAAATGGAATATGAGGAACCTATATTTTCCTGTTTTTTATTAAAACTGCAAAGGTAATACTAAAATTTCACACAATCAATGTGTATGAACAAATAAAATAAACTATTTTTGCATTAAATTTAAGTTACTGAATATGTCACATTTAAAAACGAGCAGAGACAACACCATTGATATCGCAAAGGCTATTGGTATTATTTTTGTTGTAATTGGGCATTGTTGCGCAATCCCAAGACACGGAGGGAATGTATTATGGCAAACATACATCAGTGACTTTATTTATACATTCCACATGCCACTATTCTTCTTTTTGAGTGGATATTTTTTCAATAAAAACTATCTAGACAACAAATTTAGCTTTGTAAAGAAAAAAATCTCAGGTCTTTGGCTACCATATATAAAATGGACATTAGCATTTACTTTACTACACAACATATTGTTAAGTTTTGGGATGTATGGAAGTTTTAGAGAAACTGCACCTATTACATATAGTGCATACGAGATAATAAAACATTCTATTGGTGCATTATTTTTTCTTGGCGGTGACCAATTGATTGGTGGTTTCTGGTTTATCCCTACACTTTTTTATGCCTCAATCTTCTCCCTTTTTATGATGTGGTTTATTAGGTTTATAGTTTATAAATTAAAATCATCAAATGGAGATTATATGTACAATATGCTTGTCATAACAAGCATAAGTCTATTTATTATAATTTCTGCACTTATTACTTATTTCCCTTTTTCTATTCCTAGAATAGGAATAACTAACAAGACATTTTTAGCATCTTCAATCTTCCTATCAGGTCACTTAGCAGCTATAATTTATCAAAGAAATAAAGACCACATAAAAAATAGTGTAGAATTTATTTTAATCTGCATAGGATTAATCATTTCTACACTTATAACAATCTACAAACCTGCCGACTTTAGCAATATAGTAGATTGGTATGATGTGCTATACATTTGGTTCTCTGGTTGCATTGGCACTTGGACATGGGTTCTTATATCAAAATATATTTCTAAATACATTTCTAACTTGAGTAGTGCAATAAATAATACTCTTGTCTATATTGGCAAAAACACAATGATAATATTGGCACTACACTTTTCTTGTTTTAAAATAGTTAATCTAATAAAGATATATTATTATAACCTTAACGATGTCGCATATGGTTCATTCCCAATAATTGCAAACGATCCATCGTCTAATAATGTTTTCTGGTGGAGTCTATATATAATTGTAGGTGTATTTATCCCTATTGCAATAAAATGGTGCTATGAAAAGATAAGATTACAAATTAAGATTAACTCCTAACTACATGTTTATACACCCATTCACGTAATCCATTAGGCATAACCCTTACAATAAATCTTACAATAACATTATAAGACATTTTTATAAAAGAGATATAACCTAAATCATACATTGCTTTTTCTAACTTTGCTTCTGAGCGAGCATACTTCAAACCACCTCTTCTTTGGAACATATCAGGAGATAGTCTAAAGTATAATAGAGATTCTTGAATATTGTAGAATCTTGCATTATTCACTAACATTCTTACCCACAGGTAATAATCTTCAAACAAGTGAAAATGTTTATATCCACCTGCTGCAATAACTGCACTCTTTTTGAACATTACTACTGGATGATTTACTGGGCATCTATCTTTGCCATGAATAAAAATCTCATCATGATTTTCTGGCAATTTTCTTATCGAAGTAACATTAGATATATCACCATCAAATTCATCTATCCAAGCACTTACTAAATCTAATTCTGGACTCTCTTTAAACTTACTTATTTGCTTTTCAAAACGATTTTCTTTTGCAATATCATCTGTATCCATCCTTGCAATCAACTCATATGAGCAATGTTTCATGCCCTCATTAAGAGCCGCCCCTAGACCTCCATTTTTTTCTAATGGAACTATTTTTATTATATCATACTTTCCCACATATTCATCTAGAACCTTATCCAACTCATCTGTCAAAGGACCATCTTTCACAATCACAATTTCGTTTGGCATTAAAGTTTGAGAGAACAAACTATCCAAACTCTCCCTTAATGCAATTGGTGATTCTTTATAATAAAGAGAACATAAAACAGAAAATCCAAAATCTTTCATCTTTAACATTATAAATAATATTAGAAACCATCAAAATGCTTTTTATACAATCAATGCTTGATTTTTGAGAAAATATAATCTAAACCTCCCTTTAATCCTAAGTTTCGCAATGCCATATATGAATAATAAAATGACACTATCATCTTTGAAATTATATTCTCTCCTAATACGTTAAATATCTTATGCTTTTTTATTTGAACTTTTTTTTGCCAATCTTCCAGCCAGCTTGCATCATAATGGTGGATGGTGTAAGTATTTTCTGTTATTCTTATAATACCTGTAACCACATTTTTGGGAGAAAAATACTCTGGCGGATATATACTATAATTTGCCACATTTTGAATTCGTGACCCCTCATTCGTAAAGCCATATTTCTTGAATATATCAGAAACCCTTGTCACAACAGTTTTTAGATTGAAACTTCCATCTGGATTTACAAAATTCTCATTTCTATATGAGTTTAATATCTCTTCTAAAATAGCATCTCCCTTCTCTGTAGCCATCCCTAAGCCATTTGCTATTGCTCCAGGAGCTTCAAGCCCTAAAAAAGGACCTTTATCCAAAATCGGAGACATATCCTTTAATACCTCCACATCTGTATCAAAATAAACTCCACCATACTCATTTAATATATCCACACGTGCATAGTCACTCACAAAGGCATATTTTTTTGCTTCATATGCTTGCGAAATATATGGGATTTTATGGACATTATAGTTTGTTTCGTTCCACTCTATAATCTCATAATCTGGCAAGTTTATTCTCCACGACTCAATACACTTCTGCGCTAATAATGGAAGCGGATTCCCTCCAAACCAACAATAATGGATTTTTTTAGGTATCATAGGCTAAAAAATTAACTCTATAGTTTTATAAATATCTGATTGCAAATCTTCTTCGGTTCGTATAGAACTATAAACTTGTTGAATATTGGCTATAACTGTTTTATGATAATCAGCATCTTCAGCCAATTTTTGTATAGCATCTGCAAATTTCTCTACATTTTTATTTTCAACTAAGATTCCTGTCTTTCCAGTTTTAACTGTATATGGCATTGCAGAATTATCAAATGCTACTATTGGCAATGAATACGACATTGCCTCTAAAAGTACCATACCATAACCCTCTAACATAGAAGGAAATACAAAAATATCTGAATTTGAATATATTGTATCTAAATCTTTATTTGATAAACGTCCATGAAAAACAATATTGTCTGTTAAACTATATTCTACAATCTTTTTATCAATTTCTGCTTTGTAATCTTCTTCTAACACCTTTCCTACTATATGACATTTGTATGCCTTGTTCTTTATAGAAAGCAATTTTAAAGAATCCATAAGATAAGACAATCCCTTACGTCTTTCTATTGTTCCAACATACAATAAATTAAGTGTATCAGATTGCTTTTTAGTGGCAGCTTTCTTAGCTGAAGCTTTTTTTACACCTAATGGAAGATAGATGAGTTTAGATTTTGGTAATAATAAAGCAAATCTATCTTTTACATAAGGGCTTGGAATAATAGTAGCCGTAGATTTTCTTAAGAAAAATAATTCTAAAGTTTTATGTACAAATCTACGGAGTCCTATTTCACCCTCGAAATTGAAATGATGATGAATAGAATAAGATTTTACACCAAAAAAACTCAACAAAAAGAATAGTATAAACAAACGAGTATATAATCTACTATTTGTTAAGATATAATCATACTTTCTACACTTATTAAGTTTAAATATATATGCAAAACTATACAGATACCTTTTGTTTGTACATAAGTCCTTGTCCAACAAAAAATCTACATGATATTTTTCATCCTTTCGTAAAGACTCAATGAATAACTTATCATATATCTGTCCACCTGTTATACCCTCTGAATATTCAGGATAAATTACTAAAATATTTTTCATAAATATAGTTATACCAATTTTATTGAGTTTTTCCAGTATGTTATCTCTTCTTGACTTCCTCTTAACGTTGCTGCTACCAATCTTATCCAAAAAGTAAACTTACATAACACATCGTGTATATACTTTTTACCTATTGTCAATTTGTAATAAGTTTTACGTGAAGATAACAACATTTGTTGTTTAGCAAAATTTGTTTGAATACTTTTACCTTCCAAATGTAAAATCTTAACTTCTGGCATATTTATTATTTTATAACCTGCCTTATGAATACGATAAGATAATTCCGTTTCCTCATAATACATAAAAAATGCAGGATTAAAAGCACCTACACATTCTAACACATGACGTTTTACCATCATATCCGCACCTGTAATGTATGCAACTTCTTTGTGTTTTTGTGAATAATTAAAGGTAAAACTTCTACCATATAGTAAACGAAACCAAATACTTTTGCCCAACAATAAGTTTAATTCCCAAGCTAATGATGGAAATGTCATTTGATATGAATGGGTCGGATTTAATTCTGCATCAAACAAGTTCCCTCCACAAACACCTACCTCTGCATGATTATCCAGATAATCGGACAATAATTTTATTGCATTGTTCAGAAGCAACGTATCTGGATTAAGGAAAAAGATATTTTTACCCTTTGCAACTTTCAATCCCTCATTATTGGCTCTACCAAAACCAAGATTTTCTTTAAGTGGAAGATAAATTATCTTATCTAAATAATCCTTTAAATCTATAGTAAACTGCTCTGTAGGCTTATTATCTACCACAATAACCTCATAAGAAATACCTTCTGTTTTTTCGTATAAAGAATCTAACAGATTCTTTATCAAAGCAGAAGTATTATAATTTACTATTATTATTGAGACATCTTTCATTGTTGCAACCCCTCCTTATTTAATTCCTTTTTATTGTACTCTTTTCTATACTCTACATCTTCAGGATGAGAAACAACATTATAATATGGATTCCATGTATGATTCATAGGGAAACCTGTTACAGCATCAATATCTGTAGAGGTTAATTTCCTGTGTAATGGTATAAAAAAGAAACAAAATAACAGTAACATTATAATTAATGATGTAGTTTTATGTGTTATTTTACTTATCTTTAAATTAAAAATTAATTGATATGCACCAAGAGCAAATATTAAATAATACGCCTTAAATCTACCTATGATAGGTATTGATGACGATAACGCTCCTATTATCATTGCAACAGCTAGAGAGTTTAACCAAAATGAACGCTCAGAATTCTTATCCTTGTTAAAATAAATTACTATAGTAGATAACAATACACTTGCTATATAATACATACCTGTATTGAACTGAACTTTACTCCCATATAAAACATGGTTTAGATATAGATGTCCAATCTCTTCTAAACGCCCTGGCATATATGGTAAAAAGATTTTAACTATATGTGCTGCAGTACCTGGTACAAAATAAAATATCTGAAAGAATAAAATTAAAATTATTAAAATATAATTTGGTATCTTTCTGGTCATGAAATACATAGGCAAAGCAACTATTGCAGAAATATGAAATAAACATGCCATAATTACTACTGTCATAAATTTCCCAAAAGATTTATTAAGTATATGTTCATAACCAAATAGGAGAATTGCGAGTGCAATAGATTGTCTCACTTGAGCCATTAATATCCCGTTGTTTATAAACATCATAAAAAACAACAAAAGTGAAAATATAGGATAATTCGTGTATTTCCATAAAAATCTAGCCACAGAATACATTAAAAACACTGAAGCTGCAAGCTGGAATACATAATAGTCTCCAAACAAATAATAAAATATTATACTTACCCAATAATATCCAATTTCCCAATTATGTATATTCCCCAATTTTGGCATCTCATAAAAAGTAGGAATATAGACCTCCCAATCTGCACCAGTATTATATCGTAACCCTGCAAACAAAGCAATTAGTATAGCACATACAACAAAATAGATTTTGATATTTTTTACAACACCAAAGACTTCTGCTGCTGCTCCAAATAATAATATTATTATAATGAAAATATATGGAAACATTCTTTTACTTATAATTTGTTTATTAATCCCAAATCCTATATTGTGCCTGATGATGCTCTCTCTTTTCTACAGGTGGAATCTTCATAAAATCACCATAGATCAACTCACAATATTTTTGAGGATTTGCAGGACCAAGAAATTTGTGCCCCTCAAATAAAATTTCTTTATGTGGTAATAATATATCATTAGGAATTATTCTATACTTAAAGAAATACCCATATTCATACATCAAAAGATTCTTATTACCAAATATACAACCTATTGTTCTATATAAAGGTACTAGTATATATTTAGACAAATTCTTTACAGCTTTTGCTATTTTTAAAAAACCTCTGTCAATACATACATTCTTTAGAACTGTAACTTTTTGCATAAAGGTATATAAACAAGGAATAATTCCTGTGTCTATCACAAAGATATCTATTTGTAATCCTTTGAATTTTCTAATATTATGTAAGTTGGAATCTTGAATATATTCACTTTTCAAATCTCTAAGAACAGCCCAATTTGACACAAGGAAACCTTTGTCAGTATATTCATCTTGCAAGACAAATTGCTCATGAGGATGTTCATTTAGATATTTACATAATTTCTTATAATCTTTTCTTGACACATGAATATCTATATCATCATCCCAAGGTATAAATCCACCATGGCGAAGTGAACCTAATATATTTCCACTTTCCAAACAATAATCCACACCTATCTTACGACATACATTGTCTAGATATATCAACATATCTAGCATTCGCAGCTGACATTTCCTCAACACACTCCCCTCTGGATTATACTTTTCTTTGAGTTGCTCTGATGTTTCGCCCGTATTAAAAATCATAACTGCTTATTTTTTAATGAATCTGGAACTTACAGACTTGATGGTTTCTAATAAAATATCATTTTTGTAAATGTAAATATTTGATATTAAAAACCACATAAGACATAACATTAATGACACAAATATATGCCATGTGATATGTTCTGTGTATAATGAATAACATATCAAGATATATGGTATAGATAGTGCCACAGAGATTAATAGTCTTTTTAATGGCAAAGAGAGATTAAAATGTTTTTTAAAGAAAAATAAAGACACTATCAAAATAGCTATTTCCGAGCAAGTCCAACTAATGGCCGAACCTATTGCTCCATATTTTTCTGTCAAAACAATATTTAATAATATACCAATAGTAGCCCCAATTGAGCTCAAAATTACTATACATTTAGAATCCTTTTTTGCCATTAGAAATTGTTGGATAATAACTTGCTCCAATGCTATTACCAGCAACAACAACATCACTATTTTAAAAGGGATTATAGCCCCTTCAAACCCGGGACCAGCTATTAAATTTATAACTAATGGCGCATAAATATATAAACCTACGATCATAGGCACTGATACCATAAATATTGCATCAAATGTCTTATATGAGATTTCTGACAATGCCTTTGAATCTTGTTTTGAAAGCAATTCACTCACTTTTGGTACCATTACCGTGGTGAATGCAGAGAAAACGCTCATTATTATAAAATAAATTTTGGTTGAGGTTGAGAAAAAACCTACTTGTTCTACATTTGTCACCGAACCTAAATAAACCACATTAAATGTTGTGTACATTGAGGTCAAGATTCTGTAAAACCCATAACTTATAATCGCGATTAAATAAGTGTTTATGTGAATAGATGAAATTGAAAATTTCACAAATTTTCTAGAATATATAAAATTTATTATTGCATTTATTACTGGCATTAAAACAAATAATAAATAATATATAACAACATCTTCTTTGGTACGCACAAATATAAAGATAGACACTACAAATAAGGTACGTACTATAAGAGACCTTGTTGTAATAAATTTAAAATTTGATAAGCCCTGGAAAAACCACTCCGTGGAGAATACATAAAAGAATAATTTTAATATCCCCACCCAAAGAAATTCTCTATAATCTCTAAAATATTCTGAACAAAAAGATAAATAGGTAAGGATGCCACATCCTACTATTGTTAAAATTAAATTAAAGGCAAATAAAGAAGAATATACTTCATTGATTTTTGATTGATTGTCCTTTACCTTGGCTATTTCTCTTACCCCCAACGAGCCTACTCCTAGAGCACAGAACAATATGCAATAATCTATTATTCCATCTATATAATTTACTGCTCCAATATTTGATACTCCAAGAACTCTAGATACATAAGGATAAGTTAACAATGGAAATATATAATTACCCATTGTTAAAATTAGATTATATCCAAAATTCTTTTTAATATCTGCCATAAATTATACGAACTAGACCCAAAATTTATCAGTTTCTTTTATAATTTCTACACTTGGCACTGTTTTATCAGCAAGCATTTCATAAATTTTAGAAGCATAGACAACATCATGAAGAGCTAAACCATAATTATAGTTTATAATTCTTTGATTAGGATTTCTTCTACCCACATCATTACCCGCTAATACTTCGCCTATTTCGTTATAATCATTGTATTGTGAAAAGTATTTGAAATTTCTCACATGATCAGTATCATCTCCAAATACTCTATCAAAGGTAGTATCACAATTTTGAAAACCTCTCATATGAACTGGTATTACAGTTATTCCTAAAGGGAATAACTTTTCATCCTCTACCAACAATCCATTTGCACTTGTGATACAACTAATTAACACATCTACTGTTCCAACCAACTCATTTATATTATCAACTATTTGGAACTCCACATTATGATAATCTTTAAAACGTTCAATAAATAGTTCCGCTTGATCTTTATAGCGTAATAAAAGTACTTTAAACTTTTTCTCTGGTTCTGCTTCCAAAACACAAAGTAGCGTTGCTCTACAAGTATTGCCTAAACCTACTAATCCGTATATATAAGAATCCTCCTTTCTTAATGCCTTAGCAGAGACTGCCGCTACTGCACCAGTACGCATTGTAGTAATCCAATCACAATCTACTAGTGCTAATAATTCTCCTGTTAGAGCATTATATAGCATCATATCACTTCCTAAAGATGGAACTGCCCCCTCTATTCTATGAACTTCTTTAACTCCGAAATATTGAATTTTCTTTTCATCATTACCATAGGTTGGAGGTAGCAAACAAGGCATTGATGTAAAAAAATCATTATTAGAAGGATGTACACTTATCTTAACAGGTAATTGAGCATCTTTTTTCTTAGCAAAACTTTCATATATCCACTCAACACATTGCTTTGGAGAAATTCCTAAAGAACGTATTAATTTCTCAGATATTATCTTCATATTTATAAACTCATCAAAGCATTAATTAATTTGTCATTATCTTCTTTACTTCTAACAGCAATTCTAACATATTTGTCTGGTTCTATGCCTTTTTTTGCACTACATGCACTTATTAAAATATTAAAGTCTTTTAATAGCTTTAACGCTAGATTATTAGCTGTATATGGTGCCTTTACTTCGCAAAGAACAAAATTAGCTTGTGTTGGCATTATGTGTAGATAAGTTACTTTTTGGAGTTTCTCAAGAAATTCAGAACGGACTTTTATAAAACGATTACATGCTTTTTTATAATCATTCTCATATTTAGAATATATCTGCATAAAGTATTCTGCAAAAGAATTTATATTCCAAATACTAACTTCTTTCTTCATATTAGTTATTAATTCCTTATCTGCACTAGCTGCTATTCCAAGTCGTAAACCTGGAACTCCATAACTTTTAGAGATAGATTTAACAACTACTAAATTAGTATAAGTTTCTAAAATAGAGTTTTTTAATAAAGAAGAAGAATCCCATTCTTCACTAAAATCGACAAAACTTTCATCTACTATTAATCGAATGCCATTATTTTTACACCACTCTGCTAATTCACAAACTTCTTTAAAAGGAATAAAATTTCCAGACGGATTATCGGGATTAATTAATAATAGATTATCTACCCTATTTTTTCCGAAGAAATTAATTAAATCTTCTGTATTATAACGAAAATCTCTATTTTCTGGAATAAATGAGACTACTCTATCTCCTGGCAATCTGTTTGGATATTCCTCAAATGTAGGACGGACAATACCCATTTTACCTCCTAAATTCTCTAAGAGCACCTTTATCAACTCCGCAGCACCATTACCTGGTATTACATAATCCTCCTTAACGCCCCAACATTTACTAGCTAATAGTGTATTCACTCTCATTCCAGAAGGATATTCTCCCAATAATATTCTGAAATTGGCTTCTAGTTCTTCTATGATTTTGGATTCTCTGAAATATGGATTCACTAAATAACAAAAATCCAACATTTGTGGGAAACGCCAAAATCCACCATATCGTGTATAATATTTTTTAAGGAGTTCTTCTGAGTCTGAGAATATGGCTTGAGCTATATCTAAATCTTGTTTATCATCAATTTCATACCATTTCTCTTTATTTATTGGTAACGCCTTTAAATCATGAGGATTTAAGAATGAAAGTATTCTTAGTACATTCTCGTAATACTCATTTTTTCCCACAGACTTTATATAAGCTTCCAGAAATGGAATATAACTATCAGAACTAAATTGCTTTGAAAATTTATAGATATTTAGAGTTTTAAAGTAAAGACCAATATCTGCATATCTAAAAGCCACTTTTGGAACAAAGTTTATAATATTATTTTCATTATCTATACGAACCATTGTTCCATCCATCCATGGTTCATATTGCGCAACTAAAGCTAAGTTAGGGAAAGGATTATTAATTATTAGATCAAGTATTTTATCCTCAAAAATTAAATCACTCTCTAATAATATTGTATCATCCTCAACCATTTTATCCTTAGCTAAGCCTAATGAATATATATTATTTGTTTTGTCATATAATGGATTTTCTATATACTCTATATTTAAACCATTCCTATTATTTCCTATATATTCTTGCAATTCTTTCCCTTTATAACCTACAACTATTATAACTCTAGTTAGATTATACGCTGATAGTTGGTTTAAAACTCTATCTATTAATTTTACACCATTCACTTCTACCATACATTTGGTATTGCCTTGAGTTAATTCACCAAGACGTTTGCCCATACCAGCTGCGAGAATAATTGCTTGCATAATATTTATAATTTAATTGATCCTACAATAAAACTTTAACTCCCATTAATACGCTCTTGCGAAGACTACACGTTGTTTTGAAGGTTTGCCAGTTACCATGCAGACGCCTGGAGTTTTGTCGCCTTCTAGAGGAATACAACGGATAGTTGCTTTGGTTTCTTGTTTAATTAGTTCTTCTGTTTCTGGAGTGCCGTCCCAGTGGCAAAGTAGGAAACCACCTTTTTCGATTTCTACTTTGAACTCTTCGTATGAATTTACTTCACGAGTAACAGAAGTACGATAATCAACTGCTTTTTGGAAAATATTGTTTTGAACTTCGGCAAGTAGGTTTTGGATATAGCCTACTAAGCCGTCGAATGAAACAGTTTCTTTGGTTAAGGTATCACGACGTGCCACTTCTACAGTGTTGTTTTCAAGGTCGCGAGCACCCATTGCAAGACGCACTGGTACACCTTTAAGCTCGTATTCAGCAAATTTCCAACCTGGTTTTTTGGTATCGTCATCATCGAATTTCACTCTTATGCCAGCTGCTTTAAGCTCTGCAGATAGTGCATCTACTTTTGCTTTAATAGCATTTAGTTGTTCTTCTGTTTTGTAAATAGGCACAATCACTACTTGAATTGGAGCAAGTGTTGGAGGAAGAACAAGACCGTTGTCGTCTGAGTGAGTCATAATAAGCGCACCCATCAAACGTGTAGAAACACCCCAAGAAGTAGCCCAAACTAG
>JAEIGA010007975.1_pt1 | contig 16058 bp, 18 predicted proteins | sample 9270691 | NCBI WGS metagenome assembly JAEIGA01 (sample SAMN17057246, study PRJNA624740) | gut metagenome | biome: biome; isolation source: fecal sample | host: Bos grunniens | place: China: Xizang | collected 2019
AATATGAGGTATTTGCACCTGTTCCTTGTGTCCAGCTCTTTCCGTCTTCAGACCACCATACACCGTGACTGCTACTTCCACATACCCAAAGACCGTTTGCATAAATTGGGTTGTACATAGTATAAGCTGTGTTTGCACCTGTTCCTTGTGTCCAGCTCTTTCCGTCTTCAGACCACCATACACCGTGACTGCTACTTCCACAAACCCAAAGACCATTTGCATATACTAAGTACTGTACAGTATAAGTTGTGTTTGCACCTGTTCCTTGTGTCCAGCTCTTTCCGTCTTCAGACCACCATACACCGTAGTCATTACTGCAACATACCCAAAGACCGTTTGCATAAATTGGGTGATTCATAGAATATGAGGTATTTGCACCTGTTCCTTGTGTCCAGCTCTTTCCGTCTTCAGACCACCATACACCGTGACTGCTACTTCCACATACCCAAAGACCGTTTGCATAAGTTGGGTTGTACATAGTATAATCCGTGTTTGCACCTGTTCCTTGTGTCCAAATACGACCTAAATATCTGCCAGAAACAGCTCCTAAGAAACCTCTTGTAAAAAATACTTTATCACTTCCGACAGCCTGATAAAGCCTTCCATTGCTGTCGAGCAGTGCAATTCCATTTGGTTGTCCCATAAATGCCATAATCTTAGTGAGTAAAAGAGAGAAAAGGTCATTAAGCTTGTTAAGGTTATATGAACATCTTCCCAGGAAGTGATTCATAAGCATACGTGTAATAGACGAAGCTTGAGCTCTCCAGCCTTTAGTGAGGATTGTAGGATTTACCTTCATTACTGAAGCATTAGCTACAGGAATATTCTGCTCAGCGTCTACATCGTATGTCTCAACACCATCTGCTTCTGTGAGAGGGTTATCATAAGCATGTTCTGTATAAGCAAAGTTTGCTACCTTGTTTGCTGTAAGTTTATCTTCTACCGCCTTTATCGCAGTAAGTTCTTCCATAAGTGTACTCATATATTTTCTCCTTACTGTACCTCAGAAAGTACAATCTGTTTAAACTTTATATTTACAATATACTCTAACAGAGCAAGCCTTGATTCTTTATTTGTTACTGTGCTTGCATTATTATACACATAATAAACATAAACACACTTACCATCATTACTTACCCCAGTGCTGTCAATAGTTACAAGCCCATCTGGACACAAAGCTCCTATGATTCGTACTAACGAAGCAAGTGAAGCACCATTATAGCGAGTCCATTGTAATGCTTTGAACAGCTCTATGAATAAAGACGGAGCTATCTTCTCATATACAATCTCTCCTTCTGACATAAACAGAAACTCATCTCCGTAAAACTCAGAATAAGCTCCTTCACTTGGAGGTTCAGGTGTAACTCTGCTTGGTCTTACTTTTCCTTCGTCGTCTATAACATTGGTTGCGTCCTGAGAGATATATCCTTCAGGCTGTTCGTCTCCTACAAGAGAGCTTCGCCTGTCTTCAGTAGCAAGTGTATTTATATCGGGAGTGGTGATACTTGGGTCTGTATGTTCAAACTCAAATGTTCTTGAATCTGTATTAAACAAACCACGCTCTGAAAACTCCTCATTATCCACGACATGACTGTCTGACATGTACAGAGAAGCTTTAGTGTCTGTTACAGGACGACGTGGAAGAAATACAGAAGCAAACTTACCAAGATTATACAGTGTATCCTCTGTTATCTTTCCAAGCTCAAACTGCTGATTCTGAAAGGTAATGAAGAACCTCTTAATGTCAGCTGTGTACTCATTAAAAGCGTTGTATATATTTGTGAGGTAATATCCGTTAAGCTCTCCACGAAGAAATCTGAATAACGCCTTAGCCATTATTTCCCTCTCTTGTAAAGCTTATTGTATTAAGTCTCGCAATTCTTGAGACAGGAATATCAATGTAATCTACAGCTGTACCTCCTACAGAAAGATTAACACCAAGGATTGTAACACCTGTAAGGTTCATAGCTTCGATTACGTTATATACATCGTCCTCACGGATATAGTCTTTGTGAACCTCAGGAAGGAAGTACTGATACAAAGTAGACCTGATAGCTCCTTCAGCGTCATAACTGCTTATAATCTGTTCATCTACCTTGTAAATAACATCTACGTCAAAATCAAGGTTTCTAAATGGGGTTATGTAGAATGTATGCTTTCCTCCAACGAAGACTTCATTCTCGTAATCTATTGCTTGACTGTCTTCAAGCTGTAGAGTAGGACATATAATCTTGTTGGCTATAATTCCAGCCATTTCGCTTCTTGGTGAGCCTGCGTAGAAAATAACCATTGTAAACGGAGGAATGGTAATACCATCGTAAGTATCATCAACAACAGTGTTGTTGAACTTAACACGACAATCGAAAAGATACGGAAGGTTTCTGAGTGTAGCCTCAAGTTCAACCATAGAATCCTGTCCATCGTATCTATTAAGGAGTCTCTTTCTGAACTCCAAGTCAGTTTCAGTCTCAGTGCCAAGAAGGCTTGTATTATCTGTACAAGAGAAAACTATATCGGAAGGAATGATTCGAGCCGATATTACGTCAATGCTCGACTGAGCTGTTACATGGTACTTTCCGATTCTCTCAGACATTGCAATAAACGTCACATAATTTCCTGCTGTTACTTCTGTGTCTTCGAGGACTTCAAAATAAAACTTGGTATCATCGTCCAAAGCATACTCGTACATGCCTGCTAATATGGTAACATCAGATTCTCCTGTATTTGTAGCAAGGATATGAAGTCCAGAAGCTGAGCCCAGAAGTCTTTCCGTTCCTACAAGTGAAGCCACACTGTTGAGGTCTTCGACAGAGCACTTGGCTGGGTCAAACTTATTGCTTAGTACTACACATACACTGTTTATTATCTCCATACCTTTTGCAATAGCCTTGAACATCAGATATATGATGTTAGTATTGCTTCTTGCAATTCTCTTTGGAGATATGAGACTGTCAAAACTGTCACAGATATATGTAAGTATTTCGTCAAAAGTCATTAACTGCATTATGCTACCTCCAGAAGCCTGTAAGAAAGATATTGCTTACCGTCTTCACCTTCTATAGTATCGAATACGACCTTAACAGAGGTAGAGACCTTTGCTACAGCTTCTATAATATCCTGAATCAGCTGTAAGCACGAGAGCTCTTCAAGAATTGCTTCACTCCATCTGATACCATCATTAAGGTCAAGAGGGTCAAGCCCTCTCTGCCATATTGTTGCTAGAGCACACTCCTGCTCAAGCAAATCCTTAGAGCTGTCGTCAAGAATGTCACAGGTTATAATCTGTTCTTCGAGAAGAGTAACATAAAGATTACCATTCTCATATCGGACGTTATCTGAGTTAATGATGAGCTTATTATCAACAATCTCTACATCAGCAACTCTTTTAAGCTGGTCGAGAGTCCAGACATGATTACGTACAGCGTCAGTGACTTCAGCCTCAACTATTACAGGCATGATGTCAATTACATCGGGAACATATACTTCCTCTTCTGTGCCTGTAACTGGCTGAAGAACTTCTTCTTTTTTATAAACCTTAACGTCCATAATATGATTATACTCCGTGTATTCAAAATCGTCAAGTTAGAGAAACATCTGTCTGTCCTGCGTTTGTTACCTTAACTGTAATTGTCCCTGAAGCAGGCTCGTCACCCTCGTCTGAAGTTCCATTCACAACAAGCGTGGCTGTATCTCCCTCAAGGACAGCAAACTTTCCAGACGGTACTTCCTGCAAGTTTCTTCCTGTAGCTACAATATATCCGCTACCAGTACCATTGTTGTCTCCTATAGAGCCCCCACCGTTAGAGCCTGAAACAGTGAAGTTAATTCTGTCAAAATACACCCCTTTATTATTTATGAGAACTTTCTGAGACTGCTGGTTAGGTAATATGGTTATAACTCCAGTAGCAGGAGTAACAGGCTGTAATGTACAGCCGAGTACAGCAACGTTACTCATTTAAGCACCTTCAGTTTTCCATTAATCTGAATATCCGTAGAGGAAGAAACAATCTTACAACCGTTGTTATCCTGAATAGTCATTCCTGAGGAAGAAGAAACAATCTTACAGCCATTTTTATCCTGCATAGTCATTCCAGAAGATGTAAACCGTAACTTAGTATTATTATCATCTGTGTTCTCGTAATCAAGATACCCGTCTGTATCAATACAAGCACTTGCTTTCTCGTTATTGAAGGTGAAAGCTCCGTCTTTATCTATAGTGACGAAACATTTATCATTACTCAAAGTTACATCACCGTCAGCCGTAGTAGAAATATTCAAAAAATTCTTATCTTCATCTGCACTGTATCCCAGCTTAATGTTAACCTTACCATCTTCAAAAGTAATTACATTCTTATGAGCACTTGTCTTACACTGATTGATAAGGATAGCAATTCCAGACATAAGATTGTATCCCTGAGCTTCAAAGTCTATAGTGAGCTTGGCGTTATCATCTTCGCTGTCGGTTACATTGAACATCTTATCGTTGTAGAGACGAGGATAAACAACAAGCACACGGTCTCCTACATGAGGAATTATATCTATAGTCAGAGCTGTACTTGCTGTATTGGCAAGCACACAGGTCATGCAGAGCATATCCTCTTCTGTCTTGGCTACAGCAACAGCAACCTCTACAACCCCTTTGGCTACTACTTTCTGTATGATTCCATAATCAATGATACAGCTTCTTTTTATGATTGCCTCTACAACAGAGTTAAAGTTAAGTCCCTGCTCCTGAGCGATAAAATTAGGTTCTGTCATGTCTTTCCTCCTATACTGCTGATTCTTTTGCACTTACAGCAGTTATCTGTACTTCGTTAACATCGTCCACTGTAGCAAATGATATCGAAGCATTTATTACAAGGAAACGATATATTGTAGGTGAGTACGAAGCAAAATATGAGACAACGCTTGTAAGAGCATATCGGCTTGCAAACTCGATGTACTGGAAAGGCTCAATGAATGTGAAGAAAGGACAGACAATGGTTGCTACTGCGTCTACATTGATATTGTAAACAGCAGGAAGACGTTTATTGTAAAGCTTCTTATTAGCAAGCACCGTATTCTCGTAAAGTCCGTCTGCGTCAAAAGCTTCATTTAGGGTCTGTGCATTCTGCATTTCATCAGGTGTATAAATGAGTACGTCCCCTTTAAGTGAGAAAGTAAACTCAAGCTCCTTATCCATGTAAGACATTATTCTCGATATAGTCTGTCCGATTGTCCAGCCAGCTTCAAAATATATCTGACGCTTCACTTCATTTCCGTCCCCGTCATACATCGGCTCTAGCTTTACTTTCTTCGCCTGCTTGGAAACATATACTTTTACACCGATTTCCCTTGCGTCTGAATCACTCATAAGCCCGTCACCGTCTATAGTCACAGGTCTTGCTGACTCCTTTATATCAGAAATAGAAACGAGTCTTCTTGTCATTTCTCCGATGTTAGTTACATCGTCTGTAACAGACACAGCATTGATATAGCGTCTTGTTACGTTATTAAACAGTATCTCTTCAAAGGTAGTCCCAGATGAAGCTACAGGCTTACTGAGAGCTTTATCTGGAGTATTTATCTTTGTGATTGCTACAGGACTTGAATAAATGCTTCCTACGTAGCCCTTGATATGAAGGGCTGAATCAGGAGGAAGTTTTTCTGTAGTAACTACTATAGGCTCTGTAATCGTAATCTTGTCAGCTCCGTTGATAGCCTTAATGTTAAAGTAATCATCAGCTGTAGCTGTATCAGGGTCGAGGGAGTCTTTAAGCTGTCCCCAGTAACCCATTACAACCTCAACGGAGATTATCTTATACTGAGAAGCATTGAAGCTTCTGATATGCTTGCCATCTGCTGTGAGCATGAAGAAATTAGATACAGTGATACCAAGGGAAGTACCTACATTAGATGTCACCATCTTGCACTGAACCTTGATTGAAGGCTTGTAAGTACAGCGTCTTATAATGATTCCTTTCCTTGTACTCTCGTTACTTAAATCAGAGTCAGGAGCAATGAGCTCATAATCACTTCTGATAACAAACGTCTCAAGTTTCTTTGTTCCTGTCTGAACACAGGTAAGTCTGAGATTTATTATACGGTCGAATAAATCTCCTGCCTTGAGGTCTATCTTACTTTCGTCGTTAATAAACTCAGCACTCTCATTCATAAACTTCTATTGTGCAGTAAACCATGTTTTCAGGTGTAAGCACTTCTCCTTCGTATTCTTTATATCTGGTGGTAATCTGCATGAGCTCGTTTCCAAGCCCTATTACACACGGACATGAGATTATGTTCTCTTCTGTATCCTGTATCTCAATATTTACAGCCTTTACGACACATTCAGCTCCGTCTGAAAGAAAATCCTCATCAACTTTGTTTAGTACTAACAGGCTTCCATCAGGTAACTGAGAAGTGAAAAAATCATTTGTAAATACAGCCTTATCTAAGTTTATTAGCATTGTTCAACTCCTTTAATGCATCCTGCAATACGTTGCCAATACTTCCTTCCCCACCTACAGCGTCGAGAAGCTCAATGGCAAGTTTACCGTTGACATCAAGCAACGGATTCTTACGGTTAAACTTTATCTTCTGAAGTCTGTTAGATTGATAGCCGTACATCGTAACTATAGGCATTTCCTGAACAGTAAGACTTGCCTCATAAACACCGTCTTCTGTTCCTTCCTTTGTAATGTCTATATCTGTAATTGCAACGTACTTATACTCCCAGCTGTTCCACATCTTCATCTTTACAATATGTCTGCACTTCCACATGATTTCAAGTGACTGCTTGTTAAAATCAGGCTGTTGCACTGTGTTTGTAAGCCAGTCTGTTACGTCGAATCCGTCTGCGTAATTTCCAGCAATCAGTGTGCGGAGCAGACCCTTAATGAAGCTGACGTATGGAGCTGACAGTGTGCTCCAGGCGTTCAACATCTGTGTAGCCTCGTTTGAAAAAGCATTTACAACCCTTTTCCCAGTACTGGAAGCTTTCAGAAGAGATTCAATAACTACCTGGTTTGTGTGGGTATTGAACACGAAAGACTGGTCGAGCAGTGTAAGATTGTGATAAGGAATAATGACATCAAGTTTGTAGACCTTCGGCTTGATTACAATGTTATCAGCTACAACATTAAGGAGTCCAGAGTTAAGGGCTGGGTCAGAGTCCTGAGTCTCTAAAGCAGAGTTATAGAATAACATCTGCTTCTGACTTACTTCTGAAGACATTGCTTCGTGGTAGCTTTTAACATGGAAAAAGCATACAGGGAATGTAGCCTTGTTCGTGTTGTTCGGATTCCAGTTATTGTCGTAGATATAAGTGATGTTATTCAGTCTCTGAAGCATATCCTTGTGGTAACGGATACCTGTTATGAATCTTAGACTGTTTCTTCTTAAATCTTCTAAAGCCATATATTACTCCTTACTCATTAAGCTTGCCTTGTACACTGCCAGCTGTACCTAATGATACACTATACTCGTTCTTTCCGTTTGTTGTATTAACGTTAAGTTCTCCAATGGTGTTCTCATATCCTGTCATTCCAAGGAAGCTACCAAGCTCATATTCCTTGCCTCCTACAGAGAGGACAATCTTATGTACTACTTCTCCATTCTGTACATCGTTATATCCTATGAGTGTTCCTCCTCCCGTATACGTAGAAGGAATCTTGTTACGCCAGTCTGTAGCTCCTCCTTCTGTCGTAGCCAAAGCGTACAGTGAAGCTAAACGGTTCTTCTTGACTGACTGTGCTATGAGCTCATCTGCTCTGACACCCATTATCTTCTCATTAAAGTAACTGGAATTGAGAGCATATAACCAGTATAAAAAGCTCTCATCGTCAATAGGATTCTCCTCTGCTATTTGTGAGGCTATTCCAGCTGTGTCTATGCCCACTTTAGTTCTATTCATTGTCCATTCACCCATGTTACCTGAGGACAATAAATATTTCTTGGCAAACATTATCTTAACTAGTTCATCATAAGACTTTAACTTACCATTCTTGTCATAAAAATCTTTATCGTCTTGCAACCTGAGCACAGCTCCTACAAGCTTGTGTTTAGCATAATCAAACTTATTAGCTCTTGCTGTTGTAGAAAGGTACTCTGCGTTTCCTTTAGTTTCACTGGCAGTAACATAATCAGCTGTAGCTTCAGATATACGCTCATCAATAGCTTCCTCCTTTCTTCTCTGAAACTCATCAGCATTAACCTTACTTCTTATCTTTTCGAACTTTGCTTTTTCCTTGTTAATATCAAACTTACTGTGCCCTTCTATAACACCTAATATTTCATCAGGAGTAGGGGCTACATCGCTTCTATATGCTCCCATAGTACGATAATCATGTTTAGCCTGTTGATTAGCAAGAACTCTAAGCTCTTCAGGAGTACGAACAGCATAAGATATATTTCCTGTCAACCAATTACCTTTATTTGCTTTCTCCAGCTCTTCTTTATATGTGCGTAAAGCTCCATAATAAAACTTCTCAGATTCTGTCAAGCTTCCCCAGTTATCTTCATAACTCTTCATCTGAGCGTTAACAGAAGCTATAGCTTTAAGGTTTTCACTTCTATTCTCCTTATTTCTTTCCTGCTTCTCTTTCTCACTCATTCCAACACGGGTATCAGCTATCTTCCTTAACAAGTCCAGAACAGCAGGAGAAAGAGATACCATAAGCCCTTCTTTAATCTGGCTGAGAATATCTTTTACTATATTCCACTCCTGACCTAATGTAGCAGAAACATTATAGTCCATCGGAGTACTTCCACCTCTCTTCGTAGGCAGTAAGTTCTTCCATTCTGCAAAAGTATCTGCTTGATTTCTGAAAAGACTATTGATGTTATGCTGTTCCTCCTGCATAGTAGCGAAGATATCAGCAATCTGTGGAGAGTATTTCAGAAGGTAGCTGTAAAGCTCTCGTCGAGCTTGTTGCTCTCCTACATACTGTCCCACAGAATTATATCCAGAATTAGCCAGCTCGTTTGCTCGGTCTATGATAGCTCCTACAATAGCTTCAGGATTGGAAGCTCCAAGACCCATAGTTGCCATATCAGCAACCTTATTACCCATAATGAGTGCAATGTACTCAAGCGACTTCTCGTCAAGAGAAGTAATGTTTCCGTATTTCTGCTGTTCACCTGCTATAGCGTCAGTGATAGTGCCTTCTTTAAGACTGTGCTGTGCTTCTGTATGTCTGTATGCTCGCACAGCCTCATAGCTCAGTCCAAGATTGTGAGCCTTTACCATGTCCTGCACTGTCTGTGCCGAAAAAGTCAGAACAGAAGAGAGGATACGTCTTGTTATATCGGCAATGGTAGTAAGTAAGCCGACTATCTTCAAAAACGTACTTTTGTTGAATCGGGTGATTTCTGTGTCACCCTTAGCTTCCTCTCTTGCTAAGCTTCTCTGTTCTTTATCAGAAGGTGTGTCTCTCGTATAATCATACTTAGCTCCTCTATTCATTCCAAAGTTATCTTTATAAGTTAATTTCTTCAGCTCAGAACTAATAGAATCAGCTACTACGTTAGCGTCCTCGGAGTGAACATAAACATCTATCTTAGTCTCACCTGTCTTCTTATCTACGATTCTGCTGTCAGTTTTAAAATATCCACCTTCAGAAAGAGCAGACTTAACAGCTTGATTAACAATAGCTTTCATATCCCTTTCATAGTCAGGTATACTGAATCCACCAGAATAAGCGTCAGGTACACTTTTAATTGTAAATCTACTGTATGTAGGTAAGTTACTTGCCATTTATTTCTCCTGTTTGACTGTATCAGCAATAAGCTTGTTTACAGCAAAATCGGTATCGAGATAGTTTGAGAACTCCATGAGGTCAGCCCAAGACTTAGGCTCTACGTGAAACTTATCAAGAAAACGGTAATAAGTAAATACGAAGTTACCATAGTTAAACTTCTCTTCTACTGTTTTCTTGACGAGCTCATCGACGACACCTTGACTTTTATTTTTTCTTTCAGGCTCTTCTTCATAAGCTCTTCTTTCTCGCTCACTTGTGCCTGAATATCTTTCAATGAGCGAGGAAATTTTTTTCCTAAGTACCCTGCAATAAACTCTACAAGCCAGTTAACCGCAACTGGGTAAGCGTTTATAAAAGGAACTCCTCTTAAATCCATATACCTTGATGTAACTACAAAGCGAGCTACCTCTACTTTCTTGCTACCGTCCATGAAATAAATGAATACAGGCTTGCCATTTAACATCTGCATTGTAATATCATAAATCAGGTCAAAGTTATCGGGAACAGTTACATCTAAAGCGTTCAAAGCACGACACTCTTCAATCAGCCTTATGTCAGTAAATCCGTTCGGAAACTCAAATCTGATTTTATGCTGTTGTACATCAATCTTAGCCACTTCATCTTCCTGCTTTGCCTTCAGCACGGAAGCGTCCAAAAATACATTCTGCATACTCTTTTCACCTCTTACACCCATTATAAAACAAAAAGACCACGTAGTCAAATTGACTTCGTGGTCTTTGTAGATTTAAGTATTTGTTTCGTACTAATTCAATCTTGAACCGTCTTTAACAATATCCTTAAATGTTCCTGAAGCGTCGATTGTATCAGAAACTTCTTCTACGTTGTCTGCACTGTTTTCTACGCTATCAGAAATCATTGTTCCTGTAACAGGAGCAAGGTCAGTGCCTTCAAGCATAGAACTACCAGAACCAGAGTTACCGTCCTGATTCTGAATGTAGTAAGGATTGTAGAAGGCTTCGATTCCTTCCTTACTTCCAACAGCCCAGATAGCCTTTTTGTTAAGGTCGTCTGAACCTGATTCAGCTTCAATCCAGCCAGCGTACAGAAGGCTTACATTGTATGTAGCTACATCATTACCTTCAGAAACATCGTCAGGACAACGCTGAACAGTTACACCATAGTAAACCTTTGTAAGAGCTTTTCCATTTACGAAGTCTGTCTTAGTGAGAACACCACCAACAGAGTCACCGATAGAACGGATAAGCTGACAACCAGCAATAAAGTCTCCTGTTCCAACTTCGCCTGTAGTAGGCACTGCTGGAATAGTGATTGTACCGTTAAGCATTTTGTTAGCAATAGTAACGGTAGAACCATCAATCATTACAACCTGCTTTGCTGAATCCTGATTCTGGTTAGCTTCAAAGAAGCGTCCTTCAAGTTTACAGCAAGATGATACATCAATTTCGTCAATGGCATTGTTAGTACCAGTGTCAATCATACCTGCGAAGTACGGGTGACGGAACTTTATGATACTACCACCAGCCAGTCTGAAGTGGGCTCTAGGCTGTTTGCCTGCCCTGTTGTTACCATAAGCCATTTGCCTTTACCCCCTTAGAAAGAAATCTCACCTGAGATATTTACACCCTCAAGGTCGTCAATATAAGTTGCAGACCATACGGCAGTACCTTCAAACCAGTTACCCTTCTTTGCTTCAGCAAATGGAGGGAAGTTAATCTGAATGTTTTCAATTCTTCCGATGGTAGCAAAAGTAGCGATATTGTTAATAAGGAAAGACTGCAATTTTGCATAAGTCTCCTGGTTAACAAGTACAGGTCTTGTAAGTGTGTTGTTTGCCGTTGCATACTTAGCCATATCCTGTGAAGTGTTGTAATCAATCCACTTAGAAATAGCATAAGCTGTAGCAGGCATATTGTTCACACTTCTATCACGAATAAGCTCTGCATTGCTGTCAGAGTTGTTAGCAATAGAAATGAAGTATCCAACAAACTTGTCGTCGAGAATATCATAGATAGACTTCGGCAAGTTAAGATTTACATCACTGTTGAGTGGTGAAGGACTTCCTGTAGGCTTTACCTTGTTTCCTGTCAGACGGATTTTACAGAGCTTATTGCCTACAAACTGTCCTGAACCGTTACGAGCCTCGAACCAGCGTCCGAGGATAACAGGAAGGAGATAGTTTCCGTTATGGAAGAAAATCTGTGTGTGGCTTCCGCCCATAAGATTTACATATCCCCAGAAGTACTCTGCACGGTCTTCAGTATCAGAGCCTTCGAGTGTAGTACAGTGTGTTGTCTCGTCTCCTCTTTCGAGAGACTGAATATGACAGGCATTAGTATCAGTAGTGCCATCATATACTGTTCCCTTAACAGCAACAAAACACCATGAAAGTGTTGACTCAACTTCACAAAGCTTTGACAGACAAAGAGCCATATCAAAGTAGTTTGAATCATCGTAGTCACCTGCTTCAGCTGGGTCGTGCTCAACCTTACTTCCGTCATAGTGCTCTGAGAACATTGTCTTGAACAGAGAGATAAAGTAAAGCTCGTTGAAAGCTTTAGAAAGTGGAGACCATGTAACAGCATTGGCTGTTACTGTAGGAGTAAAGCCTGTATCGTCGAAAACGATTACATAGAGCTTCACAGCAAAGTTTGTTCCGTCGTTGAAAATAGGAAGCCACTGAGAAAGAAGAGCTCCACTTTCTGCAAGGACTTCCTTGTAGTTATCAACTGTGACTGCAATAACAGCATACTTGTCTGCTGTTACTTCAGTAGGGTCATAGGCTTCAGCTGAAAGCTGTGCCTGAGCCAGTGATTTCGGAACATAGATTGAGATTGCATTGAAAAGGTCTTCTGCTACTCCTTCTGTCTCAGCGAGACGAGAACGGAAACGCATGAATCTTTCAGCAACTGAACCGACAAAATTCAAGTTCATCGTTATTCCTCCTTAATATCATCTACGCACACATGACCCTCAACCTTGAGGTTTATACCTTCAAGAGGTTGCCAGCCTGTACGTATACATTCATCATAATACAATTTGAATCGTACGTCAAATGCAATCTGACTGTTCTTTCCGAAGTAGTTAATCTTGCGTGGTACGATAGGCATTGTGTATTCGAGCTTCTCAGCTCCACAGACACCATACCAAATCTTACTTACTTCGTTTCTCTTGGTAAGATGTCTGAATGTTCTTACCCAGGTATCTGCTTCCTTACCGATAAAGCGTAGCAAGACTGTAGCTACACATTTCTGGCGGTCTACAGCAAATCCTTTTTCATCTTCCGTATAATCGTCCTGAGTTAGGCTTCTGTCTTCACTTATCCAGTATTGTATAAAGGTGTCGTGAGCAAAATCTCCCTGCAAAGGATTCTCAAAGTTACCCTGCATTGGCACAATGTATTTATATTTCGGTGAGTTAAAGTTCTGGCTGTGAGCTCCTATGATTTTTCCTTTCTTATCATAGATAGGGTCAACGCCAAAGAACATAAGATAGAGAGCTTTTCTCAATGTATTAAAGTTTACACCACTAAACCTTGCTCGGTCTTCCATTTTCCGTTTCCTCCTATCTTAACATATAACTGTATATGCTCTATTAAATCACCCATTGCGTAAAATAAAGGCTCTTCATCATATCCTGCTTTTACACGCTTTCTTCTGGTTGAACTTGCAAGTGAATGATTCAAAGGGATTTCACCATTAGCTAATGACTTTATTATATCATCTTTTATATACTCGGCAAGCTCGTTTCCCTTTCTGTCTTCCCACTCCCTTACAAAATTACTCCAGTCGTCAAGAGCCTTGGCATAATCAGCATATCCTCTCTGTCTCTTATCCAGGTTTCCTCTCTTGGTTATCTTAGCTCCCTCAGTCAAATCTTCGGCATAATATACCATTTCATCTTTTATATTATTAAGCTCAACATCTACAGTATCCTTAACCCAAGAGCCAGGGTATACAGAGTTGAAGTACTCATCTACGAAGAAATCTCCACCATTGAATCTCTCACACAAGATAAGATACAATCTTCGGTACGAAACATTCGCTCCACCGTAAACTTTCCCAAGTGGAGAAATATTGTTATGTGGTGTAGAAGGGAACTCGTATGTTATCTGCCAGTCAAAATCCATATCAGTAAACACTGGCATATCTGAAGGTGATTTTTTAGTCCATTTACCTTTTTCGTATCTAGGAAATCCCAGCTTATCATAACTGCTAGGTCTCTTGCTTCTTTTATAAAACTTAGCTATATCATATCTGTCAGGAAGACGCATACGGTATGTATTTATCCCCGTTTCATGTGCGTCCTTCGTGTCAAAATCATATATTTCATACTCAAGCAGGTCAGCATTGTTAGCGTAATTAACTGTATTCAGTTTATGAGCGTTATTCATAACTATGCTGTCCTATATTAACATACGGGTGAGGAGTCTGAGCGTCAGAGTTGCCAACAAATGTTTCAAGACTGTATACATTAAAATTGCCTTCAAACTTCCAAGACCAGTCACTCGTAATTCTGTAAAGCTCATCGTCCATTACAATAAAATAGTCACCTACTTTAAGCTTCTCACGAGTCCATATAGTAGGTACGTTTGTATCAGCTTCGGTATCATTTTCACGAAGCAAATCACCTCTCTTTACAAACTGGAAAACCCCCTTTATTTTCCCAAGGCTCTCTCTTTTTGAGTACGAAGCATTAGGAAGGGGTTTCATTGAGAAGTATTCAAACATGCGAAACTGCTCAGCAAAAAATGCAAGCTGGTCTCCGTATACAGCCACTAGAAGTCTCCTGCTGTCATATCGTCAGCTATTTCCTGAGGAGAAGGAATAATTTCAGCTTCTTCTGCAAGTTCCTCTACATCTTTTACAGGAACTGTTTTTTCTTTCTTAGCCTTTTTCTTTTCTACAGCAGGCTTAAACTCCTCTGCTTTCTTTTCAATCACCTTTCCGTTCTGAAAGAAAACTCTGTCTTCATACAAAAAGGCTTTATCTTCCTTAGCCATCTTATCTACTGTAGCTTTAAGGAAGTCAGTAACAGGATAGCATACACAAGGAGTGTATACCTTTCCTGCAATTTTTACTGAAGATTTAACACTGAAAAACATTTTGTCCTCCTAGTATCCGTGACTTATAAATAAGTTCAATTTTCCTGAAGTCTTTATCATTAAATAGGCTTTAGCTCCAAAGGCGTTGCTCTTGAGAGCCTGGAGCAAATCAGCATTATTCACTGCTCCTGTTTTCTTTGAAACCTCTCCGAACATAATTTTTGTTCCACCTATCTGTTTACTCTTTAATGGTATACCGCCTGTACTCATAACGCCTAATGTAAAATCAGGGAAGAGGTCAGCGATATACCAGGCTACAAGAAGTCCGTAGCAGAGCTGGGTTTTAAGGACATACTCTTCCCGATTAAGATATTCCCAGAGTTCACTTACTCCAGCGAAAAGAGTATATGTGTCCATTATACAAGTGTCGAGAATACTGTTTTTGTCTTCTGCGAGCAAATCAGGAAAGTTCTGTCCGTATCTGGTACGAAACCACTCTCTTGTAATACGCTCTGGTTTTCCACTTGTAGTAACTTCCATAATTAGAATCCTTCGTCCTCAGCTGTTTCTCCAGCTTTAGCTTCGTCAGCTGTTTCTCCAGCTTTTCCTTTCTTACCTTTAGTAAGACTTTCAAGCTGTGCCTTGAGCTTAGCATTTTCGTCTTTTATCTTCTGAACGGCTTTAACGTCTTCATTTTCTTCAGACTGCTTCTTAGCTTCAGCGAGCTGTTTCTTGAGTTTTCTGTTTTCTTCGGCAAGTTCACTTGCTCTCTTATCAGCACCACCAGTTACCATTAATTCATCTACGAGAGAAAGACCTGAGCCTTTCTTTTCGAACATCTGAGCAAAAGCTTTGTTCTTCTTCAAAAGCTCAAAATCTTCGTCTTCAATAGCTGTGATACCTGTAGTAGCAATATTGCCTGTATCTGTGTAACGTCTACGTCTGTCAAGTTCAATCTTAACTTCACGTACCAGCTCACCGTTTTTCTTTTCAATAATAAATGCCTGGGCATATCTGCCTTCGTTCAAAATGTATTTCATTCTTTTCCTCCTTAATGAAATAAAGCTACCTCCATTTTACAACAGAGGTAGCTGTTTATCAAGCTTCAATTACGATTCTTTATAACCGAATCCGCTGATTACCTTTACAGTACCTGCAACTGGAGCGATTACGCCACCAATACGCTTGTACATTGTGTAAAGCAAGCCTGTTCTCTGCCAGAGTGCTGGTACAACGTAGCTCTTGAGCAATTCAGGGTGGATAATAAGTGAATCCTGCTGACCCATAGCGTCCTTGAT
>JAEIGA010007976.1_pt1 | contig 16056 bp, 12 predicted proteins | sample 9270691 | NCBI WGS metagenome assembly JAEIGA01 (sample SAMN17057246, study PRJNA624740) | gut metagenome | biome: biome; isolation source: fecal sample | host: Bos grunniens | place: China: Xizang | collected 2019
GCAATTGAAACAGTAATTCTTGCTAAATACGAGGATACTCCTGATACCGAATTGACATCTAAAAACGACGGCGTTTTGTACACGCTAAAGGATGTTTATGACGGAAACGCTACTGTTGAGGATGTTGTAGCTCAGTTTAGTGATGCTGAGCTTGCAGACGTTCTTAACGGGGTTATTTACGAGGGAACAAATGCAAATGCGAACGTTGGAAGCATGGCTATTAAGGTTCGCGGTGCTGCGGGAGAGCTTTGGTCAAGTGAAAAATACAAAATTCCTACAAACGCAGTAGCAGATGGACCTGGTGGAATTAGACTTTCCATATTTGGTACTCCTGAGGAAAGCGATACGGATGTTTGCCATGCAATGGTTGCATATCCTTCGGGAACTTGCTTTGCAAATACTTGGAATTCTAATATTGCATATGAGTTTGGTGCTTGTGTAAGAGATGACCTTGAATATTCCGATATTGAAGGTTGGCTTGCTCCAGGTATTAATATTCATAGAAATCCTCTTAACGGAAGAAATTTCGAGTATATGTCCGAGGATCCACTTCTTGCAGGAAAAACAGGTGCGTATGTTACCTTTGGTGTTCAATACGATGAAGATACCAATCCTACTGGAAGATTTGTTACAATAAAGCACTTTGCTTGCAACAATATTGAGTATGAGCGTGGTGTTTCTGATAGCGTTGTAAGTGAAAGAGCATTGAGAGAAATATATCTTAAAGCATTCAAAATTGCCGTTATGGATAGTGGAGCATACGCTGTTATGACCGCGTATAACAAGATTAACGGTCAATTCTCATCAACTAGCTTTGATTTGTTGAACGGTATTCTTCGTGGAGAATGGGGATTTGACGGCTTGGTGATGACTGACTGGAATCCTTGCTCTAATCCAAAGGAGCATTCATATGCGGGAAATGACCTTATAATGCCTGGTTGTCATAGACAAAAGATCATTGAAGGTCTTGCTAGTGGAGAAGTAAGCAGAGCAAGTGCTCAAAAGTGTGCATGTAGAGTTCTCAACCTCATTTTGAGAAGCAATTACGTGATTGAAAATCGTTAAAAATTGTTAATTTAGCACCGAGCTTTAGGGCTCGGTGCTATACTAATTTGTATGAATAAAAAGTTTTGAAAATTTTTCTAAAAAACTATTGACAAGGTTTAAAACGTATGATATAATCATAGAGCAAAAAGAAGCAGAACACTCCGTTCTCACCCGGTTGCAAGAGGCATTCCGTGGTTAATACAGTTCATTTACATCTATTGCTATAGGTGTAGGTTTTGTATAAAGTGCGGAGATTTGTCTACGCACGATTTTTGTTTTATTAGATTGTTTTTACTTTTGTAGTAAATGGAGGTGCTTAGTATTAGCGCAAAAGAATTGTCTATCAATGAGGAAATCAAGCTTAAGGAAGTAAGACTTGTTGGCTCCGAAGGAGAACAGCTTGGGGTGTGTTCATCGCGTGATGCACTCGAAAAGGCTTATGCAGTAGGTCTTGACTTGGTTTTGATTGCTCCTACAGCAAACCCACCTGTTTGTCGTATTATGGATTACGGTAAGTATCGTTATGATAGGGACAAAAAGGAAAAGGAAGCAAAGAAAAAGCAGCAAACCGTCGATGTAAAAGAGGTTCAGCTTTCTTGTAGAATTGATACACACGATTTTAACACAAAAGCTAACAATGCAATCAGATTTTTAAAGGGTGGAGACAAGGTAAGAGTTGTTCTTCTTTTCAAGGGAAGAGAAATGGCACATACCGACGTTGGACTTGAGCTCATAAAGAGATTTATTGAGACTTGCTCTGAATATGGTGCTGCTGATAAAGCTCCTGTTCTTGATGGAAGAAGAATGAACGTTACTATTTCACCAATCAAAAAATAAAACAGTTTATTATGCACATGAAAGGAAATAAATATCATGGGAAAGATCAAAACACATAAGGCTTCAAGCAAAAGATTTTCTTTGACCGGTACAGGCAAGGTAAAAATGTTTCACTCACAGCACCGTCACAACCTCGGTCTTAAGACTGCAAAGCGTAAGAGAACTCTTCGTGGACATTCTTATTTGAGCGAGAGCATGGCACCTACAATTAAGAAACTTATCAACAAATAAGTCGTGAAGCATTAAACAAGGAGGATTTTTAAGATGGCTAGAGTTAAAGGCGCAATGATGGCGCGTAAGAGAAGAAATAAAGTATTAAAGATGGCAAAGGGTTACTGGGGCGCAAAGAGCAAGCACTTCAAGATGGCTAAACAGGCTGTTATGAAGAGCGGCAACTATGCATTCGCAGGCCGTAAGATGAAGAAGAGAGATTTCCGTTCTCTTTGGATCACAAGAATTTCTGCACAGGCTAAGGTTTGTGGAATGAACTATTCTACACTTATGCACGGTCTTAAGCTTGCAGGAATTGACCTTAACAGAAAGATGCTTGCTGAGCTTGCAGTTTCTGATAAGGAAGCATTCGCAGCAATCGCTGAAAAGGCGAAGGCAGCTCTTTAATTAGTGAAAAAACTCGGCAAAAAGCCGAGTTTTTTTGAAATTGTGAGGTACTTATGAATAATATTATATTCAACGTTCCGCTAATAAGTGGAAAAAACAATCCTACAATAATCGACATATCAAAGCTTTCTGCAAAGAAGTATAGAATGCAAAACAAATTGTTTGTTTGTGATGGAGTAAAACTCTTTTTAGAAGCAGTAAAATACGGCGCAAATATAAGATATATAGTGCTTGATAATAGTGCTGAAATATCTAAAGAAGTGGCGGAATGTGTGCGTAAATGCGCCATGAACGGCACAAAAATACTATGCGTTGAAAGCTATGTTTTCGAAAAGCTTACTAGCGAAAATTCACCGCAGGGAATAATAACTGTTTGCGATTTTTACACCAAAAGGCACACATTTTCTACAAGTGTAAAAAATGATGAGATGCGCGGTAAAAAGGCTATGATTTTGGAGTCTGTAAGAGATCCTGGAAACATAGGCACTATTTTTAGAAACGCTGTTGCGCTTGGTGTTGAAAAGATGATTATTTCATCGGACTGCGCCGATATCTATTCTCCAAAGGTTGTAAGAGCCTCTATGGGAGCTATATTCAAGCTTGATATATGCGTTGTAGATGACTTGATTGAAACCGTCGAAAATCTTAAGCAAGACGGTAGAAGAGTGTTGGCTACCGCGTTAGATGATAAAGCTCTTGTTCTTGGTAAAGATAAGGTGAGTGCTGATGACGTTATTGTTTTGGGTAACGAAGGACATGGAATGAGTCAAAAATTGATTGATGCATGTAGTGATATCTTGTTCATACCGATGAATGAAAACACGGAATCTCTCAACGTTGCTATGGCTTCTGCGATAATAATGTGGGAAATTTCTAAATAAATTTTGCTCTTTACATTGACATTCTGTTTTTAAAATGTTATTATATAATATATTATAATTATTTTAGGGGGAATTGAGAAATGGATAGATCAACTATATGGCTATGGCTGTCCTTGCACTTTGGTGCAGGTGCGGAAATTTATAGTAAGCTCATAACTTATTTCGAGGATGAGCAAAATATATATGACTGCGATGATGCTGACGTTGCCCGTATAAATTGGCTACACGATTCTCATAAATCCAAGCTTCTTGATAAAAATCTCGATCACGCTCATGAAATTATTGAGTGGTGTGAAGAGAACGAGGTTCAGATAATTGCTTATTCTGATGACAATTATCCGGAATCGTTAAGAGAGCTAGAGGATTTTCCTCCTATTCTTTATTGTAAGGGAGATTTTCCTGATTTTGATAATAAGCTTTCGATTTCGCTTGTTGGAACAAGAGCAATGACTACTTATGGTCAAAAGATTGCTTTTGAGCTTGGATACACGCTTTCAAGAGGCGGAGCTATTACTGTTAGCGGAATGGCTCGCGGAATTGATTCATCTGTTGCAGTAGGAACTATAAATGCTTTAGGAACTACTGTTGCAGTGCTTGGATGCGGTATTGATGTTGTGTATCCGCGCGAGAATGCGAGTCTTATGAATAAGATTATCGAAAATGGTGCGATTATAACGGAGTATCCACCTCATACACCGCCAAATTCTTGGAATTTTCCCGTAAGAAACAGAATTATAAGTGGAATTTCTAACGGAACAGTAGTTGTTGAGGCGCCCGAGCATAGTGGTGCTATGATTACTGCTCGTAGAGCAATAAAGCAAAGAAAGCCATTGTTTGCTGTTCCCGGTCCCGCTAGAACTCATTCTAGTGCAGGTACAAATATTCTTATAAGAGAAGATGGGGCTAAGCTTACAAATGATGCGATAGACATTTTTGAGGAATTTCTTGAGGAATTTTCCCATAAAATCGATTTGACCAAGGCAAAGCAGCGTCCGAAATTTTCAATTTCCGCTATGAAGCTTGCTTCTCCTGGACCTAACAAATCTCGTTTTTATAGCGAATATAGAAAAAACAAAAAATCCTTAAAGGAATTTTCTAAAAAATTTGATGAGCAATTTGAAGATTCAAACTCAGACGTTGCAAACGATAGTAACGAACAAGAAATCGCTATTGACAAGTCTGAATTTTCTGAAGAAGAGCTCAAGGTTTTCGATGCAATGAAACGAGGAAGGGAATATTCCGTTGATGAGTTAGTTGATTTAACTAATTTGAGTGCGGGCGACGTAATGAGCGCTGCTAGCACGCTTCAAATTAACGGACATATATTAGAGCTTCCCGGTGGAAACCTACTTAAAGATTGATCGAAAGGAAAAACATAAATCCCATGGCAACCAATTTGGTAATACTTGAGTCTCCAGGTAAAATAGTAACAGTAAAAAATTATCTCGGCTCGAACTATAAAGTAATCGCTTCCGTAGGACACGTAAGAGATCTTCCTAAAGCGTCCCTTGGAATTGACATAGATAACGGATTTGAGGCACACTATATTAATATTCGTGGTAAGGGCGATGTTATAAAGGAACTCAAAAAAGAGGCTAAAAAGGCCGATAAAATATTTTTCGCAACTGACCCTGACCGTGAGGGAGAGGCTATATCTTGGCACCTTGCTTCTATTCTTGGAGATGATGCTAAAAAGGCAAAGAGAATATCGTTTAACGAGATTACGAGAGCTGCCGTTAAGGAAGCTATAAAAAATCCACGAGAGATAGATTCTAATCTTGTAAATTCTCAGCAGGCAAGAAGATTTCTTGATAGAATTGTTGGATATAAGGTTAGTCCTATTCTTTGGAAAACCGTTAAAAGCGGTCTTTCTGCCGGAAGGGTACAATCTGTTGCCACAAAAATCATCGTAGAAAAGGAACAGGAAATCCAAGCCTTTAAGCCTGTTGAGTACTGGACAATAGACGCTATCCTTACAGATGGAAAAAGAAAGAATATTTCGGCAAGATTTTACGGAAGCAAGACTAAAAGAATAAAGCTTAAAAACGAAAAGGAATCTGCTAATATTCTTGAAGCGGTAAAGGGTGGAGAGTTTAGTGTTTATGACATTAAAAAGGGAAGCAAGAAGCGTTTGCCTTCACCACCATTTATAACCTCTACATTGCAACAAGAGGCATCAAAGAAATATAATTTCCAATCTCAAAAGACAATGAAGCTCGCACAGGAGCTTTACGAGGGAATAAATCTTGGCGCCGAGTTTGGTGGTGTACAAGGTCTTATCACTTATATGCGTACAGACTCTTTGAGAGTTTCTGATGAGGCTCAAAAGAGTGCCAAGGAGTTTATTATTGATAAATACGGAGATAACTTCTATCCCAATGCTCCAAGGCAGTATAAATCTAAAACTAACGCGCAAGATGCGCACGAGGCAATAAGACCGTCTAATATAAAGCTTGAGCCAGCCATTATAAAGAAGGCTCTTTCGGCTGATCAATACAAGCTTTACAAGCTTATTTGGGATAGATTTATTGCTAGCCAAATGGAATCCGCTGAAATCAGCACTGTTGTTGTGGATTTTGAAAATAACGGATATCTTTTCCGTTCTAGCGGATACAACGTTTCTTTCCTTGGATATATGGCTATATATGAAGAAACCATTGACGAAACACCAGTCGGTGCAGATGATGACTTTGATCCCGAAAAGAATAACAAAATTCCCGCAATTTCAGGAAATGAAATATTGACCATCAAGAAAATAGACGCTCTTCAACATTTTACTGAGCCACCACCTCGTTTTGACGAGGCTAGTCTTATCAAGTTTCTTGAAGAAAAGGGAATAGGCCGTCCAAGTACGTATACTCCGATAATTACGGTAATAATTTCAAGAGGATACGTTTCAAGAGATGGAAGATTTTTGAAGCCTACTCAGCTTGGCGAAATCACCACAAAGATTATGAATGAGCATTTTCCTGACATTGTGGACTATAAGTTTACTGCGGTAATGGAAGATAGACTTGACACAATCGCAAGCGGAGAGGAAACTCTTCGCGAGGTATTGTCTGATTTTTATAAGGGCTTTTCAAATGAGCTTTCAATAGCGGAAAACAAGCTTGCCGAAAGCGCACCTGAGGTCCCTGCCGAGGAAACAGATATTATTTGTGATGGTTGCGGTAGTAAAATGATCATTAAAAATGGTCGATTTGGTAAATTTGCCGCTTGTCCTAATTATCCAAAGTGCAAATTTACAAAGGCTTTGAACAAGGACGGTTCTTTGGTAGAGACTAAAAAATCAGAGATTGCAGATTTTAAATGTGAGATTTGTGGCTCTGACGTTCTTATAAGAAACGGACAATTTGGCGAGTTTTATGCTTGTTCAAATTATCCAAAATGCAAATTCACAAAGACAAAGGTAGTTACAATTGGCGTCAAATGTCCAAAATGTGGCGACGAAATTGTTTCAAGAATAGGAAAAACAGGAAAGCAATTTTATAGTTGCATAAACTATCCAAAATGCAATTTTTCAACATGGGATCTTCCAAGCGATCAAAAGTGTCCTCAATGTAGTAGCGTTTTGTTGCAAAAGAAAAACGGCATTTTGACATGTAGTAACTATAAATGCGATTATAAAACGAAAGGTTAAACAAATGACAACTCCGCACATAAACGTTATTGGTGCCGGTCTTGCTGGCTGCGAGGCGGCATATCAGGCTGCTCAAATGGGAGTAAACGTTACTCTTTATGAGATGAAGCCAAGTAAATATACGCCTGCACACCATAGCCCAAAATTTGCGGAGCTTGTTTGTTCAAATTCACTTCGTTCAAATGAGCTTTCTAATGCTATAGGCGTATTGAAGGAAGAGCTTCATGCGCTAGGTTCTTTGATAATGGAATCTGCATATAGCACTAGAGTTGCTGCTGGATCTGCTTTGGCGGTTGACAGAGAGCTTTTTTCAGACTATATTACCGACAAAATCAAAAATCATCCAAATATAGAGATCGTGTATGAAGAGGTTAAGGAAATAAATCCCGATGAAATTACGGTAATCGCATCAGGCCCTTTGACTTCCGATCCTCTTGCCGACCATATAAGGGAAGCTCTTGGGCTTGGCAATTTGCATTTCTTTGATGCTGCTGCGCCGATTATTGATTTTGAATCCATAGATATGACAAAAGCATTTTTTGCCTCTAGATATAATAAGGGTGATGCTGATTATATCAATTGTCCTATGAATGAGGAAGAATATAAGGCATTTTATAGCGCTTTAATCGGCGCTAAAGAGGCTGAACTTCACGATTTTGATAAAGAAAGTCAATCCTTGAAGGTTTTTGAGGGCTGCATGCCTGTTGAGGTTATGGCAAAAAGAGGCTTTGAAACACTTCTTTTTGGCCCGTTAAAGCCTGTTGGAATTGAGCATCCGATTACAAAAGAAACCTATTTTGCCGTTGTACAATTGAGAAAAGAAAACAACAACGGAACTATGTATAATATAGTAGGATTTCAAACACATTTAACATTTTCCGAACAGAAAAGAGTGTTCGGTATGATTCCCGGTCTTGAAAATGCAACTTTTTTGAGATACGGTGTTATGCATAGAAATACATATCTTAACTCTCCTGGACTTTTGGATTGTGATTATTCCCTTAAAAGCAATGGAAACATTTATTTTGCGGGACAAATGACGGGAGTTGAAGGATATATAGAATCTTGCTCCTCGGGCTTTGTTGCAGGAGTAAACGCAGCAAGACGTGCCCTTGGTCTTGAAAAAATAGATTTCACTGATAGAACTGTAATCGGAGCACTTTCTCATTATGTAAGTGGCTCAACAATTTCTTCTAATTTCCAACCTATGAATGCTAATTTCGGCATTGTTGCTCCTCTTGACTATAAGGTTAAGGGAGGCAAAAAAGCTAGAAACGAGGAGATTGCTAAGAGAGCGCTGACTTTAATAGAAGCTTTTAAAGAGAGGATTGCTAAATGAATATAGCAGTTGATGCAATGGGCGGAGATAACGCACCTCTTGAGGTTGTCAAGGGGGCTATCAATGCTGCATTAGAATACAAAGATCTTAATATAACTCTTGTTGGTGACGAAGCTAAAATTCGTGACATATCAAGAGAAATCGGAGTTGTTATTCCTAACAACGTGGAAATTCTCCACAGTAGCTCTGAGGTTACAATGGAAGACGATCCTATGATTGTTATGAAAGAGAAAAAGGATAGCTCAATGGCAATGGGCTTGAAGCTCTTAAAGGAAGATGGTGTGGATGCGTTTATTAGTGCCGGAAATACAGGTGCTCTTCATACTGCTTCTACACTAATTGTAAGAAAAATGAAAGGCGTTAGACGCAGTGCAATAGCGGCTATTTTGCCTTTTGATCCACCGGTTTTGCTTTTGGACTCAGGCGCAAATCCCGTTGTTACGGCTGATTTGCTTTTGCAGTGGGCAATAATTGGCTCGGCATATATGAAAAACGTTTTTGGCGTTGAAAATCCAAGAGTAGGATTGCTTAACAATGGCACTGAGGAGCACAAGGGCACACCTGTTGCGTGCGAAGCGTTTAGCCTTTTGAAAAAATCCAAGGTTATAAACTTCGTAGGTAACATTGAGTCCAAGGAAATTCCAAATTCTCCTTGCGATGTTCTTGTTACAGACGGATTTACAGGAAATATTGCCTTGAAGCTAATTGAGGGAATGGGAAAATTTATTGGAAAAAGCTTGAATGATATATTTAGGTCTAACGTTTTTACAAAGCTTTCCTATTTAATCACGTTCAAGGAAGAAATCAGCAAATTCAGAACTAAATTAGATGCCTCTGAATATGGTGGAGCACCCCTTTTAGGACTTTCTAAGCCTGTTATTAAGGCTCATGGAAGCTCTAAGGCAAAGGAAATAAAAAATGCCATAAGACAGGCTATCGAATATACTAATTCGAACATAATCGAAGAGGTTTCAAAGGTTTTTTAACAAAAGAGAGGAGAGCGTAATGGTTGAATATCCTTTTCCTATTGAAGAACTCGAAAAAACAATAGGATATGAATTTAAAGACAAGCAAATTATAAAGACAGCTCTTACGCATTCTTCGTATGCTAATGAGCAAAGAATTCACGGAAAAAAGGCAAAGTGTGCTTTCAACGAAAGACTTGAGTTTTTGGGTGATAGCGTACTTTCCCTTATCACTAGCGAGTATATTTTCGACAAATTCAGTGATAGTCCTGAAGGATACTTGACTAAGGTTAGGGCTGCTGTGGTTTGTTCTAAATCATTGGCAATTTTTGCAAATAAAATAAATTTGGGCGCGTATTTGCTTCTTGGAAAGGGCGAAGAGGAAAACGGTAGAACAAATCCTAAAATCCTTGAAAATGCCTTTGAAGCACTTCTTGCGGCGATTTATCTTGATTCGAATCACTCCAAGGATATCGTTGCTAAATTTTTGCTTCCGATTATGGAAAATGAAATAGAAGAAGCATCTAAAAACGAAATTAATAGAGATTATAAGAGCGCTTTACAGCAATTTGTTCAATCCAACGGAACAGACAAGCTTACTTATATTTGTGTTGCTGAGCATGGACCTGACCATGCAAAGCTATTCGATATAGAGGTTAAGCTTAACTCAAACGTTGTTGGAAAAGGAACAGGAAAAACCAAAAGAGAGGCAGAGCAACGCGCTGCAAAGGAAGCCTGTGTGCTTTTTGACGTAAAATGGGACATATAAATATACCTATTTTTATTCCGCATTTGGGTTGTCCTAATCAATGCATATTTTGTAATCAAAGACACATTTCCGGACAAATAGAGTTCGATGAAAATGATGTTAGAAATCAAATAAACAGTGTATTAAGCACCGTTGCGAATTGTGATGATGTTGAAATAGCCTTTTTTGGCGGATCATTTACAGGAATAGATAGAGCTTTAATGATAAGGCTTCTAGACGTTGCCCAAGAATACGTTAAGCTTGGCAAGGCTTCGGGAATAAGAATGTCAACTCGCCCTGATTACATAAGCGAGGAAATTTTGGATGTTCTTTCTAATTACACGATAAGCTGTGTTGAGCTAGGAATTCAATCCATGAACGATTCTGTTTTAAAATATTTGAAGCGTGGACACACGACAGAGGATACAAAAACAGCAGTTCATATGTTGAAGAATAGAGGTTTTCGATTCGTTGGACAAATGATGATAGGATTGCCTACTGCAACTCTCGAGGACGAACTGGATTGTGCAGAATTTATATGTGCAAGTGGGGCGGTAGGTGCAAGGATATATCCAACCTTGGTTTTTAAGCAAACTGAGCTCGAGGTGCTTGCGTTAAGTGGGAAATATACTCCGTTAACCTTGGAAGAGGCGGTAGAAAGAAGTGCAAAAGTTCTTGGAGTATTTGCCAAAGAAAACGTTCCTTGCATAAGAATTGGACTTTGTGAGAGTGAAAATCTTCATTCCGACCAGACTTTTGTGGCAGGGCCTAACCATCCGTCTATTGGCGAGATGATAAAAAGTGAGCTTTATTTGTCTATCGTTATTAAAGCGTTAGATGGTAAAAAGCATTCAAATAGCGTGATTGTTTTTTGTCCTAGAGGTGCAACATCTCAGGTGATCGGAAACAAACGCAAAAATTTAAAAAAGTTGAAAGAGATTTTTGGTTTTAAGGAAATAAAGATCGTAGAGGATCTTGACTTAACTCCATTTAATATAATTATCAAGGATAAGGAGGACTGACAATGCATTTAAAATCGCTTGAATTGCAGGGATTTAAATCTTTCCCTGACAAAACAACATTGACATTTGATGATGGTGCAACAGTTATTGTCGGACCTAACGGAAGTGGAAAATCTAACATCACCGATGCTATGAGATGGGTTCTTGGAGAGCTTTCTACCAAGAATATTCGTGGTTCTAAGCTTGAGGATGTAATTTTCATTGGAACGGAGATAAGAAAGCCTATGAGCTATGCAGAGGTTTCCGTTACCTTTGACAACTCATCGCCTGAGGGAAGACTAAATAGCCCATACGACGAGATTACCGTTACTCGTAGGTATTATCGTGCTGGCAAAAGTGAATATCTCATAAACAAGAATATGTGTCGTTTGACAGATATTTATCAGTTGTTTATGAACACCGGTGTTGGTCGTGAGGGTTATTCTATTATAGGACAAGGTAGAATCGCCGAGATCATCTCTAAAAAGAGTGAGGATAGAAGAAATATTTTCGAAGAGGCTGCCGGAATTTCTAAAATCAGACATGAAAAGAATGAAACTGAGAAGAATTTGAAGCAAACTCAGGAAAATATGGATCGTGTGGCTGATATTTATTATGAGCTCGAAACTAGAGTAGGACCTCTTGAGAAAGAAGCCGAAAAGGCTAAAAAATATTTTGAGTTTTACGAGAGAAGAAAGGTTGCGGATATTTCTCTTTGGATATATGAATCTAAAAAGACCAGAGATGATATCGAAAAGCTTTCCGAGACATATAAAATGTCAACTCACGAACTCGAAATGGCTAACGATTCACTTCAACAAATTGAGGCGCAAGAGGCTAATCTTGCTGAGCGTTATAGCAAGACAAAGATCGAGGCCGATAGAATTTATAGTGAAATTAGAGCTTGTAATACAACTCTTTCCGATCTTAATGCCGATCTTGCGGTTATGGAAAGCAATGTAAAGCATGCAAAAGATAATACAAGCGACGAAATCTTTGAGCTTGAAAGGCTTGAAGCAAAGAAAATTGCCGCAGAAAAGGAAATCGAGCAAAAAACAAAGCTTACCGATGAGATAAGAGTTGAGCTTCAAAAGGCTCAAGAAGAATATTTGAGCATTCATCAGGAGCAAACTGATCTTGCTAAAAAACGCGACGAGATTTCCAAGAAAATAGATGAGCTTTTCCTTAATGTAAAGGAGTTAGAGGCGCAAAGAGACGAATTTAAGGTTCGCATTTCCGTAATTGAGAATTCTTCTAATAACGAAGACGAGCGTGCAGATTCCATTAACACTAATATCGGCACTTATCGCGAATCTCTCTTTGAAATGACCGAAAAGGCGGATAATTTTAGCAAGACTCTTGCGGAGTACGAGGCAAAGCTTTCATCTCTTGAAAATGATGTGGCTGAGGCTGACTCTGAAATTGAGAAGAAAACTCAAAGATACGACGAGCTTAAGGAGCAAATGAATAGCCTTAAGTCTAAATCCCTTGCTCTTGTAGAAAGAATTAATGCGTTAAATAGCATGGAAGAGCTTTTTGAGGGATACGCAAAGAGTGTTTCTTTCATAATGAACACATACAAGGATAACGGAATTAAGGGTGCGGGAACTATATACGGTCCTGTTTCAAAGCTTATTTCTGTTGATGAAAAGTATGTTACAGCTATTGAAACTGCTCTTGGAGTGGGTCTTCAGCATATAGTTGTAGATAATGAAAATACCGCAAAGGCTTGTATTGCTACGCTTAAAGAAAATAAGGCAGGACGTGCTACTTTCTATCCAGTTACATCTGTAAGCGGTCAGGACGCTACACACGAAATGATGAATGCCAAGAAGGCAAAGGGCTATATCGGCATAGCTGATGAGCTTATTGATTTTGATGATAAATTCTCGGAAATTTTCTCATCACTTCTTGGTAGAACGCTGATCTTTGACAATATTGATAATGCAACCGAGATGGCCAAGGAGCAGAAATATCGCGTTAAGGTTGTAACCCTTGACGGACAACAAATTAATGTTGGCGGTTCATTTACCGGTGGTTCAAGCAAGCACGAGAGCAATATGCTTTCTAGAAGCGCGGATATTAAGAATATGCAGGATGAAAACAAAAAAATTCTTGCTGAAATTGACGAAATTAAGAGTGAAGGTCAAAAGCTTGGTGAAAGCCTAAGAAATCTTACCCAAAAGCGTGCATCTGACAAGCAACAGCTTAATATTCTTGATACCGTTTATAGAACCGAAAAGACCGAATACGAAACTCTTGTTGCACAAATTTCTGTTAATAGAGAGCTTGTTGAGGGACTCGAAGCTGATACTAAGAGAATTTTCGAGGAAAAAGAAAGAAGTTCTATTGAGCTTGTTGAGTTGAAGGCTAAAAAAGAGGCACTCGAGATTCAAATTGATGAAATTAACACTCAAAGACTTGAGCTTGATGAATCAAAATATGAATATGCAACAAATGTTGATGGCTATACGGATAAAATAAATCAAAATCTTGTAAGAGTTGCTGAAATTAACAAGGATATTGAGGCTGCTAAGCTTTCCGTTGACGAGGCAAAGCTTAAGCTTGCTGAGATTCTTGAGCAAATTGAAGCGAGAAAGGCTAAAATGGAGCGCTTACAGGATGACGTTACATCCTTTGCTGAGAAAAATGCTGAAAACCGTAAGGCTTACGATGAAGCAACCAAGAGACTAGCTGAATATGAGAAGGAAAGAGAGAGACTCTTTATTCTTGAACAGCAGATTGAGCAAAAGAGAAACGAATTGAATGCTAAGAGCAAGGAAATCTCTTCTAAAAAAGAGGTTATTGCTCGTTCTCACGGTATGAACGAGAGCAAGCTTGCTCAGCTCAATATTGATTTGGAAAAGATGAGAGAAAAGCTCAAGCAGGACTATGAGCTCGAGCCATCTGATGCTATTAAGCTTGGATATCCTGAGGTTACAGCAAGTAATTACAAGGAAATCTCGGCTGAGGCAAATGAATGCAGACAAAAGATCAGAGGTCTTGGATCGATCAATACCAATGCTATTGAGGAATACAAGGAGGTTAAGGAGCGCTATGATTTCTATAGTGCACAGCTTACCGACTTGACTAAGGCGAAGGAAGATATTCTCAAGATTATCGATGAGCTTGAAACCAAGATGAAGGAGCAGTTTATTGAAGCGTTTAATGCTGTAAACGAAAACTTTAACGAGGTATTTAAGGAGCTCTTTGGTGGTGGTCATGCAGAACTATTGCTTGATGATCCTGAGGACATTCTTAATTGCGGAATTGAAATAAAGGCGGCGCCTCCTGGCAAGGTCATTAAGAGCCTTATGCTTCTTTCTGGAGGAGAGCAGTCGTTTGTTGCTATTGCGCTTTTGTTTGCTATTCTTAAGGTAAATCCAACACCGTTCTGTATTTTCGATGAAATTGAGGCTGCGCTTGACGAGGTTAACGTAGGAAGATTCGGTCAATACATAAAGAGATATTCCAAGCAAACTCAATTTATCGTAATTACTCACAGAAGAGGAACCATGGAAATTGCCGATAAGCTTTACGGTGTTACAATGCCTCAAAAGGGTATTTCTAAGGTTCTCACTATGGATGTGGGTGATGTTGGTAAGGAAAATATACTTAACGCTAATAACGCAAAATAACAGGAGAAACAAATGTCATTTTTTGAAAAACTTAAAAAAGGACTTCAAAAAACAAAAAATGTGCTATTTAAGCCTTTTTCGGACCTATTTAAAAGTCTTCGTAAAATAGATGAGGACTTAATGGAGGAGCTTGAGGAAATCCTTATATGCGCCGACGTAGGGGCTAATACGACAGAACTTATTCTTGATAGGCTTCGTGAGCAAATAAAAGAAAAGGGTCTTAAGGATTCCGATGAGGTTAAAAATGAGCTTCGCCAAATAATGCTTGAAATGATAGGCGAGGGTGCAGACATCAATTATTCAAAGGACGATATAACGGTTGTTTTGATAATTGGTGTAAATGGCGTTGGTAAAACAACATCAATAGGAAAAATTTCTCATTCTATGAGAAAATCTCACAAAAAGGTTGTTGTTGCAGCAGCCGATACATTTAGAGCTGCTGCAATTGACCAGCTTGAGGTTTGGACGAAGCGCGCAGGTGTTGATATGATCAAGCATAGCGAGGGTTCTGACCCTGCAGCTGTTGTTTTTGATGCTATAAATGCTTCGAAAAAGCGTGGAGCTGATGTTTTGATCATTGATACCGCCGGACGTCTTCATAACAAGAAAAACCTTATGGATGAGCTTGCTAAAATTGATAGAGTTATTTCAAGAGAGCTTCCTAACTCCACAAGAGAAACACTTCTTGTTTTGGATTCTACAACAGGACAAAACGCTGTAAATCAAGCTAAGGAATTCAAGAATTCCGCAAATATTACGGGTCTTATCCTTACAAAGCTTGATGGAACTGCTAAGGGCGGAATCGTTTTCTCGATTAAAAACGAGCTTGATATTCCGGTTAAGTATATTGGAGTTGGTGAGCAAATCGATGACATGGAGAAGTTTGACGCAAACGAATTCGTTGATGCGTTGTTTGAATGATTATGATAGAAATTGTACTTGCTTCTAGAAATAAAAAGAAAATCGCCGAGTTTCAAGTGCTTTTGGAAAATGCTTTTGAGCACGAGGTTAAGGTTTTATCTCTTGACGATATAGGGTTTGTCGGCGAGATTGTTGAAAACGGAGAAACCTTTGAGGAAAACGCAATTACCAAGGCAAGCGTTCCTGCATCTATGGGATATATAGGTATAGCAGACGATTCGGGTCTTTGTGTAGATGCTCTTGACGGTGCTCCAGGTGTCTATTCTGCTAGATTTTCTGGCGGAGATGACGAGGATAATAATGCATTGCTTTTGAAGCTTTTGGCGGACAAGGAAAACCGTAACGCTAGCTATGCGTGCGCTATCGCTTGTGTTTTTCCTAATGATGTGGATAAAAATTTTGTCGTTCGCGGTGACTGTTA
>JAEIGA010007977.1_pt1 | contig 16056 bp, 9 predicted proteins | sample 9270691 | NCBI WGS metagenome assembly JAEIGA01 (sample SAMN17057246, study PRJNA624740) | gut metagenome | biome: biome; isolation source: fecal sample | host: Bos grunniens | place: China: Xizang | collected 2019
ATAAATGTATCGATCAATCAGTAAACACCTTGCTGCTTTGGCAGGGCGAAAGGAGAAAATGATGAAACTGGCCAAAATTTTGTGCGCGTTGCTGGCGCTGCTGATGCTGCTGGCCTGCGTGTCCTGCGACAACCCGCCACCAAGTGTAAAGGATCCCTCCGACGAGCAGGGAACAACGCCCGGTGAGCAGAATAAGAACGTCCTTTCCATTATCAAAAATGGCGTATCAGACTACGTGATGATCCGCAGCGATAATGCTAAGCCTGACGTAAGAGCCGCTTTTTCCAAGCTGGGCGAAGAGGTTCTCACAAAAACGGGCGTGAAGGTCGAGATGGATACCGACTGGGCAGAAACGAGCAGCAAGGAAATTCTGATTGGTAAAACCAACCGTGAAGAATCGGCCAAGGCGTTGCAGGATCTGGAGGATATGCAGATTCTTGAGGAACTGGACGGCGATGGCTTTATGATCCGCGTCAAGGGCGAAAAGCTGATCATCATTGGTACTACCGACAATGCGACAGTCTGCGGTGTTGACTATTGCATCAAACATTATTTAAAGGAAATTCAGGGCGAATGGAACGTTGCCAAGCCTTTGGAGATCGTTGTTTCGCTTCAGGAGCTTTTGCTGGGAGAGGACGTTGTCGGGTCTCCTTTGAAAAAGCAGTACAGCGATTACGTGAGTAACTATACGGAAACGCCGCTGTTCAGCTTTGACGAGCTCGACGCGCCCGGTATTACGACCTACGAAAAGGTTGAGCTTGATGAAAGCTATCAACTTGAGGGTGACGCTGCGTGGCGCTTTACCATCAGCCGTGACGACAAGGAGCTGACCCGCTTGTTCTGGGAGAACGGAAATGCCTTCTCCTTCGCAGTCACCGACAAGCAGAAAACAACGCTGAAGTTCTGGCTGTTCGTTGATGACGTTGACAAGGTAAAATGCGACCACGATGACGTTTACGGTAAGCGTCAGGAGGGACAGGCCACCTTCTTCTTCCGCGTCTTCGACGATAAGGGGCGCGTTTATGCCTGGAACCACACGCTGACGGGCGACGGCTGGCACGAGGTGGAGTTGACCTTCAATATCCATAACGGCTTTGACGAAAAGTTTGACTTTGAGCATATCACCAGCTTTGGCGTTCTCGTTGCGGCAGAGCAGGGAACGGTGATCGAGTTTGACGATCTGCGTCTGGTGGAGTACGAAAGTGACCACACGCCCGAGGCGGCTCCCGAGGGAGGAATACTTATCACCGACGCTGAGTACGATGCCTTTGACGGCGCAGTGATCCAGGAATGGTACGGTGCTTCGTACGATTTGAAAAACAAGAAGTTTGGCAATTCCTCTTTGCGCGTCGAGGGTGACGCGTCCGTTACCGACTTCCGTATTATCGTCAGCGATCTGGATATCCCACTGAGCTATCAGAACCATACGCTGGTCTTCTGGGTGAGCGTGGAGAGCCTGGCTAACATGGACTCGATTTTCATTGAGCTCAATCAAGTGCAGGATTCGCACGAGTATGAAAAGACCTTTACCAAGGCAGAGCTGCAGCAGTATGGTCTGTCGACCAAAAACGGTGAGTGGTGCGAGATTGCCATTCCGCTCTCGGCCTTTGATAAGAACCTGAACGTTGAGGCGTTCGGCGATGCCGAGGATATTACGCTATACGCCTTCCGCTTCGTCGTCGGCGCACATGGCAACAGGACCTACGTGGTCCATCTGGATCGCGTATATCTGACAACCGAGCGCTGATCGGAATCAGCAGTAACCAGACCGACACGGTCGACACCTTGCCAAATGGCGGGGTGTTGCCGTGTCGGCTTTTTTTGATACGAATGTTAATTTTATTGACGAACGTTTATATTTTCGTTGACATGGGTAAGAGCCTGTGGTATAATGATGAAAAGACAAGGAGGGGTGCGTGATGGCAAATACGGTTGTAACGACCAACAACGACGAGGCGATCATCAGGATCATTGGAAAAAATCTGGATAAGGTTCGCGTTGCCATGCGGTGGACGCAGGCCAGAATGGCCGAGCTGACGGATATCTCTCCTGCTGCATTGGGCAATTATATCAAGGGCTATCGACTGCCGGACGTGACTTATCTGCTAAGGGTTTGCAGAATACCTGAGCTCAAGGAAAAAAATCTTACTCTGACGGTGGATATGCTTCTGTCGGAATCGTTCGACCCCGAGTCTTCAGGGGATGAAAGAGCACAGAGGGAGCAAATGGTGGCGACCGATGCGAAAGCAGAGGATATGGTAGGCGTCTACCTTTGCTATTATTTTGATCAGGTTCGATTATCCTATGAACGCGACTTCCGTGATGCGCGTGCCATGCGATATGGCGTGCTTGTCCTTTTTGAGGATCACGAGACGCGGGCGATGAGAGCCGTTGCGGCCTTCTATTCGCAGGAAAGCCTGGCGAGAGCACGGCGGGCAAAAAAGGAGCTGGAGGAGATTTTCGCAGCTCATGCAAAAGCGCGCGACAGAGCCGCGCAGATACGGGAATACGCTGAAACGTGGCAGGCAAGCACCGACGTCTATTGGGGGGCTGTAAGCTTTGGCAAGTGCCACGCGTTTTTGCATATTGACGCGCCTTTTTGCGCGGACCGCGCGCTGATCGTACTTTACCTGCCGGGCAGTCGCAGAGACGGCGGCTATCAGGGAGGTCTTGGCAGCGTTGCTTCGGTGGCGCAGGGGACCGGACAGATGCCGACGGCACAGAAGATGATCGTTTCCAGATATGAGCTGCAATGCTCTGAAACGGAAATTGCGTCGCATCTGAGCCTGGAACCATCAAGATTGGTTCCGGATGCCGAAGCAACTGAGCTGGCTAATCTGTGCCAGAAGCTGTATCGGAGCGATGACGTGATCACGAGCAGTCTGGACGACCATGACAAGATTGCGATCATCGGAAATCGGTTAAGACAGCTTCTTCAGCGACACGTGGAAAAGCACGCGTGCTGTGTCGGAAGCGTCAGCGAAGAAGAAAATGACGCCGTTTGTTCCTTGATCCAACGGTTTGAGTCTTAAAAGAGATCGTGCCCGGGAAAGGGGGGAGAGCAATGAAGCTGTGCGAGCAATTACAAGGGAATACGCAGGTGCAGGCCATTATGGCCAAAATGACCCGAACGTCCAAAAAACAAGTCGGGGACGTTATTTGGGCACTGAATAAGCTGGTGGAGACCTCTCCCAGAGCACAAACGGTCGAGCAGAGGATCGGCAAGGCGTACGTGATGTGTATTTATACGGATCCGCTGGCCGAGGACGTCATTGCAATGCTTCTTCACGTTGCTCATTCCAATTTCAAGGCATCGCTGAAACACTTTGAGGAGTGGTTTTACAAGGGAAAGGCGCAAAAGTATTTCCAATGGATGGTGGACGCCTTCCACGGCATTTCCTACGATGCCCGAACGGAAAAGCAAAAGGAAAAGCGCACCGCTGTGGTTGATTATAATATCATGAAGCGGGTTTGCGATCGTATGTACGAGTCCCTGGTTAGAACGATCAAGAGCAAGGGTATCAAGGATACCACCTATCTTCTGGCTGCCTATAATCTGGCGCAAAAAGCTTACGAGGGGCGCTTGGGGGAGATGGGCGAGCCCCACCTTGCCTACCCCATCTCGGTGGCAAGTATTCTTGCCGGGGCGGAAATGGACGTATCGGTCGTGGCCGCGGCGCTTTTGTATGATATCACGAACCTGACCGACTGCACCATTGCCGACGTTGAGAGCAAATGCAATCTTCACGTTGCCAACTACGTGGAGGCAACGGTGCGTCTGCATCGCTCATTTGAAGCAATACATCACCGTGCGGAAGAGTCCGATCATCCCATCTATCCGGATGCCAAGGGCTTTCAGGACCTGGTGAGAGCGATTCGCGGTGACGCAAAGCTGCTCTCGGCATTGTATATTAAGGCGGCCGACCGCATTCATCGGCTTCGCCTGCTTTGCCTGTTGCCGGACGGTGCGCCGTCCTCGCTTTCTGCGGGACCGGACTATTTACCGCTGCTCAAAAAACTACACCTCAACTATTTTGCCAACGTGATCGAGGATCTGGAGTGGAGAGCAAGCAACCCCGGCTATTACCGTGCCATCACCGAGCGATATGAGGATCTGCTTAAGCGGAACGCACCTTATATTGCGTCGACGCACGAGGATCTGCGGAACTGCTTTGTTCATCATACGGAAGGCGTTGGTTCCTCCGTCGGAATGAGCGTCGAGAACGTCGACGTCAATATATTCGAATACCACTATCTTTCGCTTGAGGTACATAACTTGGCGAAGGAATCGATCGGACTCGTCCGCCCGGAAAAGATCAACGAGAGCAGCGTGCCCTTGTGTGATTTTGACCTTGTGGTCGAGCCTGCAGAAAAGGTGAGCGCCTTTTTGTCACTGTTCGTTAAATCATATTTGAATCGCTATCACCTGACGCGACGCACGATCGTGGATTACAGCGTCGATGGATACGGCCGTTTCGTTTTTGTCATTCAGGACGCGCAGGGCTGCATATTCCGCCTGTGTATTTCCTCGCAGGCGAACCGCGATCTTTGCAGAATCGGCTACCGACAGCACGCGCTGCCTGCGCGACAGACGAAGGAGCCGTCCGCAAGCGTCGGCGTCACGATCGACGTATATCTGCGGAACGGAAAGCGCATCTCGCTTCCCAAGGGGGCTTGCGTCCTTGACGTTGCTTTCGCCATTCACCCAGAGGTGGGATTGGCGACCAAGGGGGCGACCGTCAACGGTCATCAGGCCAATTTGTACGACAAGCTGCGCGACGGAGACCGCGTCGTGATCGATGCGGACACCTACCGCAAGGACGGCTTGACCAAAAGCTTCGTGCCGCACGTGAAAATCAACTGGGTGGTTTTCGTCGCTACGGACAAGGCACGCAGGGCGATTGCCAAGTGGTGCCACGACAACTACGAGGTTGATGACTCCGCGGGAGACGTTGAGGTCTCGGATGCGGCGGCAAACAGTGCGATGGATTCGGCCATCGCGGCGCTGAAGGGCGTTTGGGATTTTGAACAGCTGGAATAAAAAACAGCAACGAAAAAGAACGGAGATCGGATATGAACAAGTTGACTGCGAGGCAGTTGTTGCGCATCAATCAGAAGCTGACGAACGAGGAAGGCGACGTTTCCGAAATGCTGGATCAGATTGAGGAGATTTTACGTCTCCCTTATCAGCAGGACGGTAAATTCGCTTACGTATATAAGAACGCGATCGATCGGGCCTGCGTGCTCGGGAGCTCGATCGTAAGGCTGCGTCCGTTTGAAAAGAAGAACAGCCAGACGGCCGTGGTGGCGGTGCTGACCTTGCTGGAGCTGAATGACGTCGTGCTTGAGCGATATGAAAATAACATAACGGAGCTGCTATCCTTCCTTGAAGAGGGAGACCTGCTTGGCAGCAGTCGATGGGTCAAACGGTACCAAAGTAAATAAGGATTTTCCAAAAAGGGAAGCGTGCCTGGCACGCTTCCCTTTTTGGATTGTTTATTGTTGGGAGTATCCGCTTTACAAAAAAATAGTCGAATATTTACAATTGATGCATAAATTCACATTTGTATTCTTGTGGGCGGGGGCGAGGTGTGGTATATTATATATGCAAGAAGCAAAAGAAACCACATGAAAATCACAGGAGGGCAAAATCATGAGCAAATCATCACTGACCACGGTACAAAAGATCATTCTGAAGGAATTCTATGCTTGTATGCCCTGCGCGATGGCATACAAATGGAGCGAGGACAACCGCCAGCTTGCCTACGCTATCTTATCCTTGTTGACTCAGATCTATCACGAGCCAGAGGCGTTAGCCTATTGCTGGCAGGTCATCGAAACGGCGGCCTGCGTGCAGACGGCAGAGGATGTGTCGATCGCAGGGAGCATGAAGCGGAACTATTCCGAGGATGCCCAGACGGCAATCGATCTGAAATCGGACATGCTTCTGACTTATAAGATCAACATTCTCAAGGCCTTTGACTACGACCTGCTCCGCGAGGACGTCAAGGATCTGGCCGCCCGCGGTGTCATTCACGCCTGCAAGCTCTGGGCATATATGAATTGGACCGGCCCCGAGCGGCCCGATGACCGTCAGGTTGCGTTGCGTTACTGGGAAATGCTGGCCGTTCACGGAGACGAAGCGGCAATGCGGGCGTTGGCGTTTGCCTATCACGCCCTGGAGAATGCGGAGCATGCACAGCTCTGGGATAACACGCGAAGGCTGTGCGAGAGTAACCAAACGCTGCTGCAGCCGCTGATGATGCTGCGGGATGCGCGTGAGGACAAGCGCGCACTGGAGCTGGCAGAGATCGTGATGTGCATCCGCAGCAGAACGGCAACCAAGGAAACGGTCTTCATTGACCAGTACATGGCACAGTATGCGCTTTACAGCAAGGACACGATCGCAACCAAGCTTCAGAAGCTGGCGGCGGAGTCCAATTTCTACCTGGTGCTGTTCAACGAACGAATGAGCGCACAAAAGAACGTAATCGGATTCAATCAGGCAATGTAAAAAAGGAGGAGTCACATGGATCTGAAATTGCAATTGATGCAAGAGCATATCAGCGAAAACTATCCCGATGCCCGTTTGATCAGCTATGACTCGCCCGAAAGCGATCTGGTGTTCTACGACGCACAGACCTTGAAGGAGGCAGAGGGAGCTTGGTTTCCCCTGAGCTGTCACAAGGACAAAAAAACGGGAAAGCTGACCTTCGGGGGAAGCGAGGGAATTTATCATACCTACATTGAGGGCGAAACCGGTGTTGGCAAAACGACGCGCTTTTGCATGCAGAGCATGTACGCGCTGTCGTCCATGAAGCAAAAGCCCAGCTTTATTCTGACGGATATGCACGGTGAGATTATTGAAAATCTGTATCTTCACCTGATGAAGAACGGCTATACCATCAAGATCATCAACTGTGACGAGCCCGAGAGATCCGACACCTACAACCCCCTGGCTTGTATTGCCGAGGAGGTGCAAAGGGAGGGACGCATCACACACGACGCTGTGCAAAACGCCCGCAATATCGCGGAGATCGTGCAGCCCATTGAGGCGCATAACGACCCGATCTGGGAGCAGGGCGCTCGGGCGTATACGATGGGATGTATTTTGGACAAGCTTGAGGACATACTGGCAGGAGCGCTGGAGCCCGGGTATCTGACCATCTACAATCTGATCCAAAACCACTATTGGTTGAGAAGACAGATCGAGGAACGGTTCAGCGCCGATCTTTTCGACATTCCCCATTATAAAAAGAAGGGATCTGATGCGCTTTCCGTCCAGAAGATGATCGCGGTAACCAACAACGCCGAAAAAACGCGTGCTTCTTACTTCGGCGTCATTGAGAACCACTACGACGAGTTTGGTCAGCCGTCAATGTACGCGCTGTCCTCCAACTCAACGATCGATATTGAGGAGTTTATCTGTCAGCCCACCGTCATCGTCATTCAGTCTGCCGCTACGAGCATTGCCGACTCCCTGATCTCGCTTCTGGTGAATGAGATCTACAGAAAGGTCGTCAAAATTGCGAAAAAGCAGCCCAATAAGCGCGCCCCCAGAGATATCCACTGCTTCCTTGACGAATTTGCCAATTGCAACATTGCGGATGGCACCGGATTCATCAAGATGCTGACGACCTCGCGCAAGTTCGGCATGTTCTGGCATCTGTTTCTTCAGTGCGATGCCCAGTTGGATCGGAAATATGATCCTCAGATCAGCAACATCATCCGCGCCAACTGCACCGAGATCTTCATGGGCTCCAACGACTATGCAACACGCGAGCGTTTTGCCAGATCGTGCGGCTTCCGGACGGTGGAATCTCTTGCCAGCAAAATCTCGCCTCAGGCGATGGGAACGGAAACGGTGCCGCTGATCACGGCCGAGCTGCTCAATCTGACCCGGCCGGGCCATATGTTCATCAAGCGCCGCGGCACGCCTCTTCTGAAAACGTATTTTGAGGCCTTTTACAACTGCGAGGAATTTGAACGCTGCGATAATATCGACGCCGTGTATCCGCATAACGATTTCGATTACACGACGACCTGCGTTTATCCCGATCAGGGGGCCGAGCCTGTGGAGAAAAAAAAGGAGAGCAACCCGTTTGATTTTGACGATTGGTTCACTGAGAATTCGAGCGAGGACAAGGATGAAGAGGAGAAGCTCAATCCCATGGCTGAATCAATGCAGGAGTACGTGGAGGGAAGCCGTGCTTCGATCGATCTTACGGCACTACCCAAGTGCACCTGCATCCCTGCCTGCTTGAGCACGTTGCTTCAGGAGCTCTATTGCACGGGAAGCATGAGCTCCTATGAGGCGCTGAAGGAGGATATTCCCGATACGTACGCTACCTTGAAGTATGAAATTATCGAGACCTTTATCGCGGCGCACGATTACAAGCGCAAGAGCGGATGGAATCGGCGGATCAAGGAGGAATACCAACGGATCGAGGACGCCAATCTGTTCCCATGGAACATCCAGGAATGCTTCTATCAGGCAATGCAGGAAATCACAACGGATCTGACGCTGAGCAATATCAAGGAACTCAAAAAAATCATCTCCTCCAACACCGAAAGTGACGAGGAAGAATAATCTGCCAGCAATGCCGACGGCTTAGCCGTCGGCATTGCTGGCGGTGAATAGGAGCAAGGAGGACTTAATCTATGAAATATTACGTTGTAGCCGATCCACACGGCTTTTATGACGAGCTTATCTTGAGCTTGAGGGAGAAAGGCTTTTTCGAGGACGAAGAGCCGCACCGTCTGATCGTCTGCGGCGATGCCTTGGATCGCGGACGTCAGGCGAGAGAGATGACGGATTTTCTGATCTCGCTTGCGCAAAAGGATCAATTGATCTACGTGCGCGGCAATCACGAGGATCTGTTCATTCAGTGTATGCTTGATATATCCGGAAAGGGCATCTACTCGATCGCCTCGGGAGGGTCCCACCATTATCACAACGGCACCTGGGACACCATGCTGCAGCTGAGCGGCATGAGTGAAGAGGAGGCGCTTCAGTCGCCGCAGGAGATGCTTCGCGCGGTTATGCGCTCGCCCTACTATCGGATATTGCTGCCCAAGTGCGTAGATTATTATGAAACGGCCAAGCATGTATTCTGCCACGGATGGATCCCGACGGCGGACTACGAGTATAGCCCGCGCTGGCGCGAGGCGACGTTTGGCGAGTGGCAAACGGCGCGTTGGAGCAACGGCATGGCAATGGCCTGTAAGCTTGGGGTGACCGAGCCGGGCAAGACCATCGTCTGCGGCCATTATCACACCTCATACGGGCACGCAAGGATTTCCCATATGGGCTCCGAATGGGGGGACGATGCCGTCTTTTCTCCCTTCTGTGCAGAGGGTATTATTGCCTTGGACGCATGTACCGCGTATAGCGGCACGGTGAACTGCATCGTGATTCGGGATGAGGAATTGGCGTAACGCGGACGAGAGACAAATCAGAGCATATACTAAAAATTCAAAACGAAGCTCCTTGCCCGACAGGGCGTCGCATGGCCAACTGCAAGGCAAGGAGATTTTCGCTTTTGCGCGCCGTGCAGGAAGGGGGCTTGCCGGAGTCGGAGCGTGGTTTCGCATGATGAAAAATTAATTGAGAGCGATTTACTTTTTGATACAAGTGTGTTATAATGATAAAAAGAAGCTTTTCGACAAAAAACGAAGGGGGCGTGTGACGTCATGGCAGATTTTAACGTAGCGGAATACAAGCAACGGTTGGCGGAGTCCACCGGCGCGGACACCTGTGAGAGGGTGCCTCTTCCCAAGATCAAGGATAAATATATCTTTATCAGCTATTCTCACAGGGATTACAAGAAGGTATATTCGGATCTTGCGGATCTGTATGATAGTGATATTCCTTTCTGGTATGACAGCGGACTGCCCGCAGGAAAGAATTGGGATGACGTCGTCCGAGAGAAAATGACGGACCCCAACTGCGTCGGCATCATCTTTTATTTGAGTGAAAATCTGTTTTTGAGCCGTTCGATCCAGACGGAAATCGAGATCGCGTGCGGAAAAGACAGTGATTCCTCCATGCCGGAATTCAAGCGCGATTATTTTTGCGTCAATCTCACGCCGCACGCGCCGTCAGGCATTTTGAAGAAGGTTTTTCCGATCAAGGAGTTTCACGATACCGAGGACGAGATGGAGGCGCAAAGCGCGTGGGTCACGACGCTCAAGGACGCGTTTCCGGATAAGGCCACCTATCTTGTGTTTGACCATCCTCACCACAAAACCAACCTTGTTCAGCAGATTGACGTAAATTTCGGAATTGATCCCAACTATAATCCGTTTGATTTCGGTTCGGTTACCTTTAAGTCGGGAAGCGGCGAGCTTGAGTTTAAAAATGGTGTGGTTTACGTTGGCTCCTTCCTTAACGGCTTGTTTGACGGCTCGGGAAAGGTGACCTTTCCTGACGGCACCAGCTATGAGGGCGAATGGGAAAGAGGCAAGCATCACGGTCAGGGAAGACAGGAATACAGCGACGGCAGCTCCTACGTTGGCGAATGGGTCGAAGGTAAACAGCAAGGGCAAGGCATCAGAGTATATGCGAGTGGCTTTTCGTATACGGGAAATTGGTTTGACGGTATGCGGTGTGGCACGGGCACCATGACCTACCCCGATGGCGGCTCATACGCGGGTGAATGGAGCGAGGACAGACAGAACGGTCAGGGCGTTGCGTATTATGCCGACGGTAACACTTACACGGGTGAGTGGAAGGACGGCAAGCCTCACGGCCAAGGTGCGATCGTCTATACGGACGGCGGCTCGTATACCGGCGAGTGGAAAGAAGGCAAGTACCACGGCAAGGGCGCGATGACGATTATGAACGGCCCCTCCTATGAGGGAGAATTTGAGGGCGGAAAGCCACACGGCTACGGTGTCATGACGTACACCGGAGGACTGTATTATAAAGGTGAATTTCAAAGCGGAAAACATCATGGTCATGGCATAAAGACACACAAAGACGGAAAGTTCTACGAGGGCGAGTGGGCCGAGGGGCGTTATCAAGGCAAAGGCAAGCTGACCTACCCGGACGGTGCGACGTACGAGGGCGAATGGGAGGAGGGCCGTTTCTACGGCAAGGGTATCTTTACCTACCCAAACGGCGAAGTGTACGAGGGTGAGTGGCAAGACGCCAAATGGAACGGACAAGGTACGGTGATCTATCCTGACCAATCCTCTTACGTCGGCGAGTGGCTCGACGGTAAGTTCCATGGCAGCGGAACGCTAAAACGCATAGACGGCGATACGTACGAGGGCGAATGGAAAAACGGCAAGCGTCACGGACACGGTACCAGAACGTATTCAGGCGGGAACGTATACGTAGGCCAGTGGGCTGACGGAAAGCAGCACGGCGAAGGACAAATGACCTATTCCAACGGCTTTCTGTACCGCGGCGGCTGGGTCAATGGAAAACAGCAGGGCTTTGGTACTATGACGTATCCGACGGGAGGCACGTATGAGGGCGAATGGCTGGAGGACGAGCCGCACGGCTATGGCCGCGCGATCTATTCCGGCGGGGGCTCTTATCTTGGCGAGTTCAAAAGCGGAAAGTTCCACGGTCGTGGCACGCTGATCACGCCGGACGGCGCCAAGTACGAGGGAGAGATGGTTGACGGCAAGCGCCACGGCTACGGCAAGATGGTCTATGCCAACGGTGACGAATACATTGGCGAATGGTTCAACGGCAAAACGCACGGTCAGGGAAAGACCAGATATCCCAACGGCGACAGCTACGAGGGTGAGCTGAAGAACGGCAAGCCTCACGGCAAGGGTGCAATGACCAGCGTCAACGGCGATTCTTACGTGGGTGCCTTCCATCAGGGAAAATTTAAAGGGTTCGGCGAGATGACCTATGCCGACGGAACGGTGTATGTGGGAATTTGGAAAGCAGGTAAGCCTCATGGCCCGGGAAAAATGACGTATCCCGATGGGGCTGTTTATGCGGGACGATGGCTTGACGGTAAATTCCACGGACAGGGTCAGATGCAGTACGCCGATGGAAATACGTACGAAGGAGAGTGGCAGAGTACCCCTTGGAACGGCCAGGGGAAAATGGTGTATCCCGATGGCTCTGTCTATGTCGGCGAATGGTTGGACGGAAAGTATCACGGACAGGGAACAGTGACCTATGCCAACGGTGAGACCTATGTTGGTGAGTGGCTTGAAGGAAGGCAAAACGGCCGGGGCCGCATCACCTACGCCAACGGCGACGTATACGAGGGCCAGTGGACCATGGGAAATCCCGCCGGACAAGGGACGGCATTTTACGTCTCGGGAGGCACGTACGTCGGCGAATGGGTCAACGGCAAGCAGCACGGACATGGCACCAGAACGTATTCAGGCGGAAACGTATACGAAGGCCAGTGGGTCGACGGAAAGCAACACGGTGAAGGACAACTGACATACACCGACGGATATTTGTATCGTGGTTCCTGGATTGACGGAAAGCAGAAGGGCTTTGGCACGATGACGTATCCGAACGGCAACGTGTACGAGGGCGAGTGGCATGACGGCTGTCGTCACGGCAATGGAAAAATGACCTTCATCGACGGCGCCTACTACGATGGCTCTTGGAGAAACGATCTTTTTCACGGCAAGGGCACATTCTTTTCTTTGGTTGATATGTCTTACGTTGACGATCTCACCGGAGAAAGAAAGGTCCGAAAGGGTGAGCAGGTTTATGTTGGCGACTGGAGTAAAGGCAAGCAGCGTGGCAAAGGCATTATGACCTTCTCGGATGGAACCACTTACGAGGGTCAATGGCTCAATGGCAAGCGTCATGGCTACGGAACGAGAACGTATGCCAACGGCAACGTATACGTCGGCGAGTGGAAAGAGGGTCTTCGCCATGGCCCGGGAACGATGACGTATGGCATCGGAGGCGCATATGAAGGCGAATGGACTGCTGATAAGCCACACGGACAAGGGAAAAGCACCTATGCCAACGGCAACGTATACGTCGGCGAGTGGAAAGAGGGTCTTCGCCATGGCGCGGGAGTAATGACATATGCCGGTGGAGGCGCGTATGAAGGCGAATGGCAGGACGGACTCCGCCACGGCAGAGGAAGGATGACGTATGGCAGCGGCGGCGTGTATGAAGGCGAATGGGTTGCTGACAAGCCAAACGGACAAGGAAAAAGCATCTATGCAGACGGCAAGCAATACCAGGGTGAATTCAAAGACGGAAAGAGCTGTGGATACGGTACGATGCTGTATACCGTTGGAAACACATACGCGGGTGAGTGGCTCGACGGCAGACCGCACGGCAAGGGAATCATGACCTACTTTGACGGCAGAACGTACGAGGGCGAATGGGAAAACGGCCAGCGCCACGGATACGGAAAGATGACTTACCCGGACGGAAGATCGCAGGAAGGACGCTGGGAATCCGGAAGCCTCATCGATACGCCGAAGCAAGAATAAATAAAGAAAAACCTATCTTTGTTGCAAAGATAGGTTTTTCTTTATTTCAGCAGCCCGGCCACTTTTTGTAAGAGCTGCAGGGCGCGGTATTCGGCTTTGCCTCGCAACCTTGCGCACATTTCTTGCCCGGATATGTAGGATCGTCCGTGTATACGCACAACTCTCCGCAATACGTTTTTACGCATCTGTTGCCTGGATAGTAAGTGGCTCCTTTTTTGTGTTTTTGAAATGATTTCGCCAGTCGTCGTAATACGTGCGTGTGTGAACGGTAGCTTTCATCCATTATATCATATTTGCGTCAGATAGTAAATATAAAAGAATAAATCCCTTGTTTTGCAGATGCCAACATCACAAATCTGTAAATACAAGGAGATTTTCCAAAAGCATTGCGTATCTGCAAGGGAGATTGTTTTTTATGACATTGCCAACGTTCGACAGATTTTGTTCGGCGATACATAGCTTGGCGGAAAGAATAACAGCGGAGTGAATGTTCACTCCGCTGTTTTGAGGTTATTAATTGTCACAGCAGCAACCGTCTGCTCTAAAACGTGATACAGGACCATCACCAACAACAACGGTTTTCCCGCAGCACGGAAATTTGTATATTTCCAAATAATCATCAGATGAGCCTGTTACATGGTCTAAAATAGCGTCCTGTGAGTGATATTTGTGTTTATAGTTTAATTGTTCCTCTATTTTTGCTATTACATTATACGCATCGGCTTGACAGATTGGTCCTTTAATTTGTCGTCTGGTTTCAGCTTCAATCAATTTGGCAATCAGCCCTATGTCTTCGACGGTCGGCATATTTGGTAAATTATAATGCTTGACTTTACTTGCGTCAAAGTATGTTTCAATAACATTAACATCTCCAATTGATATAACGATAATTCTGGCCCCTTTCTCTATTGCGAAGGGCAACTCGTGCCGTACCATATAGGACATTTCATCGCCTTCTGAAATTATTGCAACAAAAAAGCCATACAATGATGCTTCATCTATTTCTTTTGCTATTCTTTCATCAAAGTGTTCTCCTGGGATTAAAAACTCATCATAGAAAACATCAAAGTCGTAAGTTAACAATTCGTCACATAACAGTTTTATAAGAGACCTGTTCTTTTTGCGATATGAAATATAAATTTTCAATTGAGTACATATTTCACGTACTTTCAGTAAAATCTCCTCTATCGGCAAAGACATATCAATAGACCATATTTTCTTTTTTCCGCTTTTGATTATGTATTCCTTTTCCATATTCACATAGGGGGACTTTCTTGCCGCATCGCTTTCGCAAAAAACAAACCAATCGCGGGAATCGATTTCACGTTTTATTAAGCTTTCCAGCTCTTCGCGCTCTTCAACTGTATCCGTTTTTAAACATTTCAAGTGAAATGCCAATGGATTTTGTCGCATTTTTTCGAACTCGTTTCGTATTGCTCTGACCTTTTCAATATCAGCGCTTGAATGCGATAAAAAAATCCAACTGCCTTCAGATACTCTTGGCGAAAGAACAGGGTCTAAAGCTTTTTTTAGTTGCTCAGCGAGAAAATCAATATCCGTGTTTTCGTACCAGTTTATACCTACTATATCATGAAATTTATTATAGGCAATCTCTTCCAGCCCACTATCTAAAATAATCGGTATTATAGGAATATAGCATTCTAAAGCATAAGGGATTTCTCTATCCATTGCTCTGCTTGGAGTACATAGCATTTTAGTTGTAACTGGAACTACAAAAACGTTCATTACACTAAGGTCGAGTAAGAAAAATTCGTCCTCCTGATGCAGATCATCGCAATAATAAATACCACAATCCAATACGGATAAAATCGTATCGCTAATGATATCATAGTATTTATCAAAATCATCGGGATGGCAACAAAAATACACTCTTGGCTTACCTTGAGGCTGTGTCGTCCGAGCTTTATATTTAAAATTCCCCATATGATTACTCCCAAATAAATTATCATTACACTAATTATATCACAATTGTTTCTCAAAAACAAGGTTATAGAGTATAATTATCCCCCTTTTGCAGATACTAACATCACAAATCTGTAAAAACAAGGAGATTTTTATATAAATGAAAGCCACAGGAATTGTAAGAAGAATCGACGACCTGGGTCGCGTCGTCATCCCCAAGGAGATCAGACGCACCATGCGCATTCGTGAGGGCGATCCGCTGGAGATCTATACCGACCGCGAGGGTGAGGTCATTTTCAAAAAGTATTCGCCCATTGGCGAGCTGGCGGGCTTTGCGGCCCAGTATGCGGAAACGCTGCACAAGACCTGCTCGCTGTCCGTTGTAATCTGCGACCGCGATGCTGTCATCGCCTGCGCGGGCGTTTCTCGCAAGGAATACACCGACAAGCCCCTTTCGGACGAGCTGGAGGCCATCATCAACAGCCGCGGTCTGTACGTCTATCACGAGGGCGAGGAGAAACTTCCCGTGCTGTCGAGCAATGCGGATATGACGCATTATATCAGCTGTGCCATGCCCATCATCAGCGAGGGTGACATCATTGGCTGTGTTGCGTCGGTTCAGCTCAACGACGAGAGCCGCGACAGCGGCGCACCTACGGGCGACGTTGAGGTCAAGCTGATCCAGACCGC
>JAEIGA010007978.1_pt1 | contig 16055 bp, 12 predicted proteins | sample 9270691 | NCBI WGS metagenome assembly JAEIGA01 (sample SAMN17057246, study PRJNA624740) | gut metagenome | biome: biome; isolation source: fecal sample | host: Bos grunniens | place: China: Xizang | collected 2019
AATCAAAGAATATATGTGCCAACACTGAGATTTTTCTGGCACAGCAGTCGTCGGTTTAAATACTATACGGACAGCGAAAATGTCGTAAATTTCCTCAAATGGAATATTCTTACGTTTCATTTTCTTCCATATCGAATATATTGATTTGATGCGACCAGAAATTTCAAAATCAATTCCATTTTCTCCAAGTTTCTGCACAATAGGAGAAATAAATCTATCAATAAATTGATTACGAGTACTTTCGGTTTCTTCAATTTTCTGTTTAATTGTGTAAAAGTCATCAGGGAAGCGATACTTTAAACTAAGGTCTTCCAATTCCGTTTTTATCGAGAACAGCCCAAGACGTCCTGCCAAGGGAGCAAAAAGATAAATTGTCTCACCGGTAATTTTCATCTGCTTAGCCAGAGTCATACTACCTAAAGTTCTCATATTGTGCAATCTATCGGCAATCTTTATCAAGATTACACGAACATCGTCTGATAATGTCAACAAGACCTTTCGGAAATTCTCAGCCTGCTGCGATGTATCGCTATTGAACACACCCGCCATCTTTGTCAACCCATCAACCATACTCGCAATCTTTGGTCCGAATAGGTGTTCCATATCTTGAACAGTGTAATCAGTATCTTCAACGACATCGTGCAATAATGCAGCTACGACAGATTTTACGCCCAAGCCTATCTCGCTAACGACAATTTTTGCAACTGCGATCGGGTGTACAATATATGGTTCTCCAGATTTTCTGCGAACCCCCTTATGAGCATCTTTCGCAAATTTAAATGCCCGAAGAATTAAATGTTCTTGTTCTTCATTTTTGCAGACACCTTTACATCGATTCCACAAGTCATCAAACTCTCGTTTGATTATCACTTCGTCATCTTGAGTATATTCCATACTAACAAACCTTTAGACATCACCAATTAAACAATCACTTTAGTTGCGAAAAAAATGCACTCAAAGTCAATTATAAAAGTAATGATATTATTTCAGAAAAACAATCAAAAACGACACAAATTTGAACAAATAAAAAAAGGGAAACTAAGTTTCCCTTTTTTGCTTATTTATCTTTTTTCAGAATCTCGACGACTTTATTTTCAATCTCCTGCATAAGTTCTGCATCATTTTGTAGCAACAATTTCACAGCATCTCGTCCTTGACCTAGTTTCCGTTCTCCATACGAGAACCAACTACCGCTCTTCTTAATAATGTCATTATCTGTCGCAATATCAAGCACTTCTCCTACTCTGGAAATACCCTCTCCAAATATAATATCAAACTCTGCACGGCGGAACGGAGCGGCGAGTTTATTCTTAACAACTTTTACTTTCACACGACTACCCAGTTGTTCTTCGCCATCTTTAATGCTGGCAGTTTTTCGGATATCGACACGAATTGACGAGTAGAATTTCAACGCATTACCACCGGTTGTAGTCTCCGGATTGCCGTAAACAATTCCAATCTTATCACGCAACTGATTGATAAATATACAAACAGTACCTGTTTTACTAATTGTACCGGTAAGTTTTCTAAGAGCCTGAGACATCAATCGAGCTTGCAACCCCATCTTTTGCTCTCCCATATCACCTTCGATTTCGGCTTTCGGAGTAAGTGCTGCCACCGAGTCAATTACAACAATATCAACAGCACTCGAACGAATCAATGCATCGGCAATTTCGAGAGCTTGCTCACCATTGTCAGGTTGCGAAATCAACAATTCATCAACATTGACTCCAAGTTTCTGGGCATAGAATCTATCAAAAGCGTGTTCTGCATCGATAAAAACCGCTGTTCCACCCATCTTCTGAGCCTCTGCAATTGCATGTATTGCCAAGGTTGTCTTACCTGAAGATTCAGGTCCAAAAATCTCCACAATACGACCTTTTGGATAGCCACCGATACCGAGTGCTTGGTCGAGCGTAATCGATCCCGAAGGAATCACTGCTACATCTTCCACCGATTTTGTACTCATTCTCATAATGGCACCCTTGCCAAAATCTTTTTCTATTTTGCTCATAACAGCATTCAGGACTTTCAATTTATCCTGATTCATCTGCTGTAAATTTTCATTATTTTTTTCTGCCATAGCAATTGACTTTATTTATAAGAGTCAGATATTTGTTCGAAATGTCTTTTGGTATCAACCTTATCGAAGACTTTTTCAATAATTCCCTCAGCGTTAATTATAAATGTCTTTCTTAGGATTCCGTAATATTCGCGGCCCATAAATTTCTTTAATCCCCAAGCACCATAACTATCTGCTATCGAGTGATCTGCATCGCTGATTAACATAAACGGCAACTCGTGTTTATTAATAAAACCGACGTGAGATTTCACCGAATCCGGACTGACTCCAACGACAACAAATCCCAGATTAATCAATTCCGAGTAACCATCTCTCAAGCTACACGCCTCAGCCGTACAACCTGAAGTATTATCCTTTGGGTAAAAATAAAGAATCAATTTTTTCCCTGCAAAATCATCCAAAGACACAGATTCCCCATTCTGATTTTCAGCCCTAAAAAACGGAGCCTTATCCCCTACCGACAATTTATTCATATTATTTTTGCAATAATGCACGTTCAACATCTTCAACTTGAGCTCTAAAACTCTTATCAGTCTCGATCAAATCGGCAATTGTATTACAAGCATGCAACACAGTCGAGTGGTTTTTGCCACCGATAGTTGCTCCAATTGTCACCAACGGAATATGTGATACGTGTTGTTTACACAGGTACATTGCCAATTGACGAGCCTGTGCAATTTCTCTCGTTCTCTTCTTTGAATTAATATCTTCGATAGAGACATTCATTGCCTGACTCACGTGCTCAAGAACCATATCAATAGTAATTTCTCTACGATTCTCCTTAACATACACCTTCATCACTTCACGAGCCAACGACACCGTAATCTTGCGATTAAGCACCGAAGCCTGAGCCATCAACGCTACCAAAGCACCCTCGATCTCACGAATGTTTGCAGTAATATTTTCCGCTAAATACTCAACAACATCATCGGGTATTTCAACATTCAGTTTACTTGCTTTACTCTTAATAATTTTGACTTTAGTCTGAAAATCAGGTTGTTGCAACTGCGTTGTGAACCCCCACTTGAAACGCGTAATCAAACGTTGCTCAATATCCTGCAATTCAACCGGTGATTTATCCGAAGTAATAATCAGCTGTTTATTTGTAAGGTGCAGACTATTGAAAATATTAAAGAATGTATTTTGAGTCTTAGGTTTACCAGACAATTCCTGAATATCGTCAATAATCAACACATCTATCATCTGATAGAAATGTATAAAATCATTCAGCTCGCCTTTAGTTGCAGCTGTTTGAAACTGAGCTTGGAATCTATTTGCACTAACATACAACACATTAAGGTGCGGGTTATGTTGTTTCGCTTCAAGTCCGATAGCGTGAGCAAGGTGAGTCTTACCCAACCCCGAATCACCAAAAATAAACATCGGATTAAACGCTGTGCTACCTGGATTGAGAGCAACTGACAACCCTACCGAACGAGTCAAACGATTACAATCCCCCTCAATAAAATTACCGAAATTATAATTAGGATTCAACTGAGGATCTATTACAAGACGTTTGATACCCGGAATTACGAACGGATTTTTCATCTGTTCGGCATTTTGATCAGCAAAACGTTTTATATTTGCACTCTCAGAGTCTTCACTCATTTTAGCACGTTCTTCAACACAAGCGTATTTCAGTTTTTTGTCTGACCCGAAAATTTCTCGGAATGTTTTGGTCCAAAACGGTTGATAATTTTTCTCAATTTGAGTTGCGTGATCAACATTCGGAACCCGAACAATTAGACAATTATCCTTAATACCGATAGGCACAATTGGCTTGAACCACTTGATAAATTCATCGTCAGGTATACTCTGACGCATCAGATTCATACAATTCTGCCAATCTTCGTGAGTTATTTTGTTTTCATTATACATCTTCTTTCAGATCTTTTGGTGAGCAAAGTTGATAATAATTTTATTAAAAAAATATTTTTTTACTCTTGTTTTTTCTAAAAAAAAATATATGCAAAATCGCCGAGAAAAAATACTCATTTTTTTAACTATTTGATTATATGTCTAATTAAAAAAAATGCATTATTTTTGCGTAGTAATTTTTTTTAAAACGAACAGAAAAGACTGAAGTAAAAACATAACAGAATATGAAAGACGTGTTGAGAGAGACAGCAATCGAAAATGCAAAAAAGTGGCAAAGTCCTGATTACGACGAACTTACACGCAAAGAGGTTGCAAAAATAGAACAAGAATCACCTGAAGATTTTTTTGATGCATTCTATAAAAATCTTGAATTCGGAACAGGCGGGCTGCGTGGCATTATGGGCATCGGAACCAACCGTATGAACAAGTATACAGTAGGTATGGCCACACAAGGTTTTGCCAACTACATTTGCCAACAATTCACGCCCAAAAATCGATCAATTGCCATTGCCTACGACTGCCGAAACAACAGTCAAGAATTTGCTAGAGTTGCGGCAAACATTTTCGCTGCAAACGGACTGAAAGTTTACCTTTTCGAATCACTTCGTCCGACACCTGAATTAAGCTTCGCCATTCGCGAATTAGGTTGTTGCGGAGGAGTTGTTGTCACTGCATCTCACAACCCCAAAGAATATAATGGTTACAAGGCTTATTGGAATGACGGAGCTCAGGTTCTTGCCCCACACGACAAGAACATCATAACTGAGGTTAACAAAATCACCTCACCCAATCAGGTCAAATGGACAGGTGGTGATGAAAATATAACAATTCTAGGCGAAGAGTTCGATCAGAAATATATGAATATGATCGAAACCCAGATGCTATCAACAGACGAAATTAAATCACATAAAGACATCAAGATCGTCTATACTCCTATTCACGGAACAGGCATAAAAATCGTTCCTCAGATGCTCTCAAAAATGGGATTTAACAATCTGTATGTGGTTGAAAAACAATCAATACCAAGCGGTGATTTCCCGACAGTAGACTCTCCAAACCCAGAGGAGCCGGCAGCTATGAGTATGGCCATTGAACTTGCAAAAGAGAAAGGTGCAGAACTTGTATTTGCAACAGACCCAGACTCAGACCGAATCGGATTGGCCATTCGCGATGACAGAAATGAACTCGTACTGCTAAACGGAAATCAGACAGGATCACTTCTTACCTACTATATATTAAGACGCTGGAGTGAACTCGGCCGAATTAACGGCAACCAATATATAATAAAAACAATCGTAACCACCCAATTAATGGGTGACATTGCCGAATCGTTCGGAGTAAGATACTTTGACGTACTTACAGGCTTTAAATACATTGCCGAAGTCATCAGAACACTCGAAGGAAAAATGCAGTATATATGTGGAGGCGAAGAGAGTTACGGCTTCCTGATTGGCGACCAGGTTCGCGACAAAGATGCCGTCATTGCATCAGTTATGATTGCAGAAATGGCAGCTTGGGCAAAATCAAAAGGTATGACATTATTTGATTTACTTTGCGAAATGTACACTAAGTATGGTTTCTACAAGGAGGGACTGATGTCAATTGTTCGCAAAGGAAGTAAAGGTCAGCAAGAAATCGCTTCAATGATGGAACGCTTCAGAAACAATCCACCAAAACAACTCGGAGGTAGCGATGTGGTACGAATTAACGACTTCCAAAGTTTGGAATGCTTTGATACAACTACATCAACAAAAAGTTCAATTAATCAACATAAATCCAATGTACTACAATGGATTACAGAAAACGGTACAGTCATTTCTGTTCGCCCATCAGGAACTGAACCAAAGATTAAATTCTACTTTAGCGTTAAATTAAATCTACCCCATCAGTCTGAATTCCATTCAATTGAAGCACAACTCGATGAGAAGATTGCAAAATTAAAAGAAGAGATGAATTTATTAAGGTAATTTCACTACCTTTGGCAAGATTTAGCGAGCAAATAAATGTTGAAACTAACCTTCTTAGGCACAGGTACATCCCAAGGCGTACCAATGATTTCGTGCAAATGTCGTGTTTGCCGTTCTTCCGACAAACACGACAAACGGCTGAGATCGTCTGCTCTAATTGAAACAGAAGACAGCACGATTGTAATTGATTGTGGTCCCGATTTCCGACAACAAATGTTGAAAAACGAAGTCAAACGCATCGATGCAGTACTATTAACACACGAACATCGCGACCACACAGGTGGACTGGACGACCTGAGAGCATTTAACTACACCCAGCAACAGGCAATAAAAGTCTACTGCGAATCTCGCGTACAAGAAGCCGTAAAACACGATATTCCGTATGCATTCAGCGAAGAACGATACCCCGGAGTACCAGAAATTGAACTTTGTAACATATGCAATAATGCCAATTTTTACATATGTAACACAAAAATCACTCCAATAAGGGGATATCATTACAAATTACCTGTATACGGATTCAGAATCGGTCCATTGTGTTATATTACAGATATGAATTACATCGCCACCGATGAGCTGGAAAAGATAAAAGGAATTGATACCCTCGTAATTAATGCACTAAGACACGAACCTCACATTTCACATTTTACACTAAAGGAAGCCTTAGACATAATCAATTTTGTCAATCCAAGAAGAGCATATCTGACTCACCTTTCACACCAAATTGGTTTACACAAAGAAGTAGAATCTACACTTCCTTCAAACGTTTTTCTCGCATATGACAACCTAACTTTACAAATGTAAAATTAAATTAATTTTACATTTGTAAAAAAAGAAAATAATTAAAATAACATTATGGAATTCAGAAATAAAGTAGTAGTTGTAACAGGAGCATCATCAGGAATCGGTCTTGCGTTATCTCAAGAATTTTCACGCCTTGGAGCCAAAGTTGTTATGGGAGCTCGCAGCGTTGATAAATTACAACAGATATCTTCAGAACTGCCGCAAGAGTCATCATTCATCGCAACAGACGTAACAATCGAAGAGGATTGCAAAAATTTAATCAACCACACAATCGAATTATTTGGAAAAATTGACATTCTTATTTGTAATGCCGGTCTATCAATGAGAGCATTGTACGAAGATGTTGATCTGTCTGTCATCAAGCGCCTGATGGACGTTAATTTCTGGGGAACTGCATACTGCGTCAAATACGCCCTCCCCTATATTCAACAAACCAAAGGCTCGATTGTCGCAGTCTCTTCTGTGGCTGGTTTCCACGGACTGCCCGGACGAACAGGTTACTCAGCATCTAAATATGCAATACACGGTCTGCTGGATACGATCCGTGTTGAAAATCTAAAAAAAGGAGTTCACGTGATGATTGTTGCTCCGGGCTTTACGGCTTCAAATGTCAGATTCTCAGCATTAACCGCTGATGGCACCCCACAAGGCGAAAGTCCACGCAAAGAGAACAAAATGATGACAGCCACAGAGGTTGCACTGAGAATTGCCAAAGGAGTATACAGACGCAAAAGAACCGTTTTGATGGATTTTGATGGTCGTGCAACTGTCTTCATTAAAAAGTTTGCCCCAAAACTGCTCGACATTCTGTATTATAATCATATGGCAAAAGAACCTGATTCGCCACTGAAATAGAATCGAAATTCTCTAAATAACGAGGTGTTAAATTATTTCACAATAACTTAACACCTTTTTTTCGAAATATTCTATTTATACACTGGTCGATAATAATACAAAAGACTCAGACCAAGCGTCTGTCAACTATTCGTGATGATAAGGTTCGTTGTTTAGAATTGTGAATGCCCGATAGAGTTGTTCAAGAAAAATCATTCTCACCATTTGATGCGAGAAGGTCATTTTTGAGAGTGAAATCTTCTCGTTTGCTGCACTATAAACATCTTTCGAAAACCCATACGGGCCACCTATTACAAAATTAACATTCTTAAAACCCGAATTAAATTTTGCTTGTAACCATTTAGAAAACTCAACCGAAGTGAATTCCTTTCCTCCAGCATCAAGCAAAACCGTGTAACTTGAGTTTTCGAGTTGTGCAAGCAACAATTCCCCCTCTTTTCGACACTGCTCTTCGTGTGACATCTTTGCTGCATTCTTGACATCTGGAATGATCTGCAACGAGAACTTTGTATAATACCCCAATCGCTTCTGATAGACCTCAATTGCCTTATTCAGATAGTCTGCATCTGTCTTACCAACGGCCAAAAGATTGATATTCATATTAATTCAACTTGTCGTTATTCCAATTAACAGCACCTCTGAAAATTATCGGACGCGTCGAATCCAACTCTTTGAAGTAAAGATATGCCTTTTTGTAATTATATCCATTATATTTAGCATTACCCAAAGACCAACCAATAACACACGAATTGTTTCGATTTCTGAGATAAGTTTCCTTTACTCTCTGCTCAAAGAATTTCAGCAATTCGGGATCATTCGCAATATTTTTGATAGAATCCTCGATAACGGGAGATATATCAACTGCATCAATCACATACATTCCTTTTTTAGTACACACATCATAGAACTCCTGAGACTGAGGAGTCATCAACAACAAGGTGTTATAACCCTGTTTTTGTACCTTAGAAATATATTGAGATAACTCCTTATTTGACACACAATTACGATTATAATCTAAAGTTTTAATTGAAATTGGTGTACCATTCAAAACTACCTGACCATCTTGATACGCCAACGTTCTGAAACCAAAATCAAACGGAATATATTCTGTAAAATCTGCGCCCCTTTTAACACGCATCATTAAACGATAAGTAGAAGGTGTCCTACTACTCCACTTTTTAACTTTATCAATTCTGCCTTCGAAAACCAGAGTATCTCTTCCCAATCCATCGACTGTCAATTCTCTGTAATTATAACGAATAATGTCACCCTTCTCATCCATCAGATCATAATACACAATTCCAGTCTCTGCAAAATTACGTCCATTAGCAACAATAATTTTGAGTTCAAACAATCCATTTTTACCCGTAGAATCATATCTTGCCAGCAATTCAAAATCCTCGATTCGATATCTCGGAGCCGAAACTAATCTGACATCACCAATTTCTGCAACTTTTTGATCAACATAACGTTCAGATGACAAAAAGGTTCCCACCGAATAACGACGCATCACAATCTGAACCGTATTGGCTCCTTCCCTTACAAAACCAGTAATATCAAATTTTACAAACTCCTTACTATCATCCACATATCCCACCTCTTCTCCATTAACGATTAATGTAATGGCAACAGCTCCAGGGTTATCAATTTCAATAAAAGTTTCACGATCAAGCCAAGCCTGAGTCATTTCAAATTGACGTTCGATAACACCAATAGGAGAATTTTTATACATCTGCACCAAAGAGGATTTATCCTTGAATAAGAGTCTTTGTGTATGATCAGCAAAATTCTCGTACCAAACACCAGGAATCTTCACAGTCGCCTCTGAAACATTACTTTCGTTCGCCAAGCTTAACTTCCAATCACCATTCAGCGATTTCACAAATGTAGACTTTGAACTTTGTGGCATTGCAGCCTCATCTCGAGTCGAAAATCTGCTCAAACGCGTAGAATATACAACCTCTCTGGTCTTTGAACGATTTACAATCTGAGCATTTACAATAACATTTGTAAATACACAAAAAGCCACTATAAAATATTTTAGGAATCTATTCACAACGATTACTTTTGACGGAAATAAATTAAAATAGGTACACCCTCAAAATCCCAATTGCTTCTCAATTTATTTTCGAGAAATCTTCTATACGGATCCTTAATATACTGAGGAAGATTTGCAAAGAATGCAAATGCTGGAGTCGGTGATGCCAACTGAGTTATATACTTAATTTTAATATATTTACCTTTAATTGATGGTGGTGGAGTCTCTTCAATAATAGGCAAAAAGAATTCATTCAATGCCGAAGTGGTCAATTTACGTTTACGATTTTCATAAACACGAATTGCATTCTTCAACACGTCAAAAATTCGTTGTTTATTAATTACTGATGTAAATATAATCGGAACATCATTGAACGGAGCTAGTTTCTTTTTGAGAATCTCAATATAATCTCGCATCGTATTGTTCTGTTTCTCAATAAGGTCCCATTTATTTACAACAATCACACACCCCTTCTTATTGCGGACAATCAGTTGGAATATATTCATATCCTGCCCTTCAATTCCCTGCGTTGCATCAAGCATCAACACACAGATATCTGAATTTTCAATTGCACGAATTGATCTCATTACCGAATAAAATTCCAGATCTTCTGTAACTTTACCCTTCTTTCTAAGTCCGGCTGTATCAACAAGATAAAAATCCATACCAAATTTATTGTATCTTGTAGCAATCGAATCGCGTGTAGTTCCAGCAATCGGAGTCACAATATTGCGTTCATCACCAAGCAGTGCATTGGTCAACGAAGATTTGCCAACATTCGGACGCCCTACAACCGTGATTCTTGGCAGATCATCTTCAACCAATTCCACCTCTTTTTCTGGCAGATACTCTAAAATTTTATCCATCAGATCACCAGTACCGCTACCAGTCATCGACGAAATACTGATAGGATCTCCGAGCCCGAATCCGTAAAACTCGCCCGACATATAGAGCTGATCATTATTATCGACCTTATTTACTACGGTAATAACCTTTTTCGTAGTACGTCTCAAGATATCGGCAATCTCCATATCAACATCTGTAATACCCGTCGAGACCTCTACCATAAATAGAATTAGATCGGCCTCATCAATTGCCAATGCTACTTGTTTACGAATCTCTTCTTCGAATATATCGTCAGAATTTACCACATATCCACCCGTATCGATGACCGAAAATTCGCGGCCATTCCAATCTGTTTTTCCGTAGTGTCTGTCACGCGTTGTACCCGCCATATCGTTAACAATGGCCTTACGCATACCAACCAATCTATTAAACAAGGTACTTTTCCCTACATTAGGACGACCTACAATAGCTACAATACTCATTTCTCAAAAAGTTAAATTTGTGCAAATATAGCAATAAAAAACGAGATTACCGACAATGCAGAAATTGTCTATTAAGATTTTCTCTGATTAAAGTGACAACAATTCTTTCAGATATTTTCCCGTATAACTTACTTCGGAGATGGCAACCTGTTCGGGAGTTCCCTCAGCAAGCAGATGTCCACCACCGACTCCGCCTTCAGGGCCCATATCTATAATCCAATCGGCAACCTTTATGACATCAAGATTATGCTCTATCACAACCAAACTATTGCCCTTGTTTACAAGTTTTTGTAACACATCGAGCAATACCTTCACATCTTCAAAATGCAATCCTGTTGTGGGCTCATCAAGTATATACAGAGTATTTCCTGTATCGCGTTTAGACAACTCGGCAGCAAGTTTTATACGTTGACTCTCGCCACCTGAAAGAGTCGTACACGGCTGACCAAGTGTAAGATAACCGAGTCCAACCTCTTGAATTGCTCGTAGTTTAGTATATATTGTCGGAATATTTTCAAAGAACTCTACTGCCTGATTTATGGTCATATTAAGCACATCATTAATACTTTTACCGCGATATTTCACAGCAAGAGTTTCGGCATTATATCTCAGGCCTCCACAAGTTTTACAAGTAACATAGACGTCCGGCAAGAAATTCATCTCCATTGTCATAACTCCCACACCTTTACACTCTTCGCAACGTCCTCCTTTCACGTTGAACGAAAACCGATTACTCTTAAAACCTCTGATCTTTGCATCAGGCGTAGCCTCAAACAAATTGCGAATATCAGTAAACACATTCGTGTAGGTAGCAGGATTACTCCTTGGAGAACGTCCAATTGGAGATTGATCGACCACTATCAGTTTATCGACATTTTCAATTCCTTCGACACTTTCATATTCAAAAGGTCTCTCATAGGAATTATATAAATTTTGAGCCAGAATATTTTTTAATGTTCCATTGACGAGAGTCGATTTACCACTACCGCTAACACCTGTCACACAGACAAATACTCCTAACGGAATCCTAACACTGACATTTTTCAGATTATTACCATTGGCACCATTAATGACAATCCACTTATCAGAAGGAGTCCTTCTCACTTCGGGAATTTCAATTTTACGCACACCTTTGAGATAATCGGCGGTTATGGAATCACACTTCAGAATCTGGTCGATGGTACCCTGTCCCACGATTTGTCCGCCACGTTTTCCGGCCCCTGGTCCTACATCGACAATCCAGTCAGCATTACGGATCATCTCTTCATCATGTTCGACCACAATCACCGAATTATCAGCATCTCTCAGAGTCTTCAAACTATCAATGAGTTTTCTGTTATCACGTTGATGCAACCCAATGCTTGGTTCGTCGAGAATATATAACACATTAACCAATTTCGAACCTATCTGAGTTGCAAGTCTAATTCGTTGTCCCTCACCACCTGAAAGTGATGCAGAAGCCCTACTGAGTGATAAGTAACCGAGTCCGACCTCTACGAGAAATCTCAACCTCTCACGAATCTCTTTTAAAATATCGTGTGCAATGGTTTGATGTTTCTGTGACATTTTTGATTCAATATCCGAGAACCACACACTCAATTCATCAATACTCATATCCGAGACCTCTGCAATACTTTTACCAGCGACTTTGAAATACTGAGTCTCCTGATTCAATCGAGATCCACCACACAGACTGCAAGGTTCGTGTCTGATGAATTGTTCTTTCCACTTGGCACCTTTATTTACAGTCACATCTTCAAACTGTCGCTCAATGAATTCCTCTATACCTTCCCACCTCACCATATAGTAATTGTTCGATAGTCCTGATATCTTATTTTCAACTCTCAGAGGCTCTGAATCACCATACACAATAGCCTTCATAGCCTCCTCTGAGATCGACTTTACAGGATCTGTCAAACTGAAGTCATACCTTGCTGCAAGAGCTTCGAGTTGAGCTTTCAGATATGGAGTCTGATTTTTTCCAAGTGGCAATATTCCTCCTTGAGCAATGGATTTTTCCGAATCAGGAATAATTCGTTCGACATCATATACAGCCTCAAAGCCGAGCCCATTACATCTGGAACAAGCTCCGTGTGGCGAGTTGAACGAAAACGAGTGTGGAGCCGGTTCATTGAACGAAACTCCCGTAGTCGGACACATCAAATGACGACTGAAATAACGTGCCCTATCTTCCTGAAAATCATATAACATAATAGTTCCCTTACCCTGCTTCATTGCATCCTTCAGAGAACTTGCCAATCGTTGTCGATTCTCCTCTCTGGCAATTAATCGGTCTACAACGAGTTCAACATCGTGTATTTTATATCTATCAAGTCTTATATTACCGTGAATTTCAATAATTTCACCATCGACCCTGGCAATAGTATACCCTTTTTTCTGCAACGATTCAAACAATTCTCGATAATGTCCTTTACGCCCTTTTACGAGAGGTGCAAGAATTGCAATTTTCTTTTGGCTATAATCTTGTAATATAAGATCAATTATCTGATTATCTGAATAATGCACCATCTCTTCTCCCGTATTGGGTGAATATGCGACAGATGCTCTTGCAAACAACAACCTTAAAAAATCACCTATTTCTGTAATGGTTCCAACTGTCGAACGCGGATTTTTATTTGTCGTCTTTTGCTCAATGGCAATAACCGGACTTAATCCTGTAATTTTCTCAACATCAGGACGTTCCATTGCACCAATAAACTGACGTGCATATACAGAGAATGTCTCCATATAGCGTCGTTGTCCTTCGGCATAGATTGTATCAAAAGCCAACGATGATTTACCCGATCCAGAAAGGCCCGTGATCACAGTCAGTTTATCTCTTGGAATCTCAACATTTACATTCTTGAGATTATGCACTTTAGCCCCTATCACCTGAATAATTTCTTCACAATCTTTCATCACACAGACAAATTAAATACTGATTCGAATTTATGCGACAATTTACACCAATCTAAACTCATCACAATCCAAATGAACCGGGAACTTTTCGCGGAACAAATACTGCTTATTCAAGTCAATATCAGCCACTACATAATCAAAAGTATTAGTTGAAATAATATCACCTTTATAATTTATAATCATCGAGTTGCCAATATAGTTTACTTTTAAATCTTTCCCCGTACGGTTAGCTCCTATTACAAAACAAGAATTCTCAACAGCTCTTGCTTTCAGCAGAATTTCCCACGCAGCATTACGCACCTCAGGCCAATTTGCCACATATATAATTGCATCATAATCATTTCGATTTCGGCTCCAAACAGGGAATCTCAAATCATAACACACCTGCAACAAAAATCTACAACCTTTATAGTTGACTATCACCCGTTTGTCACCCGACATATAATGTTGATTTTCCTCGCCCATTCTGAACAGATGTCTCTTGTCATACCATTGAATATGCCCCTCAGGAGTCACAAACATCATTCGATTAAAATACACCCCTTTATCACGAATTGCAACAGAGGTAACAACTGCGACACCATACAATTTAGCCACAGAGATCAACCACTTCACCGTTGCACCATTCATATCCTCAGCATCAACCTCTGGTGTCATTGAAAATCCCGTATTAAACATCTCTGGCAATACGACAATATCTATATCATTACCAATATTTTGTAACCAATTGCGAACAGCATCCATATTTTTTTCTGGTTCTTGCCATTCAATGTTCATCTGAAAAATTGCAATTTTCATTTCAACTCAAAATTATACCTCATTGATTGAACGCAAAGTTAGTCATTTATGAATAAATTTTGTAATTTTGCACCAACTAAAATTATATCGAAAAAACAATGATTGAGTCAGGAAAATACCAAACGCTCAGAATAGAACGCAGTTCGGAGTTCGGATTGTATTTAGCAGATGATGAAGGCAATGAAGTTTTGTTGCCAAATCGTTATGTTACAGACGAGTTGCAGGTCGGAAGCCAAATAGAAATTTTTGTTTATCACGACTCGGAAGATCGTCTCGTAGCAACTACGGAAAAACCTCTTGCAACAGTAGGTCAGGTCGCCAACCTGAAAGTTGTAGACAAAACTGTCTTTGGCGCATTTTTAGATTGGGGATTACCCAAAGATTTATTTGTCCCTACGCGTAACCAATTGACTCGTATGGATCTAAACAAATCATATCCAGTATACATTTACATAGATTCTGTCACAGGTAGAGTTACAGGTACTGCCCGCCTGAATACATTTATCAAAAATGAACAAATTGATCTTAAAGTCGGAGACAAGGTTGATTTCCTTGTAACAACAACTATCAGCCGAGGATTCAGAGGCGTAATCAACAATCGCTACTGGGGAGTTATCTACGAAAATCAACTTTTCAAAAAAATATCAATCGGTGACAGACTTGAAGTATATGTCTCAAAAATCACAGAAGACAACCGCATTGATGTCACAATTCAGCAACAGGGCTTTGATGAGGTAAAATCAGCCTCGATCAAATTACTCGAACTGCTTGAACTCGGTGGAGGATTCTTGGACTTGAATGATGCGAGTCAACCTGAAAAAATCTACGTCCGTACAAATATGAGCAAAAAGGTTTTCAAACGTTCAGTAGGACGATTATTAAAACTCGGACGTATCGAACAGACCGAAAACGGCATAAAACTCATAAACAAACATTCAAAACAGATTTAGATGTATCGCAATCTGACCGAAAAAGAGATTTTAGAATTAAAATTACAGGGCTGCCAATCTACAGATTGGGCAAAAATTTTCATTACAGAAAAGACCTCACTATCATCAGTCTGCAATGTAGAGTTTTGTGGAACAGTTAAGTTTGGTAACGCGAGTCTGCATAGTGCTAAATTATCGGAATGTGAAATTGGAGATTGTGTAATGATTCAAAACATTACTGACATACTCCACAATTACACAATCGGCAATAATGTTACAATCAAAAACGTTTCGACAATCTCGGCAAGCAACTCGTGTAGTTTTGCCAATGGAGTAATAGTCAATGCACTGAACGAATTCGACGGAAGAGCAATCAGAATATTAGTCAAACTGAATGATCAACTCGCATATCTGATGACAATGTTCCGCGAACAGAGCAACTTCATCTCAAAGGTC
>JAEIGA010007979.1_pt1 | contig 16053 bp, 15 predicted proteins | sample 9270691 | NCBI WGS metagenome assembly JAEIGA01 (sample SAMN17057246, study PRJNA624740) | gut metagenome | biome: biome; isolation source: fecal sample | host: Bos grunniens | place: China: Xizang | collected 2019
AGGTAACTAATTATGGCTATTAAGTTTCAATATAATAAGACATCTCTGAACAACTTGAACAAGCAGCTCAAGATGCGAAAGAATGCCCTCCCTACTCTTAAGAACAAGGAGTCGGCACTTCGTCTTGAGGTCCGCAAGGCCAAGGAATATGCAGAGAAGCTTATTGAAGATCTTGATGCCGCTCTGAAGAAATATGATTATCTCGCCTCTCTCTGGAACGAATTCGAACCGGGACTTATAGCTATCACAGATGTTGATCTTGTGACAGTGAAGGTGGCCGGTGTAAAGACCCCGGACCTCAAAGAGATTCATTATCAGATAAATGACTTCAATGCATTTGCGAAACCCGCGTGGTATGCAGATGGAGTCGCTATTCTGAAGGAACTCTCCAGACTGGGTATCGAATCCGAGGTGTACAAGGAGAAGGCAAGGATACTTGATTTCAACAGGAAGAAGACCACTCAGAAGGTGAACCTTTACGAGAAGGTCCAGATTCCTGGCTATCAGGAGGCTATCAGAAAGATCAAACGATATATGGAAGACGAGGAGAATCTCTCCAAGGCTGCTTCCAAGATCGTTAAATGCAGACACGAAATCGAAGAGGAGGAGCAGAACAATGGTTGATAAAATGATGAAATACTCCTTCATTCTCCTCAGCGGGGAGACTGAAGGCTTCCTGACAAAGCTTCAGGAACTCGGTGTCGTCGATGTGACCCGTTCTGCAAAGCCAATCGATGACAGATCGGCAAGGATGCTCGACTATGTCGCGGCATCAAGAAAGCTGATCGGCAGACTGGAGAGTCTCGACTACACTAAGGACACCGACTATGAAGCGATTGCAAAAGCCTTTGAGCAGACTCCTGCTCCGGCCGATGCCATCGAGGAATCACAGAGAGTTCTGGTGAAACTCGGAGAACTTGAACTTGACAAAGCGGCTGCGGAAAAGGATCTGAACCTCAGACGTCCGTGGGGTGACTTTGACAAGACACGCATTGATCAGCTCAAGACTCTCGGTTACACCGTGAGGTACTACGCAGTCAACAGGAAGTTGTTCTCGCCTGAATGGGCTGAACTCTACCCTCTTGAAATAATATACGAAGACAAGAACAATGTCTGGTTTGTAACCGTAGCTCAGGACTGTGAAGCATATTCATTCCCTATAGAGGCAATTGCGGCACCTGACGGTTCATGGAAGGAAGCAGAAGCAAGACTTGACGCCATCAAGGCCGAGATAGTCGAGGTGAAGGCACAGATCCTAAGATGCAAGGAAGCAGTTCCACAGATCAAGGAGAACTGCAGCAAGGAGCTTGTAGACCTTGACCTTTATCTTGCAAAGGCATCTACAGAATCTGCCGCAGACAATCTGCTCGACATACTCGAAGGATTTGCTCCATTAGAGAACGACGGAGAACTCTGCAAGACATTGGATGAAATGGGCATCCTTTACATAAAGGACGAAGCGGAAGAAGATGACAATCCTCCAATCAAGCTGAAGAACAACTGGTTCACACGTCAGTTTGAAGTCCTTACCGGAATGTATGGAATGCCTGTATACGGAGAATACGATCCGACTCCGATAGTCGCTCCATTCTTCCTCCTGTTCTTCGCGATGTGTATGGGAGATGCCGGATACGGTATCCTTCTCATTCTGATAGGAATGTTCCTTAAATACAAGATGGCGGACAGCGGTCTCGGAAAGATGAACGGACTTGTGACCTTCCTCGGAATCGGAACATTAGTGATAGGACTCTTCCTCGGCACTTTCTTCGGAATGAGCATTCTGGAAGCCTCATGGGCACCTGGCTGGCTGAAAGCCATCTGCGTTGACGGCTGGTTCCCTGACGGAAAGATTGCAGGATTCCCTGCCCAGATGGTACTCGCAGTGGGCATAGGTGTATTCCACATCTGCCTTGCAATGGTTGTCAAGTCCATCGGTTTCACAAAACGCTTCGGATTCAGGAATACCATCAGCACCTGGGGATGGACTCTTCTCATAGTGGGAGGCATCATCCTTACAGCACTCGGCATGATGGAAGTCATGGGTCCTGTTGCAATGAAATGGTCGGTGATAGCACTTGCGACTGTAAGCTGCCTCGGCATCTTCATCTTCAACACACCGGGACGCAACCCGCTGATGAACATCGGTTCAGGACTCTGGGACACCTACAACATGGTTACAGGTCTGCTCGGTGACGTGCTCAGCTACATCCGTCTATATGCTCTGGGACTTGCCGGTGGAATGCTCGGAAACGCATTCAACATCATGGGTACAATGATTCTCGACATTCCAATCCCTGGAATCAACTGGGTGTTCTGCATCGTGATACTCATCTTCGGACACGTCCTCAACCTCGCAATGTCATGCCTCGGTGCATTCGTGCATCCGCTCCGTCTGACATTCGTGGAATACTTCAAGAACTCCGGCTATGAGGGAACCGGAAAATTCTACAACCCTCTTACAACTGAAAAAGAATAACAAACAAAAATAAAAACTAACATTATGAACGAAATTCTTGGTTATCTCGGTCTTGGCCTTATGCTTGGCCTCGCCGGTATCGGTTCTGCTTATGGAACAACAATCGCAGGTAATGCAGCTGAAGGCGCTCTCAAGAAGAATCCTGAGAAGTCATCAAGCTATATGATTCTCTCTGCACTTCCTGCAACCCAGGGTCTCTACGGTTTCGTAGGTTTCCTTCTCTGGCTCGTAGTCTTCAAGCCAGACTTCGTGGCTCAGGGCCCTATGCTCTTTGGAGTCGGTCTTGCTGTAGGTCTCGTATGCCTCTTCTCAGGTATCCGTCAGGGTCAGGTCTGCGCTAACGGTATCGTCGGAATCTCACAGGGACACGACGTACAGACAAACACTTTGATCTATGCAGCGCTTCCTGAGTTCTACGCAATCCTTGCTCTCGTGGCAGCTATCATGGCAGTTCTCTAATAGAGGTCAAAACAACAAGCAAAACGAGGCTGACTAAAAAGTCAATATGACTGATTAGTCAGTCTCGTTCTTTACGTCCCCTCCTCACCTTTCCTGCGTGGTCTTCGAGAGACAAAGCACAGCACTAAAATGCAACCATCTACAATTCAATAACTTACAATACACCAGTGTGCTTAGTCTGCTGAAATTCAGGGAGACTAAACACACTTTTGTGTATTATATATGTATGGTGCAGTCCGCTATCCGCAAACAGGCTGATCTGAAAGACAGGAGAATGTCACTGACACAAGAGCCAGACAATATTTGGTGTACTGAATATAAATTTGAGAGAACAAAGCGTTGATTCTGCTAATTATTTTATTATTTTTGTAGGACATATAAGAGGGATTCAGCACAACTACGCCACAATCCTTTAAGCACACACTTAATAACTAATACATACCCAGATGAGCACACGGAAAAAGATCTCATTTTTCTCCTGATGTGCTTCTCAACATTGTGTGGGATTTCAAAGAGGTCTACTTTTGACATGCATGAACGCACATATGTTCCGAGTGAAGAGAATGAACAATGATGACAGAATCAATAAATATTACTTGGGGAGAACATTTAGAATTGCCTTCCCGCGAAAACGACGGGAGAGCTAACCCTGGTTTGGCAGGTCCCTTCTCCGGCTATCTTAACGATAGCTATATCGTGGCTGGAGGAGCCAATTTCCCATATATTCCTCTTGCAGAGGGAGGTCCAAAAACATGGTGGGCTGATATCTATGTTTATAATGGCAAGGAGTGGAAACTCTTCAAGGACGCCCTCCCCCAGACTATCGGATACGGCTATTCGGTAGAGCTTGCTGATGGTATACTCTGCATCGGAGGCTGCAATGCAGAATGTTGCTCAGACCAGGTCTATATGATTAAATTGACTGAGGATGGTTCCCCTGTGATTGAGATGCTCCCGTCAATGCCATTTCCGCTTGCAAACATGGCAGGAGGCATGATTGACGGAAAGGTCTATCTTGCGGGAGGCATCCGCACCAGCGCCAATCAGGAGGCAACAAATACCTTCCTTTGTTTCGACCTTGAGTCAAATACATGGAGCGAATTACCGTCATGGAGCGATAACGCAAGAGCCTTTGCAACCGCTGCCGTTCAGAATGACGGCGAAACTGAGTGCTTCTACGTATTCAGCGGTCGCGACTTCAAGGGCAGTCAGCTTATAGAGATTCTCTACGATGGTTGGAAGTTCAACCCTAAGACTCAGGAATGGCAGGCTGTCGAGGGATATTTTCCAGTCATGGCAGGAACTGCGATGCCTTATGATAAAGACAAGATTCTCTTCTTCGGAGGAAGATGCGAGACTGGAGACGACGATAATGTAATCAGGGTATTCAGCACTGTAGACGGCACAATGAAAGTGCTTCCAGTAAGCGAGGCTATTATCCCGGTAACCTGTGTACTCAATCACAAGGGACAGGAATTCACCATCGCATCTGGTGAAACTGCCCCAGGACTCAGAACCCCTCTTCTCACAAAAGGACATATAGAAATCTACTAATTCATAACAATTAACCCCGAAAGTCTTACAAAACACTGTCGGGGTTAAAAGCAACTTTCAGACGGTCGCTTTTATTTTATTCTTAGAGATTACTTCTCCTCGATTACATCGATAAAGTCTGTGGTCACCCAAGTGAAGCCCATCTCCTTAGCAACATTGTAAAGATAAGGGTCGTTAACCATCCAGAGGAAGGTCTCGATACCGTACTCCTGGAACTTCTGGATCCAGTCTGTGTGGTTGAGGATAACGCTTACGTTGTATGATGCTGCAGTGTAGCCTTTCTCCTTAACCTCCTCAGGAGTGATCGAATTGTGGAGGCTGCTTGAATTGAGAACGGTCTTCATCTTTGGCTCCTGACGGAGAACTTCATCAAGAGTTGCTGACTTGAAAGAAAGCATATACATCATGTCCACCATATCCAGCTCGCGGATCACCTCAAGACACTTGGTGATAAGAAGAGTCTCGCGCTCTGCCGGATGAGACTTGATCTCGAGCAACTGGTAGATATGCGGAGTCTTCTTTGCCTGCTCAAGCCACTCACGAAGGGTAGGAATCTGGCTACCATGTGGAAGACGGTGTGCTCTGATCTCCTCAAAGGTACTGCCCTGGCAGCTAAGGCCGGGAGCGATCTTATTATCGTGGTGAATCACGAGCTGATCGTCAGCTGTAAGATGAACATCGAACTCGATACCTGAGAAATTTCTTTCCTGAGCACTCTTGAGTGCATCGATAGAGTTCTCGTCTATAGTGAATTCCGCTCCGGTACTTGGATTACCTCTGTGAGCAAGAATCTTCACCTCATTTGTCTGCTGAGTGCAGGCAGTGAGAGCCAGCAACGCAACAGACAGGATCGTCATAATCTTTTTCATAGTGTCATTTTCTATTATCTGGTAAATTGAATACTGTCCTTATCTCCTTCACAGCCTCAGGGGTCATTCCTTCAGCCGTGAATCCGAAGTTCTTTCCTGTCATATAGATGCAGGCAGCCTTATTGAGCACATCAGTCTGATCGAAGGCCTCCATCATGTCAGGTCCTACAGCTACTGTTCCATGCTTCTCCCAGAGAACCACATCGTGCTTCTTGATGAGTTCCAGAGTTGCATCAGCAAGCTCCACTGAAGACGGAAGGGCATAAGGGACAACTCCGATTCCGAGCGGCGCAAATGCAAGGGTCTCCGGAATCATTGACCAAAGAATGGTTGAAAGGTGCTTTGAATCAAGATATTCCTTAGAATGTGACATTGCCACCAGTTCGATCGGATGTGTATGGAGAGTTGCCTTGTAACCTGTTCCTTCTGCAATCGCATAATCCTGGAGGATGAGATGAGAAGGAAGCTCTGAGGTTGGCTTCACCACCGTGTCAGCAATGATCTCATAGGTTGCGCAGTCATCAAGAATTCGAATGATGCTTCCTGCCGCCATAGGATCACGGGCAAGGTCACGCATACGTTTTCCTGTTCCCTTACAATAGAACCAGCATCCCTTAAGATGAGGAAGTGTTACTCCTATAGGGAGTCTTTCAGTGATGGACGGCATGGCAAGCATCTGGTCATCAACAAATTCAGTAATGTTGAGAGTCAGGTTTCCCCCATTGCGCTCAGCCCAGCCTTTCTGCCAAAGATAGCCAGCCACTTCCGCAACCTCATCAAGAGCCTGCTTCAACGCAGGTCGTCCTGTCAATATAGATTCCATAATGTTCAGTGTTATTATCGTATATGCATCATGCCAGCTGATTTCTGTTGACCCAGAATTTCAGATCACCCTTGCCGCTGATGAAATCAAAATAGTTGGCGGCAGCGAATCCCGGAGCATCTGAATATGAGTTTATGGTCAGACCACCCAGATGATTGGTGATGGTAATATTGTCATACTTGCGGTAAGCCTCAGGAATGACCGGTTCTGTCTCAAAAACATCGAATGCGGCGCCTAGAAGCTTTCCGCTGTCCATAGCACGAAGGAACGCCTCGAAATCCACGAGATAAGGACGAGCAGTGTTGATGAGATAGGAATTCTGCTTCATCAGACCGAACTCACGGTCAGTCATTACGGCACCGTTTGAACGGGCATGAAGAGTCACAATGTCAGCCTGAGCAAGAAGTTCATCCATCGGAACCAGAGTCACATAATCTTCCTTGCATTCCTTAAGGAAAGGATCTGCAACAAGGATTCTGCATCCGAACACGGAAAGCTTATATGCAACCAGACGACCGATGGAACCATATCCTACGATTCCGACTGTCATGTCAGTCATTTCCTTGATATCAGTAGCCGTATTAGGATAAGTCTTGCGCCATTCTCCGTTCTTCAATGCATAGTTTGAACGGCATATGTTGCGGGTCTCTGCGAGAATCAGACCGATAGTGAATTCGGCAACAGCATTAGCATTGTGAGCAGGATTATTGGAAACGATGACATTATGATCGGTTGCAGCCTGTACATCGATATTCTCCAATCCTCCGCGACAACTCATGATAGCCTTAAGCTTAGGAGCAGCCTCAATAAGTCTGCGAGTGACAGGACACAGATGGACAACCAGCAGATCTGCATCTGCAACGGCCTCATGGAGTCCCTCCGGAACTTCAATTTCCTCTCTACCTCCTGCTTCGATGAACTTTGCCATGTCACGCATGACAGTCTGGTCAGGATCGCCAAAGAAAAAGACTTCAAGACTGTCGGTCTCTCCAAGGAAAGGACTAAGTCCGTTACGCATCATTTCGTCAGTGATATATGCATCACCGACACATACGGTTTTCATAGTTTATGTGGGTTTAATATTCGTCTGGAGCGTACTTGAAAGGATCAAGCGGTGAAGAGTAATCGCAGTAGTCAGACTCGACAAAGAATCTCTTAAGCTCGATTTCAGCATTCTCAAGTGAATCGGAAGTGTGAACGATATTCTCCTGTGCACTGACGCTGTAGTCACCTCTGATAGTACCTGGAACAGCCTTGCTTGCCTTTGTTGCACCAGCCATGTCACGTACGACCTGAACTGCACTATAGCCTTCCCAGCAGCAGAGAATGACAGGAGCCGCCATCATTCCGTCTCTGAGCCAAGGGAAGAACGGACGGTCAAGAAGATGAGCATAATGTACCTTGAGGATCTCTTCATCAAGCTGTACCATCTTCATTGCCACGAGCTTGAGGCCTCTCTTCTCGAATCTTGAAATTACTTCGCCGACTAGACCTCTCTGGAGGCAGCCTGGCTTCAAAATGACTAATGTTCTTTCCATAATATATTTATACATTAAATTCAATCATGCACTTCACAATCAAGGCAAATTTAACAATTTTTACAGTACACAACAAATTTAAATCCCAGACTACTCATTGAAGGCAACGAAGTGACCTATTTCCCACAAATATGGGTCAAATCCAGTGCATGATACGTAATATTTCACTATTTTTGTCTGTTGATATCAAACGCATCATCAATATGAAAGGAAAGATTTTTGGGTCATTGACACTCATCGCCATCCTGGCACTCGCAGCCTTCATCTTCGTCAAATTTTATTTTGTATTCGGAGAAGGCGTAAAGGCCGGCGAACTTAATTATGTCGTATACAAAGGATATGTCTTCAAGACATACGAAGGAAGAGCCATACAGGCCGGATTCGGCAAAGGCAAAGGAGTCAATGCCGGAGTCATCCAGTCATACGAATTTGACTTTTCAATCACAGATCAGGCAGTAGCCGACTCACTTATGAGATGTGGAGGCAAAATGGTTGAACTCCACTACAAGGAATACCTCGGAACATTGCCATGGAGAGGAAAGCAGAAATACATCGTTGACAGAATCGTATCAGTAAGAGATTTATAACCAATATATTATGAAGAGAATTATCATAATCCTGGGTACACTGTGCCTGGGATTGACTTTGTCAGCGCAGCCTGGTACACTCAGAACAAGGCCTGCAAATGACAGCAAAGGAAAAATCCTGACTACGGAAGAGACGACACTTTCAAGAGAACTTGTACCAAGATGGTATAATCATAAATGGGAAGATGAAAATGCTTCTGAATTCCCTAAAGAAGTGATAAAAGGTCAAAGCCTCTATATAGCCAAGGCTGAAGGTGACACGGTTCTTGTTGCAGAGAGTGAGAACTCTCAGATCACCTATGGTCAGGTGGTCAGCAGGAATGAATTCGGCATCGAAGGCGGAACATTCTGGTCTCCTACCCGTGAGCGCCTTGCATTCTACCGCAAGGACGAATCCAAGGTGACGACATTCCCTCTCCTTGACATCACATCAAGGACAGGCACGCTTCGCGAGATCAAGTATCCTATGGCAGGTATGGGCTCAGAGAATGTGCAGCTCGGCATTTACAATATCGCGGACGGATCGACAGTATATGTCAAAGCTGACGAGTTCGGATACGACAGGTATCTTACAAACATCACATGGACTCCTGACGGCAACAGGATCCTCATCCAGGTGCTCGACAGAAGCCAGAAGCACCTTAAGCTGAACCTGTACGATGCCACAACAGGAGATTTCCTGAAGACCCTCCTCACCGAAGACAACGAAAAATATGTCGAGCCTCAGGATCCGGTATGGTTCATCAAGGGAAGCAACGACCTGTTCATCTACCGCACTGACAATCGCGACGGTTACAGAAACCTCTACCTCTGCGACATGGAGGGAAACATCAGAAGGCTGACAGAGACTGACGCGGACGTTGCCTACGTTGCAAACAACGGCAATTATGTATGGTATACATCTGCAGAGGTTTCCCCTGTCGAGAACCATCTTTTCCGCATAAGTGTAAAGACTTCCTCAAAAGGACTGAGCAAGGCCAGGTTCGGCAAGCCGGAGCAGCTCACCACTGCAGAAGGATGGCATAACATCGACATGAGTCCTGACCTCACTCAATACGTAGACTGCTGGAGCAATGTCACGACCCCACGCATGGCGGACCTCTGTTCTTCAGACGGAAAGGTAATAAAGAATATTCTCACAGCGGATGACCCTACCCTCGACTACGCCTACACTGAAATCATCCTCGGCACAGTCAAGAGTGCAGACGGTCTTTACGACAACTACTATCGCCTGATCAAACCTATTGATTTCGACCCTTCCAAGAAGTACCCGACCATAGTCTATGTCTACGGAGGTCCTCATTCTCAGATGGTCACAAACACTTTCCTCGCAAATCTCAGAAGATGGGAAATGCATATGGCTCAGAGAGGATATCTTGTATATGTCCAGGACAACAGGGGCACCAGCAACAGAGGTGCAGCCTTTGAGAAAGCCATCCACGGCCAGTGCGGACAGGCAGAGATGGCAGACCAGATGGAAGGAGTGAAGATGCTCATGAGCCTTCCTTACGTGGACAAGGACAGGATCGGAGTACACGGATGGAGTTACGGAGGATTTATGACCATATCCCTCATCACAAACTATCCTGAAATATTCAAGGTTGCCGTTGCAGGAGGTCCTGTGATTGACTGGAAATGGTACGAAGTAATGTACGGAGAACGCTACATGGACAATCCGGAGACTAACCCTGAGGGATACGCGAAGACCAGCCTCATCAGCAAGGCCAAGGACCTCAAGGGCAAACTTCTCATCTGCCAGGGCGCGATCGACCCTGTGGTAGTATGGGAGCACAGCCTCAGCTTCGTACGCGAATGTGTAAAGAACAATGTCCAGGTAGACTATTTCCCATATCCATGCGCCGAGCACAATGTCATGGGCAAGGACAGGATCCACCTCAACGATAAGATAACGATGTATTTCGAAGACTACTTATAGTGGAATTCAGAGTGCTGACGCTTCTGATACGGAACCGGAGCGACTGATGCACCGATATCGATTATGAATTCCCCTACCACAAAGGTTGCCTGCACACCGAAGGAAAAGACCTCAGGTGTTGCAGGCATTCTTATTGCCGCTCCATCTCCTGACGGATTCGGATACATGACAGGAGAATATACCGACACAGACTGGAAATACTGGTTCCAGATCGTTATCGAAACGACAGACGACGGATGAATTATGAAACCCTCGCGTGTTCCCATGCCCCAATTGTTCCCCATTATTCCCATCTGGGCACCATAAAGGATTCCGGACATCAGGTATATGTTCCTGCCAAGCTTCAACGTGTTTCCGATCATCATCTGCTCTGTCACATACAGCATCGGGATATTGATGGTGTTATACCCCTCCAAGGTCGAAAAGAACTTCTCCGGATGCTCCATGACGTATTCCCCGAAGCCTATGCTGCCGCCGGATCCGAAGGTCGGAAGGATATGGACAACGGGGCGAGGAAGTGGAGCAAAGGTCCATGGCTGAAAGCCAAGCAGTCGGTTTTTCGGGATGAACAGTTCCGGAGAGAGAAAATCAGGTATCGGCCTCGGGAAAGTGTCGTTGTTTTCCTTCTCCTGCTGTGCAAATGCCGAAATGCAGAAGAAGAAAAGGGCCACTATCGATATTTTACATTTCTTTTTCATATCCGCCGTCAGAAAGGCAAGTTCCATGCCCTCATTTCATTAAAAAGGTGTATCTTTGTAGGTTCTATAAGTTGAAAGAAATGAAGACCGTAAAGGAAATATATAAGATCGGCAAAGGACCTTCCAGCAGTCACACAATGGGACCTTTCAAGGCGGTGAGAAACTATCTGGAGAACCATCCGGACAGCGATCATCTGCACGTGACACTCTATGGCTCTCTTGCGGCGACAGGCAAGGGACATCTCACAGACAAGGCCATCGAGGAGGCATACAGCACATGGAAATGGACAGACAAGGAGACTCTGGAGTCGCATGCCCGAAGGCACGGAGACGTTCATATCGAATGGCGTCCGAAGGAATTTCTTCAGGTTCACCCCAACGGAATGAAGATAGCCTCAGTGAATCACGACGGAGATCTCTACGACAAGTGGACTTACTACAGCATAGGTGGCGGTGACATCATATGCATGGATCATCCCATTGAAAACGAGGAAGAAGCCGAGATTTATGACAAGCATTCCATGAAGGAGATCCTCGACTGGTGCAACCGCAACGGCAGGACCTTCTGGGAATATGTGGACGAAACCGAGGGACAGAACTATGGTTTCTGGGAATACATAGAGCTTGTATGGAAGGTGATGCAGGATGCGGTCAAGAGAGGCATAGATCAGGAGGGCGCGCTTCCGGGACCTCTGGGACTCCGCAGAAAGGCAGCAAGCTACTATGTAAGAGCTGAAGGCTATGGAGACGTTCTTCGCACCAGAGGACTGATATTTTCATATGCACTGGCTGTGAGCGAGGAAAATGCCTGCGGAGGCACTATCGTGACAGCTCCTACCTGCGGATCATGCGGCGTGATCCCCGGTGTATTGTACCATCTGAAAAAGGTATACGGATTCAGTGACCAGAGAATAGTCAGAGCATTGGCTACTGCAGGTCTCATCGGTAATATAGTGAAATATAACGCTTCGGTTTCCGGTGCGGAAGTCGGCTGTCAGGGCGAAGTAGGAGTAGCATGCGCAATGGCAGCCGCAGCAGCGACACAGCTTATGGGAGGCACTCCGTCACAGATCGAATATGCTGCAGAGATGGGGCTTGAACACCACCTCGGCCTGACATGTGATCCGGTATGCGGACTGGTGCAGATTCCATGCATAGAAAGAAACGCATATGCCGCCGCACGTGCATTGGATGCCAGCATATACGCACTCTACACCGATGGAAGACATCGCGTGTCATTCGATCAGGCCGTTAGGGTGATGAAAGAGACCGGCAAGGATCTTCCTTCACTTTATAAGGAAACCAGCGAGGGAGGACTTGCAAAAGAATTTGAATAATGTCAAAACGTAAATTCGACACCTGCTTTTTTGAGAGATACGCCAAGGCTACGCTAGAGACGCTTCTTGGCGAGGATTATTCTGCCTTGGTGAACGAAGACAGGCCGGACCTTCAGATGGAGGACCGATCTCTCGGGATTGAGGTAACAAGGGCAATGGAACCTCGTAAGGATGTGGCTCAGAACCTGCTGCGCGAAATGGCCGGACTTCATGTAGAGGAAAGGGACCGCGAAGATGTAGACAGGATTCTGTCATCAGGTTATGGCTATGGTCTGCAGGATGGCAAATATATCGGTCATCTGGAGTACGAATATTGGAATCTAGCCCTTCCTCTGCGCAGAATCATCGCAAGCAAGATCGAAAAGGTAGGAGCAGGATTCTACGGTGACTTTAAGGAATACGGGCTGTATATATTCTGCAAGGACAATCTTTCGGAAGAAGAAGTGATTCTTACCATGGAATACGCAAGTGACCTTCAGAGAAATCTGGACATAACATATTCAAAGATCTACCTCTCACTGATAGACAAGCTGTACGTTTGCGACCTGTCAGATGTTGACCGTATCAAACACAAGACCCACTGCACGTCATACGACATAAGCCCCAAAATGTGCAAAGAATTCTTTATCAAGTCATTATAATTTATGCAAGATAATATATCCAGACGTCGGGGGCTGCTTGCACTCAGTCCGCTTCTCGTTTTCGTGTGCATCTATCTCCTGTCTTCAATTGTGGCTCAGGATTTCTATGCCATACCTGTTGCGTCAGCATTCCTGATAGCTTCGGTGTACGCAATGCTCATAAGCAGGGGTGAGACACTTGAGAAGAGGATTGAGGCTTTCTCAAGGGGCGCCGGCAACAAGAGTGTCCTGCTCATGATCTGGATATTCATTATGGCCGGAGCATTCGCTTCCTCCGCAAAGGCCATCGGAGCCATCGATGCAACTGTAAACCTCGCGATGGCAATCCTTCCCGGGAAATTCATCTTTGCAGGACTTTTTCTTGCTGCGTGCTTCATATCCATGTCGATAGGAACAAGTGTGGGTACGATCGTAGCCCTAGTGCCTATTGCATCCGGCATTGCTTCTCAGCTTCAGACAGGTGGAGTCACAGGATTCACATGCGAACCGGCATTCATCACTGCAATCATCGTGGGAGGTGCATTCTTTGGAGATAACCTTTCATTCATTTCCGACACAACCATTGCCGCAACCAGAACCCAGGGATGTTCGATGAAGGACAAGTTCAAGGCTAATTTCAGGATTGTATGGCCGGCAGCGCTGATTATATGCGCTCTCTACATATTCCTCGGTTCATCCGTTTCTTTCACGCCGGAATACAGTCACATCCACTGGCATCTGCTTATCCCATATATCCTCGTCATTGCCCTGGCTCTTTCAGGAGTGAACGTGCTCGCAGTACTTGCTATAGGAATCGGCATCAATGCCATTCTCGGATTGGGATTCTGCGATCTCAGCTGGACAGGTCTTCTCAAAAGCATCGGTGAAGGAATAGCAGGTATGGGAGACCTCATAATAGTGACCCTTCTTGCCGGAGGCATGCTTGAACTGATCCGAATCAACGGTGGCATAGACTGGATCGTAGGTGCGATGACACGCAATATAAAAGGAAAGCGCGGCGCTGAACTCAGCATCGCCGCACTTGTATCATTTGCAAATATGTGCACTGCCAACAACACGATTGCAATCATCACTGTCGGAGGCATCTCCAGCGACATTTCCAAAAGGTTCGGCCTGGATCCACGCAGAGTGGCAAGCATCCTTGACACTTTTTCGTGCATGGTGCAGGGAATCATTCCATATGGAGCCCAGTTGCTTCTGGCGTCCGGTCTTACAGGGGCATCAGTATTTTCAATCAGTTCCTACCTCTACTACCCTCTCGTAATGGGTATATGCTCCCTTCTGACCATCCTCATCAGAAAATCCTAGAGATTTGCTGTCTTGGCAGCTACTTCGCCGGCAACCTTTGCGTAATTTTCTGTACTGTCCGCAAAGAGGATTCCTCGTGACGAGTTGATGAGAAGTCCGCCGTGGTCATTTGATCCGTTTGCGATGACCTCCTCTGCAGAACCGCCCTGAGCTCCTACTCCAGGAACGAGGAAGAAGTTGTCCGGACAGAAACTGCGGAGCTCCTGAAGCTTGTCTGCCTTGGTCGCTCCAACCACGAACATCATGTTGTCCGGAGTAGAGATTTCCATCATTTCCTCCATTACTGCCTGATAGAGCGGTTTGCCATCCTTCTGAGCATTCTGGAACTGGTATGCAGATGCGTTGGAAGTAAGCGCAAGAACAATTGCCCATTTGTCCTTATACTCAAGGAACGGTGTCACGCTGTCCGCTCCCATATACGGTGCAATTGTCACGGCATCGAAGTCCATCTCCTCGAAGAAAGCCTTAGCGTACATCTTGGCAGTGTTGCCGATATCGCCTCTCTTTGCGTCTGCAATCAGGAAGATTTCAGGATACTTGCTGCGGATGTAGTCGACAGTTGCATCGAGAGCTCTCATTCCATCGATTCCATAGCATTCGTAGAATGCCAGGTTCGGTTTATAGGCCACACAATGTGCCGCTGTCGCATCAACTATTGCCTTGTTGAACTCGATGATCGAGCGTGCCTTTCCCTTGTAGAGTTCGCCCTTGAGAGCAAGTTCGCCACGGTTAGCCAAAGCCTTCACGTGCTCAGGCATCTTATTGAAATCAACGTCCAGACCTACGCAAAGCATGCTTTTCTTTGCCTGTATCTGCTGGTATAGTTCTTTTCTGTTCATATTATGTTATTGATGTACAATGCGAAGATGGTGATGTTGGAAAAACTGAATCCCTCCCACTGCTACGCAGCGCGCCCCTCCCGTTCACGAGGCCACGGGCGGCCACGGTTTTTCCGACATCACCATCTCCATCAGTATGAATTAATAGTATCTGTAAAACAATGCAATGGCCTCCATTCCTGCGAAAAGCTGCTTCAGAAGGTAGCTTTCGTTTGGAGAGTGGATGGTGTCACGCTCGAGTCCGAAGCCCATCAGAAGCGGATCTATCTCAAGGATTCTCTGCAGATCCGCAAGGATTGGAATGGAACCGCCTCCACGTGATGGAACAGGCTCAATGCCATAAACCTCTGTCATAGCCTTTTCCGCTGCCTTGTATGCAGGAGATGAGATAGGGATCAGGAAGCCGTCTCCACCATGATGAGGCTTCACCTCAACCTTCACATAGTCAGGAGCAATAGCCTTGAAATGCTCACTGAAAAGTCTAGTGATGGTCTCGCTGTCCTGGTTAGGGACAAGTCTCATTGATATCTTTGCATGAGCAACTGAAGGAAGCACTGTCTTTGCTCCTTCACCTGTATAGCCACCCCAGATGCCGTTCACATCCAGACATGGACGGATGCCGGTCCTCTCGAGAGTACTGTATCCAGCCTCACCCTTGACCTCCTTGATATCAAGGAATTCCTTATATTCTTCCATATCGAAAGGAGCCTTTGAAAGCTTAGCTCTGTCTTCTGCTGAAAGCTCGACAACATCATCGTAGAATCCCTTTACAGTAATATGACCGTCCTTATCGATGAGGGAGGAAATCATATCGCAGAGCACATTGATCGGATTAGCGACTGCTCCACCGTAATGTCCTGAGTGAAGATCCTTGTTAGGGCCTGTCACCTTGACCTCAACATAGGAGAGTCCACGCATTCCGCAGTTGATAGAAGGCACTGACTCGGAAATCATTGTAGTGTCGGAAACGAGAATGATGTCTGCCTTG